>Ga0307990_1003704_pt1 | contig 11544 bp, 6 predicted proteins | sample EllFjometagen129_FD_203168 | JGI IMG/M metagenome (GOLD analysis project Ga0307990, IMG submission 203168) | Marine microbial communities from Ellis Fjord, Antarctic Ocean - #129 | ecosystem: Environmental > Aquatic > Marine > Unclassified | place: Southern Ocean | collected 2014-10-08
TCATCCACCATCCAGTACCATCTCTGAAGACCTTTCCAATGGAAGCGGAGAAAAACAGTTTTTTGACCTGCGGCTGTTCGTGTTATGTTAAGCTCAACATCCATTGGATTGGGACAATCATTACCGGCTCTGATCCCGTTTCTGACATCATACTCAATCCAGTCGGTTCCATTATTACTTACCTCAACAAAAAGGCCGGCTCCTCTGTCCGCATCCCTCCTGTGCCAGAAGAAATTCTGTTGAAAGCTCAGTACCACAGATTGGTTTTTTGAGCAGTCGATGGCAGGTGTAGCCACATAAGCATTTGGCCACATTTTTGCATTTCTCCAGGCACGCGTGTTGTTGCCAGTTTTAATACCGGGAGCAATCTGTAGATGGTAGCCACGACTGGACGAAGCGATTGGAGGCGCCTGGTAATTTCTTCCCGGTGATCCGGGGAAAGGCTGGTCGGTAACCATCCAGTTTACGGCCGAATCGTTTTCCATAATTGTAGTCCATCCCTCAGGCAGGCTGCCTGCAGAGAAATCTTCCTGCCAGAAAACCTTTTCGGGGGCTATCTGAGAGAATCCGGATAAGCTAATGAATGTCAATGCGATGGTGAGTAAATGCTTTGTCATTGTATTGGGTTTGTTTTTCAGATGTAAAGGAAAGGAATTTTTTTTGGATACCCTCTAAACATATTTTTTCCTGGTGCCATCAAAAGACGCAATTATGCGTCTCTACGGTCACCTTTCCGTCACCTGTCATCCGTCACCTTTTCATGCCCACTTCTCCAATTCCCCATTTTATTTAGAACCACTCCATTTTAGCCCCTCCAATTTCTTGTCCTCCCATTATTTGTATTTTAGACCGGTCAATTTTTTTGACTTGATTTTGAACCTAAACTATACGATATGCCGAGTTTTGTGATCTCAAATAAATGCGACGGATGTAAGGCGGAAGACAGGACTGCCTGCATGCACGTTTGTCCTAACGACCTTATGGCCCTGGACAAGGATAAGATGAAGGCTTATAACAGGGCTCCTGATATGTGCTGGGAATGCTATAATTGTGTAAAGATGTGCCCTAATCAAGCCATTGAAATAAGAGGATATGCCGATTTTATGCCTTTGGGCGGAGTGGTTCAGCCAATGAGAAGCTCCGATGCCATAATGTGGTCGGTAAAATTCCGGAATGGAGAGCTTAAACGTTTTCGTTTCAAGACCCGAACAATACCTGAGGGAACAGCTGTCCCTGATGGGGGATTTGATACGGGATCCGATGATCTGAAAAGCCCTTTATTAAGAACTGAACCTCAATCCACAGGCATGGATGACCTGTCAAAACTTTAGAGATATGGGAATTACAGAAAGTTACGAAACGATAAGGGTTAAGACGGATATTTTGATTCTTGGTGGTGGAATGGCAGCATGTGGTGCCGCTTATGAGGCAACTCACTGGGCAAAAAAGAATAATCTATCGGTTGCAATGGTCGACAAAGCTTCAATGGATCGCAGTGGTGCAGTTGCCATGGGTTTGTCGGCTATCAACATGTACCTGGGACTGAAGGACGGAGATAACACCCTGAGTGATTATGTTAAGTACGTGAAAAACGACCTGATGGGGGTTGCCCGGGATGATCTTGTGGCTAATATTGGTCGACATGTGGATTCATCAGTTCACCTTTTTGAAAAATGGGGCTTGCCAATATGGAAAGATGAAGAAGGCAAGTATGTCCATGAGGGCAGATGGCAGATAATGATCAATGGGGAGTCGTACAAATCTATTGTTGCTGAAGCGGCTAAGAAGGCACTCGAAGAACTGGGTGATAAGGGACAGTATTTTGAGAGGGTATTTATTACCAATCCAATTATGGATGGTGATCGTTGTACAGGTGCCGTTGGTTTCAGTGTAAGGGAAAAGAAATTTTATGTTTTTGAGGCCAATTCTGTTCTGGATGTCATGGGCGGTGCCGTTCATGTGTTCAAACCCAAATCGGTTGGTGAAGGGCTCGGACGATCATGGTATCCTCCATTCAATTCGGGAGCCAGTACATATTTCACCCTGAAATCGGGTGCAGAAATGACCTGTCAGGAAGTAAGGTTTGTCCCGGTACGGTTCAAAGATGCATATGGCCCTGTTGGTGCCTGGTTCCTGCTGTTCAAAGCTAAGGCAACCAACTCCCTGGGCGAAGATTATATGGAAACCCGTAAGGATGAGCTACAGAAATGGCTTCCATACGGAAATGCCAAGCCTACCCCTGCCAATCTCAGAAATCACCTGATGATGTTGGAGGTAAATGAGGGCAAAGGACCTATTTATATGCGTACCGAAGAGGCCATCCAAAAGATTGTGGATGAGGCTGAAGATGAGAAAACTGCCAAGAGAACACTGAAGAAACTTGAGGCTGAAGCCTGGGAGGATTTTCTGGATATGACTATCAGTCAGGCTCTTCTGTGGGCTTCGACAAATGTTAAACCGGAGGAGACACCCTCCGAGATCGCAGCCTGTGAGCCATATTTTATCGGTTCTCATTCCGGTGCTTCCGGAGCCTGGGTGAGTGGACCAGAGGATCTTGCCCCCGAAAGTTATCATTGGGGATATCCTAACATGACTACAGTAAAAGGCCTTTTTGCTGCCGGTGATGCCTCTGGTGCATCGAGTCATAAGTTTTCATCAGGATCATTTACGGAGGGTAGAATAGCAGGAAAAGGAGCAGCGGCTTTTTGTGTCGATAATCCTGATTTTACAACAATCAGCAATGAAGCGCTTGAAGAGATGAAAAAAGAGACCTTCCTGCCGATGGAGATTTTTGCTGAACATGGTTCTTATACTGAAGATCCAAATGTTAATCCTAATTTCATCAAGCCGCAGATGTTTATGTTCAGGCTTCAAAAAATTATGGATGAGTATGTTGGTGGTGCCGGATCGTCGTTTCGTACATCAAAAGCTCTTTTAGATAGGGGAATGACATTTCTGGAGTTTATGAAGGAAGATGCATTGAAGCTGGCTGCTGAAGATACACATGAGCTGATGCGCTGTTGGGAGAATATACACCGTATGTGGCAGGCCGAATCGCATCTGAGAACTATTCTTTTTAGAGAAGAAACACGCTGGCCGGGGTATTATTTCCGTACCGATTTCCCCGAGATGAAGGAGGACTGGAAATGTTTTGCTAACTGCAAGTGGAATCCGGAAACGAAGGAATGGGAAATGATCAAAAGAGATATTATTGATTTAGTAGATCCAGAAATTTAATGGAGGAAAAGGAACAAAATAGCTATCAGGTATTCCCTGGAAGTAAAAAAATTCTTGTTGTGGGAGGAGGGATTAGTGGCATGACTACTGCCATTGAAGCTGCAGAAGTTGGGTATGAGGTGGTACTTGTTGAGAAGGAAGAATATCTTGGGGGTCATGCTATCGAGATGAACCAATATTTCCCAAAACTTTGTCCTCCTTATTGTGGGATGGAGATTAATTTCCGACGTATAAAGCAGAATTCCAGGATTAAGGTTCTTACCGGAACACAACTGAAAGCTGTAGAGGGTGAGGAAGGTAACTTTGAGGTAAATCTGATTACTGCTCCCCGCTTCGTCAATGATAAGTGTACTCTTTGTGGCGATTGCACCACAGTATGCCCCGAAGAGAGAAAGAACAGTTTTAACCAGGACATGGATTTCACTAAAGCAATTTATCTGCCCCATGATTTAGCTTTTCCCGCTCTTTATACAATTGATGTTGATGCTTGTCGGGGTGAATCCTGTAATAAGTGTGTGGAAGTCTGTAATTATCATGCAATTGACCTTAAGGCCAAGCCAATTGAGACCTCTCTTGAGGTGGGTTCAGTTGTTTATGCAACAGGCTGGAAGGCCTATGACGCGAACAAATTGGATTCACTTTTATATGGTCAGCATCCTGATGTTATTACCAGTCTGATGATGGAGAGACTGGCAGCGCCTAACGGCCCAACTGCAGGCATGATTCAGTGTCCATCTGATGGCAGGGCACCTGAAAAAATTGCTTTTGTTCAATGTGCAGGATCACGCGATCATAATCATCTGGCTTATTGCTCAGGAGTTTGTTGCTCAGCGAGCATGAAGCAGGCCCTTAACTTGGCGGAAGTTCTTCCTGATGCAAAAATCAGTATACATTATATTGATTTAAGGGTGACTGGAAGAAACGAAGCGTTTCTCAACAGGGTGGAGGAAAACAAATCTATCGCTTTGCTAAAAGGTAAAGTGGCCTCAATACTTAAGGATAGTGATGGAGGCCTTAAATTGATGGCAGAGGATGTTTTATCAGGAAAGAAAAAAATATATACAGCCGACCTGGTTGTTTTGGCTACAGGGATAATACCATCAGGAATTATAACAGATAATTTTAGTGTTCAGTCTGATTATGAAAACCCTGCTGAGTTGCCTGCCGGGATGTACCTGGCAGGATGTGCCGGGAAACCCTTGGATATTTCTGCCAGCCTGAAACAGGCTACCGGTGTTGCACTGAAAGCTATTGCCTCACTAAAAACTGCTGACAAATGAGTGAGGAAGGAAAAAACACAGGCGTTTTTATCTGCACATCATGTGGGATAAAGGATTGCATTGATACCTCCGGATTGGTCAAAATAGCTGAAGAAGCAGTGAGGTTTGGGAATTGTATTGAGCAGGCCAATCTGTGTCATCCCGAAGGGATAGAGGTTATCAAAAAGAGCATCACTGATGGTAAGCTCAACAAAGTTCTTATTGCAGCTTGTTCACCGAGGGCTAAAACAGAAGAATTCCGTTTTAATCCTGATGTTCAGATTGAGAGGGTGAATCTGCGGGAACAGGTAGTTGGGAGTCATGAGCCAGGGGACGAGGACACCCAGATGCTGGCCGAGGATATGATGAGGATGAGTTTGGCAAAGCTGGAAAACACCCATTTACCTACTCCATTTATTCCTGACAAAGCCAGTGAAGAAATATTGGTTCTGGGAGGAGGAATAAGCGGTATCACTGCCGCCACAGAAGGAGCAAGAGCAGGCTACAAGATAACATTGGTAGAGAGGGAAGAAAAAGCAGGTGGTTGGCTAAATGATTTGTATAAGCAAATTCCAATGCAAAGCCCCTGGACCAGACCACAGGATCCTATTCTGGCTCCTGCCCTGGAAGCATTACATCAGGAAAAAAATATCTCCTTACTAACTAATACAGAGATCATTGATATATCCGGACAGCCGGGTGCCTTTTGTGTTAGGATGAGTCGGGGTGGGGAGGAAATAAGCAAAACGGTTGGAGCTATTGTTTTGGCTACGGGTTGGGAACCATATGACCCCAGCGGAGTGGCTAATTTAGGATATAAGGATCACACAGATGTGATCAGCTCGGTAGAGTTTGAAAAGACGGCCGGGAAGGGTTCGTTCAAGAGGCCCTCTGATGGAAAGCCGGTTAAGAATGTACTCTTTGTTCAATGTGCAGGTTCCAGAGATAAGGATCATCTTCCTTACTGCTCATCAGTTTGTTGTGGTACCTCATTAAAGCAGGCCCAATATGTTCGTGAGGCTAACCCGGATGCAAATGTATTCATCATCTATAAGGATATCCGGATGCCGGGTATGAGTGAAAACTACTACCTGGAAGTGCAAAAAGACAGTCGGATTTTTCTCACAAAAGGTGAAGTGGCCGGGATTATAGCTGAAGATGATCAGCTTCTGGTGAATATTAAGGATAGTCTTGTTTACAGCGATATGGATATTGCTGCTGATCTGGTGGTACTGGCAGTTGGAATGACGCCAAGAAACTCCGAAGATCTTAAGCTTTCTTACAAGCAGGGACCCGGACTACCTACTCTTAAATATGATTTCCCCGATTCTCATTTCATCTGTTTTCCCTATGAGACAAGGAGAACGGGTATTTATGCTGCAGGATCGGTGAGGGCACCGCTTACCGTTAGTGATAGCATGGAAGATGCAGGTGGCGCAATGCTGAAAGCTATCCAATGTGTAGAAGCAACTAAAAGAGGTGAGGCTGTCCATCCGCGTGCAGGTGATCAAAGCTATCCGGAGCTTTATATGCAGAGATGCACCGATTGTAAGCGCTGCACGGAGGAATGTCCATTTGGTGCCTACGATGAAACAGAGAAAGGCACTCCCTTGCCTAACCCTTCTCGCTGCAGGCGTTGTGGAATATGTATGGGATCGTGCCCGGAGAGAGTTATCAGCTTTAAAGATTTCTCTATTCAGTCGGTATCAGCTATGATCAAGGCAATTGAAGTGCCTGATGAGTTCGAAGAGAAACCGCGGGTGCTTGTGTTCTTGTGTGAAAATGACGCCTACCCTGCCTTTGATATGGCTGGGATGAAAGGCCTGAAATACAGCCCCTTTGTAAGAATTATCCCGGTAAGATGCATTGGCTCAGTAAACAAGATTTGGATATCAGATGCCCTCTCAAGAGGATTTGATGGCATAATGCAGATAGGTTGTAAGCCGGGAGATGATTATCAGTGCCATTTTATTCAGGGAAGTGAACTGACTGAAACCCGGGGCGAAAATCTACAGGAAACACTGCAGACAATGATGCTTGAACCTGAGCGAATCAGAACGGAATTTATTGAGATTGATGAGTTTGATAAGATTCCTGCTTTGATCAACGACTATATGGAGGAGATTGAGTTGATAGGTCCTAATCCATTTAAAGACATGTAAAATGGGCATGGAAACTATAAGAATAAATCCTGATATCGACTTCATCGAGTTCCTGAAGAAGGACAGTGGCTCTGATCTATCCATATGCATGCAGTGTGGTAGCTGTACAGCTGTTTGTGATCTTTCTCCTGATGAAAACCCTTTTCCCAGGAAGGAAATGATCTGGGCAGGCTGGGGACTGAAGGATCGACTGATGGCTGATGAAGATATTTGGCTTTGTCATCAGTGTGGCGATTGTTCAGCTACATGCCCCAGAGATGTGCGACCGGCCGATGTGATGGCATCTGCAAGAAATTATGCCTACCAGCACTTCGCCCGACCACGTTTTTTGGGTAGATGGCTGCAGTCTCCAAAATATTTACCCCTCCTTATTATGATACCCGCATTAATAATTGCAGGCATTATAGCTTTGGCCGGGACACTTAAAATCCCGGAAGGGCCGGTGGATTATTCCCATTTTTTCCCTCATGAATGGCTGAATGGATCGTTTTCGGTGCTAGTGCTCATTCTTGTTATATTGATGGTGGGTAGTGTGAAGAAGTTTTATAGCGGGTTGCGGGTTGCGGGTTCTCCCGATAAATCGGGATCTCTGCTTCGCTCCGATGCGTTGCGGGTTGAAAAAAGGAGCACTCTTAAACGAATGTGGGAGATTTTTATCCAGAAGGACTTTCGAAGCTGCACAACAAACCGCTTTCGCTATATTGGTCATTATATGGTGTTTGGGGGATTTATGATGCTCTTGGTGGTGACTCTTTTTGCCATTCTGGCAACCATCTTTTTCGAATATCCGATGCCATTTTTCCATCCGGTGAAAATTGCCGGAAACCTGGCAGGGGTGAGTCTGGCTATTGGAATAGTTTTCCTGGCTATTAATAGATTTAAAAATCCATCAGGCTCCAAAGCAGGACAGTATACCGACTGGTTTTTCCTGATCAATCTTTTTCTTCTGGCAATATCAGGAGGAATAGTAGAATTAGCCCGGTTCATGGACTGGTCACCATGGGCTTATTATTTATATTTTGTACACCTGGTTCTGGTATGGTTGGTGGTTTTATATCTACCTTATACCAAATTTGCCCACGTTATATTCAGGACAATTGCTATGTTGAAATAGGTGCGGAGAGGAGACAAATGTAATCTGTCTCTACCAATGGTTAATACAATATTAATATCGTCAAAATGAAAAATTTATCAATAATATTTGCGATCCTTATTGGGTTTGCGGCATGTTCAAAAACACCCGAAAGAGGTGAAGCCATGAAGCTGTGGTATGATCAACCTGCAGATGCGAGCAAAGATGATCAGCCCAGAAGTTGGAAGGATGATGCTGAGTGGTTAGAAGCTCTGCCTCTTGGCAACGGATCATTGGGACTGATGGTTTTTGGTGATGTTAATCAGGAGAGAATACAATTGAGTGAAGAAAGTATGTGGTCGGGTAGCCCAAATGAAAATGATAACCCCGATGCATATCCTGCTCAGGCTGAAATCAGGAGGCTTCTTTTTAAAGGGAAATATAAGGAAGCTACTGAGCTAACCAACCAAACCCAGGTTTGTATGGGAGCAGGATCCGGTCATGGAAGCGGAGCAGATGTGCCTTTCGGTAGTTTTCAGACTTTGGGAGATCTCAGGATAAATTTTGGAAAAAAATCAGGATATGAAAATTATTACAGAGAGCTTGATCTTGAGGAGGCGATTGTAAGGGTGAATTATAGTCAGGGTGATGTCAATTTCAGCAGGGAAATATTCTCTTCTTATCCTGATCAGGTGATGGTGGCCAGGTTTACAGCCGATCAAGCCGGACAAATTTCTTTCACATGTACTCTGGATAGGCCCGAACGCTTCAAATCATATACAGAAAATGAGCAGTTGATAATGTCTGGAGCCCTGTCAGATGGTAAAGGGGGGGAGAACCTTCAATATATGGCAAGGTTAAAGGCTGTTAGTAAGAAAGGAACAATAAGCTACGAGGGAGATAAGATAATAGTTGAGAATGCTGATGAAGTAATACTTTTTCTTTCGGCATCAACGGATTATGTTTTGGATTATCCTGATTATAAGGGTCGGGATTATGTGAACATTACAAATGAAAATATTGAAAAGGCACTTGGGAAATCTTATAAAAAGTTGCTTAAGTCTCATATTGAAGAATATCGAAATTATTATAGTCGTGTAAGCTTTGATCTTACCAGCGAAGAGATTGTGGAGGTTCCAACTGATGAGAGAATCATAAGCTTTAAAAAAACACAGAGTGATCCACATTTAGTTGAGCTTTGTTTTCAATATGGACGCTATCTCCTGATTTCCTCATCACGCCCGGGCTGTCTGCCAGCCAACCTTCAGGGTGTATGGACGAATAAGATCCAGACTCCCTGGAATGGGGATTATCATACTGATGTAAATATTGAGATGAATTACTGGCCGGCTGAGATCACTAACCTTTCGGAGATGCACATGCCTTACTTCGACCTTATTGAATCGCTTGTTGAGCCAGGCAAAAAATCGGCACAGATTCATTATAAGAACAAAGGTTGGGTTGTTCATCCCATCACTAATGTTTGGGGTTACACCTCCCCCGGTGAGGCTGCCAGCTGGGGAATGCATACAGGCGCCGGTGCCTGGGTTTGTCAGCATATAGGTGATCACTACGCTTATACCGGCGATCTTAAATTCTTGAAGAGAATGTATCCTGTACTGAGAGGCTCAGTTAAGTTTTACATGGACTGGCTTTCTGCGGACCCCCAGACTGGGAAACTTGTTTCCGGGCCGGCAGTGTCGCCAGAAAATTCGTTTATAGCTCCTGATGGAAGTAAAAGTCAGATTAGCATGGGTCCTACTCATGATCAGCAAGTTATATGGCAGTTATTCAAGGACTATCTTATGGCTTCAGACGAATTAGGTATAGCAGATGCATTTGCTATTCAGGTTTCAGATGCTCATGCAAACCTTGCCGGGTCAAAGATTGGTTCAGACGGACGTTTGATGGAGTGGGCGCAGGAATTTCCTGAGGTTGAACCCGGACATCGACATATTTCTCACCTTTTTGCCTTGCATCCGGGTGGCCAGATCAATATGGAAGAAACACCTGATCTTGCAGCAGCAGCCGGCAAGTCACTGGATTACAGAATTGCCAACGGTGGGGGCCATACCGGCTGGAGTGCCGCCTGGCTGATCAACCAATATGCCCGACTGCAGGAGGCAGAAAAAGCGCTGAGCAATTTAAAAATTGTTTTAACAAAAAGCACATCGCCCAATATGTTCGGACAGCATCCTCCCTTTCAGATGGATGCAAATTTTGGCGCCACTTCAGGAGTAGCAGAGATGCTGCTCCAAAGTCATGCCGGTGTTATTCACCTCTTGCCTGCTTTGCCCAAAGAATGGGAAACAGGAAAGATTACCGGACTAAAAGCCCGTGGAGGATATGTGGTTGATATGGAATGGGAAAACGGGGCCTTGATAAAGGCGGAGATTCTTTCTGAAAAAGATGGTATGGTAAAGGTGAAATACATGGGTGAAGTGAAAGAGCTGGAATTAAAGGCAGGAAAACAAAATACATTCCTGTAGAGACGCATCACATGCGTCTCCTTGTTCGCATTATAACCTGCGTACCATACGCGCCCACAACCTGCGCCCCACATAACACGCATCCATAACACGCGCCCATAACATGCGTCCCATAACATGCGTCCCATAACATGTATCCCACAACACGTGTCCATCACATGTCCCACATCAACATGAGACAGATGTAATCTGTCTCTACGAATTGTTTGCCAAAATAAATTCCAATATCACCGCCGGATCCTTCAAACTGTGAGGATGATGCCCTATCCCGGGTTTGCGTATCACCTTGATTTTACCGCCATACCTGAGAATATCTTTCTCAAATTTGTCGGTGTTCTCTGATGGAGGAACAACAATATCAGCCTCACCAATAACATGGATCAATGGGATCCCAGCCTCAGCAATTATCCTGGCCTTGCTGATAGGTGATGATGCTTTTGCCAATTTAATATCCTCATTCTGAATTTCAAATGCATCAAGGAAGCGCTTCCAATCACCGGCACTTCCTTTTCCTGTGCTGACTTTTCCATTAGCAATTAGCTTGCCTCCCGGCCAGCTGGTTCCGTCAAGTACGGGCGCATCTGCATATATACACGATACCTTCTCCGGATTGGCAGCGGCCCAGTTGTAAATTATCATCCCTCCGCGGCTCATTCCTTCCAGGACTACCTTTTCGGAGTAACCAAGAGATTGCATTGCAGAATAGAAGCTGTCCCAACGACGTATGGCCTCGGAATTGCCATACAGATTTCCAACCTCGCAATACATTATTTGATACCCTTTTTCAAGCAGAGCAATGTCCAGCTGTGGCTCATGTCCCCAAAAACGGGCACGCCAGATCCAGGGCAGGCCTTCTGCAGGAACTTCAGGTGCAACAATCTTGCAGGCCATACCATGATGATTGAAGTTTATGCCATTAAATCCATGAAAATCAAAAGCATATCTTTCTGGTCTGATTTTGTTTATTGGATCGTCCTCATTTGCAGGATAGTAAACCAGACTGTCATGGTAATACCACATTTTCATTGAATCCAATAGTGGATAATGCCTATCCAGCCGTTCACTAAAATCCGTCCAGTCTTTGTCACCTGAATCCGACCACAGAACCTCGGCTAAAGCAATAGTCCGTGGCCATATTTGCCTATCCATGGAAACCTGATCTCTGTCGATATGAGTCCACATATTGGCTTGTCCACCAAGGATAAAGTCTTCCTGATCATCATCAAGGTCATCAGGAATAGGATTGAAAGAGTATATTTTTTCTACTGATGTTGTGCTATGAGAATAGTCTATGTAACAATGTGAGGTTGGTGACATTACAACAT
>Ga0307990_1003706_pt1 | contig 11540 bp, 8 predicted proteins | sample EllFjometagen129_FD_203168 | JGI IMG/M metagenome (GOLD analysis project Ga0307990, IMG submission 203168) | Marine microbial communities from Ellis Fjord, Antarctic Ocean - #129 | ecosystem: Environmental > Aquatic > Marine > Unclassified | place: Southern Ocean | collected 2014-10-08
TGCCGAAGGCGTGGCGGGCGTCGTTTCGGATGTCCTTGGTGTCGCCCATTATGATGTGTTCGTGCCAGATGCCTCCCCAGAGGCATAGTTGGTCGCCGACCTGGCGTTTCAGCCGGGCGATGTCCATTCCGGCCGAGGCCTGGATTCCTTCGTAGCAGTCGTAAACTTCCGCAAGTTCGTTAATCACCGGCCAGGTGTGCCCGCAGCAGTGCTTGAGCACCTTCAGTCCCAGCGAGTGCGCCTTTGCGACATGGGCCTTGTGCCACGGGTAGACCATGTCGCGGTAGATTGCGGGATCGGCCATGAGGTTGGTGCTGCTTCCGAGGTCGCCGCAGGGGACGATGGCATCGACGCCGAGTTTCGCCTGCACGTCAACCATTCGCAGGAGGCGTTTGCCTTGGAGCTCGGCCTTCTTGCGGCAGATGTCCGGTTCGAGAATAAGGTTCATCCAGCCTTCTTCCTCGGTGGCGCCGAATATCGGGAAGGCTACGTCGGGCCCCATGAGCGCGATAAAGTGAGTGCCCTTCATCTCTTTGACGATGTGATGGACGGCCTCCCACTTGGAATTGTTGGGGTCATCGGGCGGAAGGGCTTCGAGTTCGTCGATCTCTTTCTGGAGGCTCTCGATGGTCGGCGGGGTGTAATTGCGATTCTCCGCCGGCTTCCACATCATCAGGTCGTGCGTGGTGGCCGAGATGCGGTACAGGGCGCCGCTGTCGTTGCGGTAGGTGGTGTCGTCAACCTTTTCCATCGGCTTGGGCTGGTAGCCTTTCGGCGGCACGGCCCCGACGTGAATCAGGTCCAGATCCAGCGCGCGAATAAGGTCGACTCGGTCTTTCTTTATGGACTCGACGACCTCGTCGCGCCGGCCGTCCCAGTATGCCCGCGTGGTCCGAAACTTTGCCTGGTTGAGCGTGGGTCTACCCAGGACGTCCTCGTATACGTTGTAGTCGATGGAATGCTCGCCCCACGGAATGCGATCGGGTTCACGGTGTTCCAGTGCGGCGAAGACTCGCTCTCTCGGGAGCATATGGCTGTCCCTTTTGAAGGTTTTCACTTCTTCTCTTCTTGGCTTTCCTCTGCGTCTTCTGCGCTCTCTGCGTGGGGCGATGCTTCTACGACCTCGCTGCCCGGAAGATCGCCAGGCATCGCCTGAGCAGGCCTTCCATTTCGGCCAGGGGCACCATGCAGGCGGCGTCGGATTTTGCATTGGCGGGGTCGGGGTGGGTCTCGATAAACAGCGCGTCGGCCCCGGCTGCCATTGCGGCCCCGGCCAGCGTGGGCACGAATTCGACCTGTCCGCCCGAGGCGTTGCCTTGTCCGGCGGGTTCCTGGATGGAGTGCGTGGCGTCGAAGACCACCGGTGCGTACTGCTGCATGATCGGGATCGCGCGGAAGTCGGTTATCAGCCTGTTGTAGCCGAAACTCGTGCCGCGGTCGGTGAGGATCACCTGCTCGTTGCCGGTGGACTTGACCTTATCGACGGCGGTTTTCATATCCCATGGGGCCATGAACTGGCCCTTTTTTATGTTCACGGGTTTTCCCGCCTTGCCGGCCTCGACGAGCAGGTCGGTCTGGCGGCAGAGGAAGGCGGGAATCTGCAGGCAGTCCAGCACCTCGCTGGCCGGGGCTACCTGTGCGACCTCGTGGACGTCCGACAGGACGGGCAGGGAGAGCTTATTCTTGATGGTCTGCAACCAGTCGAGTCCGGTTTTCAGGCCGGGTCCGCGGTAGCTGGTTCCGGCGGAGCGGTTGGCCTTGTCGTAGCTGGCTTTGAAGACATACGCGATGCCGAGTTTCTCACAGACCCCGGCCATGTGTTCAGCCACGTTCATGCACAGGTCCAGACTTTCCGCGACGCACGGTCCGGCGATAACCGCCAGTTCTCCTGAGCCTATCGCCAGCGGTCCGACGTGGCAGACATTTGTTTGGTTCATACGAAGTCGCCTCCTTTCCAAGGCCAGATTCCCTTCATGCTTTGCGGGGGCGGGATGAGTAGTTTTATTCGTTGCGGCGCGACGGACACCTCGATGGGGGTGTTTGGTCCGACGTCCCCATCGATCTGCGTTGGCACCGGTTTGGTGGTTTCGAAGCGGACTTTCCGCAGTCGGCGGTAGATTACATTGCCCTTAAGCGGGTGCAATCGCAGCAGCGTCCAAGCGGCGTGGAGCATAAGCGAGCCCTGCTGGTGGCAGTGGAATACCACCAGATCCAGCAGGCCGTCGTCGTAGAGGGCGTCGCGGCAAATTCGCAGCCCTACGGAATATCGGGAGATGTTTCCGACGAAAGCCATGCCGAAGTCGTCGAAAATTTCCTCCCCATCGGCGGTGATCCTCATTCGCGGAAAGTTATGCTCCCAGAACGTTCTCCAGATCGGCCAGAAGTAGCTCAGGTGGCTGATATGGCCCGTTCTCACACTCGCCAATCGGCGGACGACTTCCCCGTCAAAACCCACGCCTATGATCGACATGAAGTTCCGCCCGTTAACACGTCCCACATCGCACTCGGACACGTGTCCGTGCAGGACGCACTTGAGGATTTCCGATGGGTTGGTTGATATTCTAAGTTCTTTGGATAGAAGATTTTCCGTCCCTGCCGGGCAAGCCAGGATCGGCACGTCAGTTCCGGCCAGGCCGTTGACGACCTCGTTTACCGTCCCGTCGCCTCCCCAGACGATCGCCAAGCCGGCCTGGTCGACGATCTCGCGGGCGTAGCGGGTGGCGTCGTCAGCGGCGCGAGTGGTGTACTCGATCACCTCGAAACCCGCTTCCCTTAGCGTGGCTGAAACGCCCGCCAAGACGAGTCCCTGCCCCCCATAGCCGCTATGCGGGTTTACGATAATGTGTATTGGTCTGTTCTTGTCAATCATGCGCGGGTCTCGCCTTGCAACTCGCCTTGCACTTGCCGCAGGAATCGGTATAATACCCGATTCGCCTGTCCAGGCCAAACGTCCGGCTGGCGCAAAGGGCTTTTTGTCCAATATCGGATATCCGAGGAGAATGGAAAGATGGAACAGTCCTCGCTGGATGGCGTCAAGGCCATCTGCGCAAAGGAAACGTGGACGCTTGAGGATTATAGCCGGCTCGTTAGCGAGTTGAGCGGCACCTCGGACGCGGCCGGGAAATTCAAGGCCGCCCTTGCGGAGATAGAGGGTGAGAATCCCGAGCCCAAGGGTTCGGTGGCTGTCAAGATCGGCATCGCCCGCTACACGGTATGCAGGTTCCCCGAGGCCCTTGAGGCCTTGTGCCAGGGCACCGACAACAAGGACAGGCATTATTTCCAAGGGCTGACTCACCTTCAGTTGCGGCAATACGAAAAGGCCATCGCCGAGTTCGAGCGTGCTCGCGAGCGTGGCATGGATAGCCCGGCCCCTGGTTTCCGCATCATCGAGTCTCTGGCTTTGGCCGGCAAGTTCGACGAGGCTGCCAAGGCCCTCGGCAAGCTCAAGTCTCCCGCGGCCGATGGGGCGGAAGCTTTGTACCTTACCGGGCTGATCGCCGAGCTTCGCGGTTTTGGCGAGGAGGCCGTCGAGTCGTACGAGAAGGCCCGCGAGAAGGATCCCAACCACGCGGCGGCGACGTTCAGGCTGGCTTACTACCACGACCTGCACGGCGGCGAGGAAGAGGCGATGGAGTTGTATCTCGATTGCGTCGCCCATCCGCCCGTGCATGCCAACGCGCTATTGAACATGGCGGTGTTGCACGAGGACGCCGGCGAGTACGACAAGGCCTGCCAATGCTTGCGGCGGATCCTTTCGACCAATCCAACGCACCCGCGGGCGAGGCTCTTCCTTCAGGACGCCGAGGCGTCCAAGTCGATGTTCTACGACGAGGACCAGGCCCGGCGACTGGCTAAGCGAAACGCCGTGCTGGACATCCCCGTGACCGACTTCGAATTGTCGGTTCGGGCGCGCAACTGCCTCAAAAAGATGAACATCCGTACGCTGGGCGACCTGGTCAAGACCACCGAGACCGAACTGCTGGCGTACAAGAACTTCGGCGAGACGAGTCTCAAGGAAATAAAGGACATGCTGACGGCCAAGGGCCTGAGGCTTGGCCAGGCCCTTGAAGATGGCAGTGAACTGGCCGACCTTAACGCCCCTGCCCCGGCGAGCGTGTCAAACGATGGCGTGTTGGCTACTCAGTTGGAGCACATCGAGTTCTCTATCCGAGCTCGCCGTGCCCTGGAAGGCCTGAAGATGGCTACCCTCGGAGAGCTTATCTCCAAGACCGAGGCGGAATTGCTTGCCTGCAAAAACTTCGGGCAGACCAGCCTCAACGAGGTCCGCCAGCGTCTGGCTGAGTACGGACTCAGCCTGCGGGAAGCCAACTGACCCGCAGACATCCAGTTGCCGGTTCGACTAGGAGCTCATCGCTGAGCTAATGGCGGGAAGGGATTCTCCCATGTGCCGGGCAGACAAACAATCGACGACCGGGACGGACATCCCGGTCGTTTCGCGCGCCGACGACGCCGGGCCATGCAAGGCCGTCGGGTCGGCCCAGGGCCCGCCAGCCGAGAGCGACATCGCCCCAAACCAGTCTGTCGGCGTCGCCCCGGCGCGGGGGCCGCTGCGATTGCTGAGAATCCCGAGCCTGCTCCTGGTCGCCGTTATCGCAGTAATACTCCTGTGCCGCTGCGACGATATTAAAATGCGCGTCAAGTCAGGCACGCCGCCGCCGACGCCGGGGGCGTCCGTCGTCCGCGTTCTGCTGACCTCCCCTGCCGCCCGCGAGGTGGAAGTATCCACCACGGGTGCATACTGGTTGAAGGTCGATGGCAAAGTCGTCGCCCAGTCCGTATCTTCAATGCCAGCCGTGACCGTGAGATATCGTGGCGGGACATGGCAGATCGGTTCCCGCGTTGTCCGCGGCAGGGAGGCGCTGCTGCTGCCCGCGTCCGATTCCATGGTCTACCTCGGCGGCAGGTGCTATCGAGGAAGCCTTCGACTGCTGGCCGACAAGGGCGACAGTTTCCTGGCGATCAACCACGTCGAAATGGAAAGCTACCTCGCCGGCGTTCTGCCGAAGGAACTCTACGCCAATTGGGCTCCGGCTACTTATGAGGCCTTGGCAGTCGCCGCGCGGACCTTCGCGACATACCACTGCTCGACCACGGGCAAGCGGCACCAGTACGACCTCGGCGACAACCAGGCCTCGCAGTGCTACGGCGGATACTCAGCCGAGACGCCAAAGAGCCGCGCCGCCGTCGAAGCAACCCGCGGCGTGGTGCTTTCCCACGGGCCTCGCGGACAGGAGCGAATCTTCCTGGCCCAGTATTCCGCATGCTGCGGGGGCCGGGTTAACGGGGCGTACGTGATCCGCAACGCAAATCGCATCGAACCGCTTGAGGGCGGACAGGTCTGCAACGATTGCCGCGCCTGCTCCCGATACCGCTGGCCCGCGGTGAGAGTAAGCAAGTCTGACATCCTCCGCGCACTTGCCGCGCGGTACGCCTCGGCGCGCAAGCTGACCCGCATCGATCGGATTAAAGTGATTAGTGCCGCCCCCCATGGCCGGGCCGTGTGGGTGGATGTGGTCGGCAACGGAGAATCTGTCCGCGTCCGCGCCGAAGACATTCGCCTGTCGCTGATCTACGCGGGCATCCCGGCTGCCAGGGGCCTCAACTCGATGAATTGCCGCATGGTCGATCTCGGCGACTCGATCGAGTTCGCCGACGGGCGGGGTTTCGGCCACGGTGTCGGGCTGTGTCAATGGGGTGCCCAGGGCAAGGCCCTCAAGGGTTGGACTGCCGAGCAGATCCTCCTGTTTTACTACCCCGGCGCGACTCTCTACCGGGTGAACTGACGGTTCAGAACACCCACGTGACGGTGCCCCATATAGCCAGGGCGACCAGGGTGATTATCCCGACGATCACCAGGATGCGGCGTTTTCGGTTTTTCTTGCGGCGGGGTTTGAGTATCACGGGTTTCCGCAGGTGGTAGCAGTTCGTGCATACGGCCTGGCCGTTGTGTGTCATCATCTGCCCGGTCGGGAAGCTCTTGCCGCAATCGACGCAGAGTTTTCGATTCGGGCCTGTCGGCTTGGGCGCCCCGGGCGGGGGTGCGGCGGCAGGTGACCCTGGCACGCGAGTGGGCTTAAGACAGGTTGGGCAGTTGACCATTTGGCCCGCAAATGACTGTGGCCTCTTGAGAAACCTTCCGCAGATCTGGCATTTGAACTCGATCATTCCCGGCATTCCTTTGGGCTTTGGCTTGTTGTGTGCGAACCCGGCGCCCGCAGTGACATGATAGCAGATTACAACAAAAGGCGATACCAAGGCGGAGGGAGACCTCGGTATCGCCGTTTTCGCCACATCCACTGGCGCGGGTGGAGGGAAACCCGCACCGCATGGGGTGCAGCAGACCAACATTTATTATATGCATGCTGGTATAAACAACCCAACTCAGGCAAAGAGGAATGTTCCCGTCGTCGGCAGGGCAGATACTCGCGCCAGCCTGTAAGGGCCACCCTCTTTAGAACTTGCCGTTCGCCCTTGTCGGAGGGCTTGAAGGCGTCATTCCAATTATTAGACGCCGGAAGGCGGGGAATTGTTCGCGCTTTTTTCGAGCCGTGCCCAATTGTCCTGTTCCCCGGGTTATGGGCGATTGCGGGCCGGCAAAATCTGCATCCGGCTTTACAGCCGGCCGTCGGGCGGGTTGAATATGGCTGTGGCGTCAGCAACAGTGCGATCGATCTGGCGGGGCGCAGCCGTTCCCGCCTGTCGCGATCATGTCAAAACCCAGCCGTGGAAGGAGAAATCGAGATGGCAAAGATAGCCATGATCGGAGCGGGCAGTCTGGTTTTCACCAAGACCCTGGTGATGGACATACTGGCCACCGAGGCCCTGGAAGGCAGCGAGATCCGGCTGATGAGTCGGACCAAGCCAAAACTCAAGCGGATGGAGTCGTTCCTCAAGCGGGTCATCGCCGAGAACGACAAGCCCGCGACTTTGTGGTCCACGCTCGATAGGCGCGAGGCGCTCGAAGGTGCCGACTACGTCATCGTTATGATCCAGGTCGGCGGACTCGACGCGTTTGGCTACGACTACACGATTCCGCTGAAACACGGCGTCGACCAGTGCATCGGCGACACGCTTGGGCCTGGCGGAATCTTCCGCGCGCTGCGGACTATCCCCGTGCTGGTAGACATCGCCGCCGACATGGAGGAGCTTTGCCCAGGCGCGACGCTCATAAACTACGCCAATCCCATGGCCCCCGTGTGCATGGGCTTGGGCTGGACGACGGAAATTCCGTTTATCGGTTTGTGTCACGGCGTGCAGACCACGCTGGACCTTATAGGCCGATACACGAACACGCCCAAGGATCGCATCGACCACCTTTGCGCGGGCATAAACCACATGGCATGGTTCCTGTCGCTGAAGGACAAGCGTACCGGGCGCGACCTGATGCCCATACTCCGCCGCAACATCGAGAAGCCCGAGTACTACGTCAACGAGAAGGTTCGTTGTGAGGTCATGCGGCACTTCGGCTATTTCATGACCGAGAGCACCGGGCATCTTTCGGAGTACATCCCGTGGTTCCGCAGCTCGAAGCGGGCCCTGGAGGCCTACTGCGACGAGCCGGCCTTCGGCGGCGAATCCGGGGCATGTTACAAGTATGCCCAAATGCTCGCCAAAAAATATAAGAACGTCGACTACCTGGCGCTGGAATCCACGCACATCGAGAATCGGTCGGTCGAGTATTGCTCGTACATTCTGGAGGCGATGGAGACCGATGGTATCTTCAAGCTTAACGGCAACGTTCGCAATGATGGCTACATTACCAACCTGCCCGAGGGATGCTGCGTGGAGGTGCCTATATTTGTCGATCGCCGCGGCCTGCACCCGGTCACCGTCGGCGACCTGCCCACGCAATGTGCGGCCATGAATCAGTCCAACGTCACCGCACAGACTCTTACCGCCGAGGCTGCGCTTACGGGCGACCCGGAAATGGTGATGCAGGCCTGCGCCATGGACCCGCTGACAAGCGCGTGCTGCACGCTGAAGGAGGTCCGCGAGATGACGGCTGCGATGCTCGCAACCGAGTCCAAGTGGCTGCCGCAGTTTCGGGGACGAAAGCTGCGATCAGCCCCTGCCATCAGGACGCCGAAGGGCCTCAAGCGGGTGGATGTGCCACTCGATCCCGCATTGGCAATTGCCAATCGCTTTCAGATTCTCGCCGAGCAGAAGACCACCAAGGCCCGTAAGAAAACCCGGACCCGCAAGAGCAGGAAGAAATAACACGCCGGTTGGGTTTGCCCTCTGGCGTGATGTGTACTACTTTGCCGGTGGGGTGGCAGGTACGGCTGGGCGTATGCCGAGTTCCTCCTGGACGAACTTTTCCATGAGCGCGATAGCTTCTTTAGGACTGAGTCGGCCGTCGCGGTCGGCATCGAACTTTTCGATACGTTGCTCGAATTGTTCGGTCATGCCCGAGATGAAGTTTTCTCGCTCCCGTGTGTCGAGCCTGCCGTCGCGGTTGGCGTCGAATGACGCGCTGAACCGTTCGAGGTAACCGATGGTCCCGCTTTGCATTCGCTGCTGGAAGCCGCTGCGCTCGTTGAGGCTGATCCGTCCGTCGCCGTCGGCATCCATATAGCGGAAGCTCTTGGCGAAGATGCTCCAGCCTGCTTTTTGCCATTCCTTACGCACCGCCTGCTGCTCGGCGTCGCTTATCTTGCCGTCGCGGTTCAGGTCGGTCATTTTGCGACGGAAGATCTGGCCTGTCTCTCGGAGTTTCGCCTCGAATTTTTTTGCCTCGGCCTGCTCTTGCTCGTTGATCTGCCCGTCGCGGTCGGCGTCGAAGTTTCGCAGTCGCCACTGGGCCATCGTCGTCTGCCACGTCTGTCGCCTGTTATCGCGACGTGTCGCTACCTTGGCGTATATGTCGCGCCGCACGGCTTCGGCGTCGGCCATGAGCCTTTCCTGCTCGTCGAGTTGCCCGTCGCCATCGAGGTCGAACATTTGGAGGTCCGACCGCTCGCGCCAGCTTTGTCTCGCGGCCTGTTGGCGCTGCCGGGCCTCGTTCATCGCATCGGTTTCCTGCTCGTTAAGCTCGCCGTCGCCGTTGGCGTCCCAGCGTTGGAGGGTCCGCAGGTCGCCGGCACGTTGGTCGCGCAGCTTCCGCTGAGCAAGGGCTGCTTCCATCTCGGCGGTTTCCTGCTCGTTAAGCTCGCCGTCGCCATCGGCGTCCCATTTTTGGGCCTCCAACTGGTCGATCTCCGCCTGGGCGTCGGTGGCTACGGAATCCATCATCGCACCACGTTCGTCGGCGTCGATCTTGCCGTCGTCGTTGGTGTCGTACTTGGCGAAGACCTTTTGACGCAGGCGAAGCATCCGCTCGCGCATCTCGGTTGCGGCGTCGTCGGGTTGCTCGCTTGGTTGCTCGCCGGCGGGGGCGCTGGTGGGTACTCGTATAATCACTGGCTTGGCGAGCACCGGCGATCGACCCGGCAATCGACCGGCGGAGAGCATCTCGTTGGCGGCCTGCCGCTCGGGGCCTGTGAGCCAGCCATCACGGTTTGCATCGAAGGCCGACAGGACTCGCTGGCGGACGTTTTTGCGATACGCCTCGGCCTCGAACCAGTCGACGTGCCCGTTGCGGTTCTTATCGAAGGCCAGCAGTGCCTTCCATCTGTCGAACTTGCGTACGAACGCCCCTTTGGTTTTTCGTGCGGCGGCGAATTCTTTGACATCCAGTTCGTTGTCGACGCCGGCAGCCTTGAAGAATCTCGCCCTTTCCATGCCCGGCTGGTATGGATCGACAGCCCCGCCAAGGACGTCGGCAAGGGCCGGCTGCCTGGCCGGTTGTGATGGGGCGCCTCCAGCCGGCTGCGAGTTGGCATCGGCAGCGAGGGCAGGCATTCCAGCCGTTGCCGCGAAACTCCCAAGACATACCAACCAAAACAAAATCTTGCTCATAGAGTATCTCCTATTGCGAATTGCATGCACGCGAGGTCGTGCAGACCCCGCAATTCACAAGTATACCCGACTGCCGGCTTATTGCGCCGAATTGCCGAAGTCTACCGCAGTGTCATGTTGTTGCGGTGGACTACTTCGTCATAGAGTTTTTCGCCGAGGACCTGTGCTATCTGGTGGCTCTTGAGGCCCTTGATGCGTCCCAGGGCGTCGGAGTTGTAGTTGGTCATGCCTCGGGCGAATTCGCGCCCGGCACCATCGACGATTCTCACGGTGTCGCCCTTGCCGAATCTCCCCTGAACTTCGGAGACGCCGGCCGGCAGAAGGCTCTTGCCGCCCGCGACCAGTGCCGCTACCGCTCCATCATCGACGACCAGTTTGCCCGATGGCCTGGACGCGTGGCCGATCCATAGCAGCCGGCTTGACAGCTTGCGATTCGCGGGCAGGAATACCGTGCCAACGTCCTGTCCGGCCAGGATTTGGGCGACCACGCTGGATGCGCGCGAGTTGGCGATGACGGCGATTTCGCCGGAGCTGGTGGCAAGCTGGGCGGCGGCGATTTTGCTCGCCATCCCGCCCGAGCCAAGGCGACTTTTCTCGGCTGTGACAAGGCCAAGGGCGGACTTGTCGCCGTGGGCGATTACGCTGATGCGACTGCCGTCGTCGAGCACGCCATCGACGCTGGAAAGGAAGATCAATGCCTCGGCCGCCAGCATGCCGGTCACGTGTGCGGCGATGGTATCGTTGTCGCCGTAGCGTATCTCGTCGATGGCGACGGCGTCGTTTTCGTTGATGATCGCCAGGGCACCCATCTCGTGCAAGGCCCGCAGGTTATTGCGAATGTTGAGATAGCGGGTGCGGTCCTCGAAGTCCTCGCGGGTCAGTAGCATTTGGGCGGTGTGTCTGCCGCAGTTTGCGAAGGCGTCATGGAATGCCCGCATGAGTTCGCCCTGGCCAATTGCCGCTATGGCCTGGAGTTCCGGCATGGTTTTGGGGCGTTCGGCCAGGTCCAACTCGCCGAGGCCCGCGCCGATGGCACCGCTGGCCACGACGGTTACCTCCAGCCCGTCACGCATGAGGGCCGATATCTGGCGGGCCAGGCTGCGGATTGTCTTGATGTCAAGCCGCCCTGTGTGGTCGCAGATGGCGCTGGTGCCAAGCTTGATTACCACGCGGCGAACTTCGGTAAGCAGTTGCCGCCCCGTCTTCTTGTCGAGCTTGTCGCTCATGGCTACCTTACCGTTCCACGATCTCGTCGGTCGCGATCTGCCCCGGCGCTTCGGCGGGGACGCGATTCAGCACGCGGCAGATCATTTCCACGTTGCGGCGCGTCGCTCCCATCCGGCTTCGGACGTACTCTTGCGCCTCGGCTGATGCCTTCTGGGCTGCGGCTGGGTCTTCCAACCACACCACAAACTGCTCCGCCAGCGTCTGGCCGTCCGTTACGCGGGCGCAGCCATGCTCCGCGAGCTGCTTTGCCTGCGGAAAGTTGAACGTTTGAGGCCCGAACGCCGTCGGTTTGCCCAGCGCAGCCGCCTCTATCATGTCCGAACCACCCATTGGCACCAGCGATCTACCCACGAAAACCGCCGATGCCAGTGCGTAAAACTTCCGCAACTCGCCCA
>Ga0307990_1003708_pt1 | contig 11537 bp, 4 predicted proteins | sample EllFjometagen129_FD_203168 | JGI IMG/M metagenome (GOLD analysis project Ga0307990, IMG submission 203168) | Marine microbial communities from Ellis Fjord, Antarctic Ocean - #129 | ecosystem: Environmental > Aquatic > Marine > Unclassified | place: Southern Ocean | collected 2014-10-08
TGCGTTGCATCATCTGATAGATATTCACCATCATTGTCCACATGGATTTATCCTGGCAGACAATAAATGCGAACATGAAATTACGGTAGGCAGCATTAAAAGCACTCAGTGCTATCACAGCCATAATGGGTTTGGAGAGGCTCATGGCAATGCGCCAGAAAATTGTCCATTCGCTGGCTCCATCTAAGGTGGCAGATTCGAAAAGTTCTTTTGGTAGTGAGTCGAAGAAACCTTTGAGCAGGAATATGAAATATCCGTCCGCCAGTCCGGGCAGGATAAGCGCCCAGAAGGTGTTCAGCATCCCGAGTTTTTTCATGATAAGGAAGTTGGGAATTCCCATCACCATTGCCGGGAATGCCATAGTAAGCATTAATACAAGGATGATCTTATATGTAGCAGGCAGTTTATATCTGCTCATGGCATAGGCAGCCAGAGGATTTACAATCAGGGCAGAGACGATCGCCAGCAGGCAATAGATGATAGTATTCAGCATGGCTCTACCATTATAAAGCATCTCATCCAGCACCATCACATAATTACGTATGGTGAATTCCCAGAAGATACTCGTTTTGTTTTCTTTAAAAATAGAATAATCTATCTGGTAATGATCAATCGGAATTTCACTGAAATCCCGCCAGCTCAAATGCCATGCCTGGTTCAAAAGCTTCACATGCCCATATTTATAGGTAAGATAGCTGAGCCATCTGCCATCTTCATCAGCGGTTAATTCCAGAAAACGGTTGGAAGTATAATTACGCACAAAATTAAGCCAGTCCCTTTGATAATTAGCGTTTTCAGGCATCATTCGCGGTGGATAGATGAATATTTCCTGCTCGTAATCTGTATTATATTCAGCATTAAAGCTTGCCAGATCAAGCGGACCGTCTTTGCCGGGATGCAGTTCTCTCATAAAAGTTAAGAACTGCTGCTGACTCAAGGGCTTCAGTCTGATAGACCGCGGATCAGCTTCCTGGCGCACAAACCAGCTCCAGTCAAATTCCTTAGCCAGATTGAATTTCGGATTGGTCAAGGGCAGCTCAACTTCCTTAAATTCATTATATCCCCGCTCAAAGGCAGGATTCAAATCATCTATATTGCCATATTTTTTTGCCAGCCATCTGCGGTAATCGAGCTCAACTGAAGTGACTTTCAGCCATTGCGGCTGGGCAATATTTTCAATGAAAAAGGTATAATCAACCGGTAAAGCCCCGCTGCGTGGTAATTCTGCTGGAATCGTGATAGAATTGAACTGGGGATAATGTGTTTTCCAGGTTTTATTCAGCAGACTGATATCATCATATTTTTCTTGAACGTATTCCTGCCAGGCACTCAAAGCTTCTGGCAATAATTGAATGTGGTGGATATTAAGACGCTGCTTCACATAATTAACCCAAAATGGCTGTAAAGCATCATCTGGCATGGTTTCAGCCAGCTTGATCTCTTCCCAGTTCGTAAATTTTGTATGTAAACTGTCATTCATCAGCCGGATCTCACTCTTGAAAAGAGGACGTAATTCAGAATTAATGAAATTACCATCCAGACTTACATATACCCTTTGCCAAAGCGGCAGATCATGCCTGAAATCACTATATTCAGTCAGAAAACCAGTATAATCACCATTAAAATTTCTGCCAGTTATTCCAGTTTCTTCCAGTCTTACCTCATCCCAATTGAGCGTAGAAGTTTCATAGAGCTCATTCATGCGGTCAAGACTTCCTCCGGTTTTCTTCTTCATATAATTACGGAATTTCCGTTCATTGCGTGGATATATTCCCCTACCATACTGCTCCGAGATGTAATAATCAAAAATATCATGCTTCTGATGATTTTCATTCAGAAATTCAAACCAGTCATCATGCATCTGCGGTATCAGTTTAGCCGGAGGATCAAGCAGTGTAAAACTGAGAGCACGATTTTTATATTGTTCCGCCATCCTGTCACCCAGTTCATTCATTCTGGCTTCAATATATTTGCGATACAGCATCTCATCATCAAAAAAGAACTGCGGATAAACCGAAAAGGTCTGAGCATCAACGTTGCTTTTGAATGAAGCAGAGATCATTACCATAAAAGGATAGATCATAGTGACAGCTCCCAGCAGCAGCACGATATGTATTATCAGGCTCAAAGCTCTTACTTTTAATGTCTTGCGTCCCACTTTTCCTATAATTGGCATATCATATATCCTTTTAGTCAGCCGATGCTGTCTTAAATTCCATTTTATTAAGCCGGCGCAGTTGGATCACCGTAAAGCCCATCATCATCATACCCAGCATCCATGCCATTGTGGTGGCAATGCCAAATTGGAGAAAGAGGTATGCCTTTTCAAAGATCAGCAGATTTGCCACCCGCGTAGCTTCATTAGGTCCTCCAAAGGTCATTACCAGGATAAATCCGCTTTGCTGACTGGAAGCTATGAAAGCAGCAATGAACTGGATAATGATCAAAGCTTTCAGATTAGGGACCACGATGTAGCGTATCTTATGAAAGAAATTTGCTCCGTCAATATCGGCAGCTTCATAATTTTCATCCGGGATCCCCTTAAGTGCTGCCAGATATATCAGGCAACCAGGTCCCACACCTGCCCACACCGTGGGTAATATGCAGCAGAGCATCGCCAGGTTCTCATCACGTATCCAACGGCTTTTTTCCATGCCCAGTGCCATCAGTATCTGATTAAGTCCACCGGCATCAGACGGATCGTAGAGCAGTTTCCAAAGATAGATCACGATCACTCCGCTGATAACTGCCGGCAGGTAATAAATAACGCGATATACCAGTTTTCCATGCGATACTTCCTGCAGTAGAATAGCCAGAATAATAGGAGGGAAGAATCCCAGAGAGAGTGATAATGCCATGTAATACAGTGTTTTTCCAATAGATGACCACCACACGGGATCAAACAGCACATCCGCAAAATTCTGCAAACCGATGAACTGACTGTCTCCCACGATCTGATAATCCTGAAATGCCATCACTGAGCCCATCAGCATAGGCACATATTTCCATAATATAATTGATCCCAAGGCAGGCACTATCATCATCCATGCCCAGAAATAACTCTTTTTCTTCAGATTAGATTTATTTTGAACTATAGTTTTGGGTGTGAAAATTTTCCAGACCTTGATCAGTGAAACAGCAAAAATCAGAAAGATGAAAATTGCTACCAGAAATGCGATACTATTACGCTTTTTGCGTTCAGCCTCGCTAACTTTGCCGATCATCTTCTCATTAGTCCGCTGCACACCACCATCAAGAATACTTCTTATTTTTTCACGTTTTTCGGCTTCGGTTTCGCCCAGTTCACCTTCCCGTTCCATAGAGATACAGGTTTCAATGGGATAGGTCATAAAATAATATATCTTCTGGCAATTATGCCCATAAGGTTCAGGATTTCCGCTGGCAACTGCTTCTTCAAAGGTTTCCAGCCAGCCAGGCGGCACATACTTCAGGTATTCGTCATAGCCGTAACGCTGAAGATAGATAGGATTCTGCATCTTACCATAACCGGCTTCTATCATCACTTTCATTCTGATCTGACGTGCTTCCTCGGAATCATAAAACCAGATATAGTTCCAGGCTGCTTCCTTCACCTTTTGCGGATCACGATCACCCAGTCCGGCATTATTGGTTTCTCCAGCTTGAGAAAAAATCCCCATCATACGCGAATTTATCTCTGATCCGCGCTCTCCGGTGGGTCCATAGGGTGGAGGTGCAGCGCCATAAAGATTAGGATCTATCTGTCCTCCCAGGTTGCGCTGATCCATATACATCATCCGCATCCCGATCTTGCCTTCATCCCACATCCTGCCCCAGTCTCCTTCACGGATTACAAAGCCTTCCTGCTTGTTACCCTCAGCATCTATCCAGGGAGTAGTGATAAGATCCAGATAAAATTCCATGGCATCCACCCCAGCTTCACTATTAAAAGCTGCATACCACTCTTCAGTATAAGGATCCTGCAAAACAGCATTACCACCGGCTGACCACAGATAGGTTATCCAGTCATAAGCCATTTCTGGTCCCGAGGCAAGGAATAAACCATATACACCCTCCGAAGGAATAGTCAATCTGCGTGCATAATCAAGCAGTTCATCCCAGTCCCTCGGTGGCTGCTCAGGATCAATGCCTGCCTTGTGAAAAAGGTCTTTGCGATACATCAGCACCCGCACCAAAGTTTCATAGGGAAGACACCACACATGCTCCTGAGATTCTCCCACTTTTTTCCGCTTGATCACGGGCATCACTGGTTTTTCTATGCGGTAATCTATTTCCTGCTCAGTTTGGCGATCCAGAAATTCATCCATGGGATATAGAAAATCATTCTCTATGTAAGTATCTGACTGACGGAAATTTACGTAGATCACATCAGGAGATACTCCCCCGGCAATCGCCATCAACGGTCCGGCATCCAGTTCCATATTCTCAATCTGGATTCCCGAAAATGAACGCAGTTCTATCCCGGGATATTTCTTCTTAAATGCCCTGATCACTTCCATATCTGCCCGGTTAAATGCATCAGTAGCTTTCGGGTCAGGAAGTGAAAATACCTTTAATATGACTTTCTCTTCACCATACAGACTTGTTATTAAAAGGGTAAATATTAAAAAAAGTAAAATCTTCCGGGCTATCTTTTTCAATCAATACTCCTGAAATCTATTTAAATCCGATACTAAGTAAATTCTATTTCCGGTCAAGAATTTTTCCCCTTGCCAGAAAGATCATCCGCAACTAAGTTAGATGTGCATCGCTGGTGTACCCACAAGTGAGGCGCAAATAACGACCCCTATCAAGCGATTACTGAATAGAAAATTTCACATTTTTAGCCTATGATAATCAGTTTTCTGCCAAAAATGTTAAAAACCGGTAAAATCACAATGTATCAATACACATGTTATAGTATAATAATAATGATTTATAAGCTCAAAACACTAAAATCAAAACCCAATCCATATTTTGCATAGATTATGCTGTACTTTCATAATATATCTACCTGATAATAAACTATTTAACAATCATAAGCAGCCCTTAAACCAGAACAACTTAGCACAATCTAACATAAAAATGTCAGTACGTGCTTTGTTGTTCAGTTTATAATTCTGTCAAAATAGATGAAGATACGGGCGTATTACATGGAAAATTATGAAATATTGGTTATATTGAGCGTGATATCTGCTGAATTGCCACCATTGACTCGGAAAAGGTGAAAAAAATTGGTTTGACACCTGAGCTGGCTGGCAGAATTTAACCTGAAATCGCTTAGATAATGGAGGGTAAATTAAACATTTCCTTAGCGATTTTAAGATAAAATTAAAAGGCTGGCTGGCACTTATGAATATTAGCGAAAATGCACTTAAAGTATTGGAGAGGAGATATTTCCAAAAGAATGAAAATGGGGAATGTATTGAAAACTGGCAGGATATGGTTTTACGCGTTGCTTCCAATATAGCCGGTGGTGATAAAGAGAAAACTCAGCAGTATATCAACCTGCTGGACTCTGGTTATTTTCTGCCAAATTCTCCCACTTTAATGAATGCTGGTAATGACTTGCAGCAGCTAAGTGCCTGTTTTGTTTTACCTGTTGAGGATAGTATTGAGGGCATTTTCGAGAGTGTAAAAAATGCAGCCTTGATCCATAAATCAGGAGGCGGGACTGGCTTTAGTTTCAGTCGTCTGCGTGAGCAAAATGCCCGGGTGAGATCTACAAATGGGATTTCTTCCGGTCCGATAAGTTTTTTGAGTGTATTTAATGCTGCCACAGATGCTGTGAAGCAAGGCGGTACCCGCAGGGGTGCTAATATGGCAATTTTGAATGTGGACCATCCTGATATTCTGGAATTTATTACCTGTAAAGAAGATATCAATAATCTGACGAATTTCAATATTTCTGTGGGCATAACGGAAGAATTTATGCAGGCTGTGCACGATGATCAGGAATATCCTCTTGTTTCTCCCCATTCTGGCGAGATCACGCAGAAAATAAAAGCTACAGAAGTATTTAATCTTATCGTGGAGATGGCACATAAGAATGGTGAACCGGGAATTGTGTTCATTGACCGCATTAATGACTATAATCCGACTCCTCACGTGGGGGCTATGGAATCTACTAATCCCTGCGGTGAGCAGCCGTTGCTGCCAAATGAAGCCTGCAATCTGGGCTCGATCAATCTGGCACTTTTATGGGAAGATAATGATTTCAACTGGGATAAATTGCAGCAGGTGGTCTATGATAGTGTAGAATTTTTGGATGATGTGATAAACAGGTCGCAGTTTCCTTTGCCGGCGATCGATCACACTGTGAAGCGAAACCGTAAAATCGGACTTGGCGTGATGGGTTGGGCAGATCTGCTTTATGAGATGAAAATTCCTTATAATTCAGATGAAGCTACGCTTCTGGCAGCAAAACTCATGGAATTTATTGATTATCACTCCAAGCTGAGATCAATCAAGCTGGCTGAGCAGCAGGGCTCTTTCCCTAATTATAAAGGCAGTATTTATAGTCAGGGCACTTTGCGTCGCAAGGGTGAACTGGATTGGGATACTTTGCGGGATGATATCAGCAGCAAAGGCATCAGAAATGCTACCACAACCACCATAGCACCCACAGGGACTATCAGCATGATCGCTAATACTTCCAGTGGCGTGGAACCGCAATTTTCACTGGTTTTCGTAAAAAATGTGATGGATGGTGAAAAGTTGCTCTATGTGAATTCGTACTTTGAAAAAGCTATGCGTGATGCCGGATTATATTCAAAAGAAATGATGGAAAAAGTGGCTGAAACAGGCTCTATCCAGGGGATGGAAGAGATTCCTGCCGAGATCAGAGAAGTATTTGTCACCTCGCATGATATTTCTCCTGAATGGCATATCAGGATGCAGGCAGCCTTCCAGAAATTTGTGGATAATGCCGTCTCCAAAACTATCAATTTTACCAATAATGCCTCTGTGGAAGATATTCGTATTTCTTATGAACTGGCACATGAACTGGGCTGCAAAGGCGTAACTGTCTATCGTGATGGCAGCAGACAAAATCAGGTGCTGAATGTGGGCTCATCGATCAAGGAAGAGAAGGGAGTGCCGTGTACCCAGATGAAACCACGTCAGAGACCGGAATTCACTCAAGGTATGACTCGGAAAATTGAAACCGGCTGTGGACATCTCTATGTGACGATCAATTACGACAGCGAAGGACCTTTTGAATTATTTACCACCATGGGAAAAGTAGGTGGCTGTGCATCTGCTCAATTGGAAGCTATAGCACGACTGGTTTCCCTGTGTTTGCGTTCGAATATCGATAGTGATGAGATAGCCCGTCAATTGAAAGCTATCCGCTGTCCTTCACCGATGTGGAATAAGGGAGAAATGATTACCTCCTGCGCTGATGCCATAGCAAGGTCATTGGAAAAATTCAGTCAAATAGAACCGGTAAATATAATTGGCATGGAATCAAATCCCCAGGCATCAGCAAAGCCACGACCCAGAAAGAAAATGAGCGGCACCTGCCCCGAATGCGGCAGTACGATCCAGCACGTGGAAGGATGCCTCACCTGCCCCAATTGCGGCTGGTCTAAATGCTGATAAGCATTTAAATAATATAAGATTATCCACCTCACTAAGCAGGAGTTTTGAACTGTACCCAGGACAAGACTTCTGGAGACCGTTTAATCCCAGTAACCCCTAAAATATCATCGTTCCTGTCGTCCAGAACTCCTACCCCGAGTACGGTTCATCCCGAGATGTCGGGACTGACTTATCTTTTATGGTTCTCTGCAAACTTTAGTGGACAACCCCAACCCAATCTCATTAACACCCGGTTTCAACTACTTCCTGATCATATCCTCTTTAGAGAAGTTAATTCCTGAAGACTTTTAATGGCTTCAGTGTTAAAAATAAAGTTATCTGTTTGTATTGAAATCAAACTAAATTATTTTATTGAGAACAGGGATCTGCTTGATCAGCCAGGAGGATGCCAGGGAAAGGCAAAATACAGCGATGGCAGTGAGTGGTATAGAAAAAGCTGGATTCATTATCGATACACCCAACCCCTTGAGATTAATAAGTTTCAGGAAAATTGGATGGATGAGATAAACCCCTAATGTAAGGCGTGCAATCTGGTGAATAGACCTGGAATTGAAAACCTTGATATGATAATATTTAAACCACATCATGATGCAGGCAGCCATAATGATCACGGCAAAACTAAAATATCCATGGAAGTATATCCCTGATGAAGCATGCCGTATTTGTGCACTAAAATAATAGCCCGTAGCAGTTATAACCCAGCTGCATAAAAAAATAGCAAGTAATATGAACTTTGAGGGTTTATATTGAGTGCTTCTGATCAGGTAACCCAGAAAATAGTAGGGAATAAATGGGATAAATTTAGAGATAAATAATGGAGGAATCCCGGGAAGAATTTCTGTATATATAAAACTGAAAGCGCTTATCAAGAACATGATCAACACTAAGATTTGAAGTTCTTTGTGAGAAGAATTCCTGATTATCAATCTGAAAAACGGGGTAAATAAATATAAACCGATAATCATGTATAAAAACCAGAGGTGGAAATGTGGTTTTCCCTCCAGTAGATTGAGGAATATTTGTTGTTTTGATATCTGAATTCCGTAAGTAGCAGCATAGATATAATCCAGGCAAAGATAGATAGCCGACCAGGCAAAAAGAGGAATAATAATCCTTGTAAACCTTTTTTGGTAAAACAATCCCAAAGATTCTTTTTTACCTGGATCAAGCAGTAAAGCACCACTGATCATCACAAATACAGGAATTGCCCATCTTACCAGGGAGTTATAGATATTGCCTAACCACCAGTATTCTGAGCCTATCATGTTGGCAGATTGCACCAGAATTGCAGAATGCAAAACTACTATTGCCAGAGCAGCAGATATTCTTGCCTTATCTATCCAGATCATTATTTTAGCAGAAGGCATTTATTTACGGTAGCTATTTTGCCATTGATCGCAAGCTGGTAAAAATATATTCCTGAGCCTGCACGCTTACCGTTTTCTTCATTACCATCCCAGATTACTGAATGATCGCCCTGCTCCATAATCCCAGATCTAAGCTTTTTAACCATTTGTCCTTTGATGTTATAGATTGCCAGCATCACTTCACAATTGATAGGAATTGAAAACGATATAGTTGTGGCAGGATTAAAGGGATTGGGGAAGCAGGATATTTTGCCAAGTTCGGCAATAGTGCCGTTATCTTCATCAGGTTCAGGTATTTCTATATGATCAATTGCCACATTTCCTGAGTCAGCTACAGGTTCAGGAAAGTTAAATTGCTCTGGTGCATTCATATCTATTTGATAACCCTGCAGAGGTTCCAGCATTGTTAATGAGCCATACCAGCCTACATCTTCATAGTACATAGTATAAAGAGTTTGACTCTTAATGGTAATTCCATTTTCCAGATCAGCTAAGGCATAATTGATCTCCTGAGCTTCCTGGGGTGCAAAAGACATCCAGTTCCAGCCATGTGCCAGATCATAAGTATTTAATCTCATATTTACAGGAACTCCGGAATATTCCAGAGTAGATGGATTATCTACCTGTAATTTATAGAAGGAGACATTATCAATATAACTCAATGAGCCAAACCAGCCCATGCCTTCATAATAAATAGCGCTTTGAGTTTGACTTTTAATGAAGGAACCATTATCAAATAAAGAAGCCAAAACTGTATTAGTGGACATATCTTCTCCCCTTACATTGAGCGAAAACCAGTTCCAGCCGGATTGCAATTCTCTGCTGACTGTTACTGGGGGAGGATAAAAGACAAAATCACTGACTACAACTTCCAGATTTTCACCTATATCAGCACCGGGCAGTAACCAAAGATTCAATCTTGCCCGGGCATTTCCCGCAGGAGGAATGTCATTTCCAGTATATTCCCAGGCTTCGATGATGTCTGCCTCATCAGGTGGATAATCTCCCGCATCACCATTCCAGGTAACAAAATTCAACTGGTCTTCACTCCAGTTAAAAGCACAGGATACTTCTCCATCCGGGTAGTAGTCAAATTGATACCGGTTGTCATTTTCATACCAGGGTTGAACCACATACTGGGCAAAAGGGGTATTGGAATCACCCCAATAAGAGAATTCCACATCGATCTCGTGGTAAATATTATCTATATAAGGATTAAAGGTAATTGCTTCATCCCAGGAGAAAAGTCCTAACACCGCCTCTAAAGGGAAATCAGGGAAACCATCAGCCATAGTAAAGATATATGTCCCGTAACCCAGCTTTTCTTTACACACTATCTCACTGCATTGCCAGAATTCACCATCATTGATAATATTCAAATGCAGATCATCATTGTCATCAACGAAAACCATATTTGCAGCATCAGAAAAATAATTGTTACCGGGTCCTGCCTGAGCTGTAAATATTTTGCAGACCCAATCCAGATCACCGAAACTTATCTCACGAGTTCCGGGTAATCGATCAGTAAAGGTATAGGGAAAATCAGCAAATTCATCTGGCAGAAATTCATGCCACTGTCCCCATTCTCCTCCAGATTGCGGTGGAACGTAATCAACTGGGGTCAAAAAGGCAAAATAACGCGTTGCTTCCGTATCATAACCTCCCCCGGTTACATCACAAGTCCAGGTGAGATCATCACTTATCATACAATAACTTGATGCTGACGGCTTAGGATACCACCATCCGCCATAAAACAAAAATACATGCACTGCATACATTTCAGGCACCGAAATCCCCGTCACATGACCATACATATCCTGTTCCGACTGAAATTCCGGCATATCATCAATAAATATTTCCTGTCCAAATATGATACTGCACAGAAAAATAAGTAATAACACAAACCATAGCTTTTTCATCATTGATCCACCTCACTCATTTAGAAGTTAAAGAGTTTCTCTCGCTCGGAATAAAGTCGGTCATAAGTTTTTTTGATTATCATATTTTCAGCACTATCCAACTTAGGATCATTATCCAGCACCCAGCCGGCTACGGCACGGGCATGGACCAAAAGTTGCCTGTCTCGTACTATACTGGCATGCTTAAATAAATCCATTCCACTTTGGGCAGTCCCAAAAAATTCTCCAGGTCCGCGCAGTTCCAGGTCTTTTTCTGCAATCATAAAGCCATCATTGGTTTCCACCATAGTGCGAAGCCGCTCAGAACCTTCCTTAGAAATCGGATAATAGGCGATCAGGTAGCAGTATGATGCAGCACTACCCCTGCCTACTCTGCCGCGCAATTGATGCAGTTGTGCCAGTCCAAAGCGTTCTGCATGCTCAATGATCATCACTGAGGCGTTTGGGATATCAATCCCCACTTCGATCACTGTTGTGGAAACCAGTACATCAAATTCATGATTCTTGAACCGTGTCATGATCTCATCTTTTTCTTTATTTTTTATCCTGCCATGCAAAATCTCTGCCCGGCAGTCAGGCATTATAGTTGACCGTATATCTTCATAAAGAGTCTCTGCTGCCAGCAGGTCAGATTTCTCTGATTCCTCGATCAGCGGACATACAATATAAA
>Ga0307990_1003710_pt1 | contig 11535 bp, 6 predicted proteins | sample EllFjometagen129_FD_203168 | JGI IMG/M metagenome (GOLD analysis project Ga0307990, IMG submission 203168) | Marine microbial communities from Ellis Fjord, Antarctic Ocean - #129 | ecosystem: Environmental > Aquatic > Marine > Unclassified | place: Southern Ocean | collected 2014-10-08
GATTTCACAGATGAACACAGATATTCGTTGTTCCAACGAACTTGATTTATTGTTTTACCATGGAGAGCAGGGAGATACATGGAGGCTGACGCTGAAATCGAATAATCCTGCCCTCGCGAATGTCCGTTCCACGCTAACCCGCCTGGCGGCGGGGCAGTCCGTGCCGGACCTAACGTGTGCTGCGCAGGGCTGTACTCACGAAGCCGAGGCGTCTTCTTCGTTCAGCCTTGCTTGCCCACGGGCGGAGGCCGGAAGTTTGAGCCTGATGAAATAAGGTTTCACAAACCAAGAGTGTGAGCCATATGAAATAGACTTTCACAGGCTGAGGGTTTGAAGGGTGAAAAGGCTCACGCCATAGTCACGGGATGTTCAACTTTGGACTGGTCCGGGCCAATTCACCAGACGTCTGGTGAATTCAATGGTTATGTCTTCAGGTATCAGGTTTCACATTTCATTCTTTGATTTCACACCTCACGCGTTGAGACTTCGACTGACAGAGACCACAGTCACACCGTCACACAGTCATACCGTCAGACTGCTTGGCCTGTGAAACCTTATTTCACACGGGTCAAACTGTGAAACCCGGCCTCCGGCCGATTTCCCCCTTGTCATAGGGATATATCGGGGGTAGGATTGTGATGCTGAAAGGGAAAGACTCGTCTGGGTTTGGAAATACTGATCGCTGTTGCTCAGGTTTTAAGTGTTAGCCATATGAAATAGGCTTTCACAGGCCGAGTGTGTTTAGTTTTAAGTTGAATGCTGACGGCTGATTGCTGAGAGCTGAGAGTTGTTTTAGACCTGGAGGGGGATTTCCGTTTCGTTTCTTTTGGTGATTACATAGCCAGTCTGGCTGTGGGTATATAGGAAAGGAATTCTTTGAGGTATGGCACAACTGGAACATATTGAGGCGATTGAAAAGCGGCTTTGGGGGGCGGCGGATACGCTTCGGGCGAACTCCAACTATGCGAGTAATGAATATTTTATGCCTGTGATGGGGCTGGTGTTTTTGCGGCATGCGTACAGCCGTTATCTCGCTGTGAAGGATGCCATTGAGGCGGGCCTTCCCAGTCGTGGCGGCAAGACGCGGGCGATGACCAAGGAGGACTTCTCTCGGAAGAGTGCTATCTTCCTTCGACCTGAGGCTCAGTTTGACTATTTGGTGTCGTTGCCTGAGAGTGCGGACCGGGACAAGGCGATCATCAAGGCCATGCAGTCCATTGAAGATGACTACGACAATCTCAGCGGTGTCCTGCCCAAGGGCGAATATCAGGAATTGGACAACGATGTGCTTGGCTCACTGCTTCGCACCCTCAATCCTGAGGAGCTGAAGCAGGTGTCGGGCGATGTGTTCGGGCGTATTTATGAGTATTTCCTCACCCAGTTTGCCGACCAAAAGGCCCATGACGGGGGTGAGTTTTTTACGCCAGTGTCCCTGGTGTCGCTGATTGCTCATGTGCTTGATCCTGAGGGCGGGACCGTGCTGGACCCGGCTTGTGGTTCTGGGGGGATGTTTGTGCAGAGCGCACGTATTGTGGAGGAGCATGGCCAGAGACCGACCGACCGGCTCACCTTCCGTGGTCTGGAGAAGAATGCAACCACTATTCGTCTGGCCAAGATGAATTTGGCTGTTCATGGGCTGGAAGGGGATATTCAGAAGGCCATTACCTACTACGAAGATCCGCACGAGTTGCTGGGGAAAGCCGATTATGTGATGGCCAATCCGCCCTTTAATGTGGATGAGATCGACGCAGGCAAGGTCAAGAACGATCCTCGTCTGCCCTTTGGTCTGCCTGGTGTGAATAAGAAGGACAAGGTCAGCAACGGAAACTATGTGTGGATCAGCTATTTTTACAGCTATCTCAACAAAAAGGGGCGAGCCGGCTTTGTCATGAGTTCGCAGGCCTCCAGTGCCGGGCGGGATGAGGCCAAGGTACGGCAGAAGCTGATTGAGACCGGTGATGTGGATTGCATGATTGCTATCCGATCGAACTTTTTCTACACCCGGACTGTCCCCTGCGAACTCTGGTATTTAGACCGTGCCAAGGCAGACAAACATAAAGACAAGGTACTCATGGTAGATGCCAGAAACATCTACCGAAAGGTGACCCGAAAAATCTTCGATTTTAGCCCGGAGCAGAAAAAGAACTTGCTGGCCATTGTCTGGCTCTACCGTGGCCAGACAGATAAGTACCTGGAGCTGGTGTCACAGTATCTAGGGCAGGTAGTCGAAGAAGGCCGGGCATGCTTTGAGTGGGCCGATGAAGAGGGTGACACGGTCCGTGTTTTGCCCGAGTATGCCGAAGCCGTCGCTGCATTCAGAAAAACCATGCAGCCCTTTTTAGCCATCCAGCCGAAGAACGGTGCCCATGCAGAGACTCTGGCAGAGCTTGACAAGGAGTACAGGCTCTTTACTGAAGATATAAAACAGTTCCAGGGCAGTGTCAGCAAATCGACTGCCCAATGGGAGAAGACACCGGATACAAATAACGGGCTCAACAAGCTGGTCACCCAATTCGCGCCATTGGCAGAATCGAGCCGGGACCTGATCAAGCAGGCAGATCTGCTCTATAAGCTGGCCTGCCGGGTGATTGACACCTGCGAGAAGGAATGCGATGCCAAAGCCAGCGATGCCTGGGTGGGCAAGGATATCACACGCACGCGTAAGGCCGCAGATGAGGCCCGGACTATTAGTGTGGAGCAACTCAAGCAGGTGCGTTACTTCTGGAAACAGGCCCACTGGCTTACTGAGCGATTCCCAGACGCCAAACTCTGTGATGTGGAGGGCCTGGTCAAGCTCGTGGATCGTGCTGAGATTGAGGCCAATGACTGGAGCCTGACTCCCGGTCGCTACGTGGGCGTGGCCCCGGAAGAAGTGGATGAGGACTTTGACTTTGAAGAGACACTGCGTGACATCCACGTGGAGCTGGAAGACCTCAACACTGAAGCCGTGAAACTGGCTGCGATCATCAAGAAGAACTTTGAGGAGTTGGGGGTATGAAGTGGGAGAGCGTCAAACTTGAACAAATCGCCTCAATTAATGGAGGAAAAAGACTTCCCAAGGGGCACGATTTTTCGTCATTTCCCACAAATCATCTCTATATCCGTGCTCGTGACATAGGAAATAACCGAATTACAGCCTCAGACCCAGTATATCTCTCTGAGCACACTTCAAACAAGCTCAAGCTGTATACCGTGAGCGGAGGTGATCTAGTTGTAACCATAGTAGGTGCAAACATTGGAGATGTAGGGTATGTTTCTGCCGAGTTTTCGGGGGCGAATCTTACTGAAAATGCGGCAAGGCTTCGTATTGATAAAAATGTGTGTAATCCCAAATTTCTAAGTGCACAGTTATCAACCTCCCATGCCAAAGAAAAATTTCAATTCATTGCTTCGGGAGCCGCGCAGGGAAAGCTTGGGCTTTATAAAATAAAATCATTTGATGTAATTCTACCGCCGATGAAAATTCAGTCCGCAATTGCAGAAATCCTCTCCGCCTACGACGACCTGATCGAAAACAATCGGCGGCGGATTCAGTTGCTGGAACAGGCCGCGAGACTGCTGTACAAGGAGTGGTTCGTGAACTTGCGTTTCCCCGGCCACGAACACGTCAAGATCAAAGACGGCGTGCCGGACGGGTGGGAGAAGGGTGCAATTTCTGATTTGGGAGAAATCATTACAGGGAAAACACCACCTACCAAAACTCCTGAGAATTTTGGAGGCAATATTCCGTTTGTAAAAACGCCTGACATGCATCGCAGCCGGATAATCGTCGAGATTGAAGAATATCTTTCTGAAAGAGGGGCCGCTACCCAACCTAAAAAGAACTTACCTGCGGGCGCAATACTTGTTGTTTGCATTGGTGCTAAGCTTGGAGTTGTTTCCATCACCAGTCGTCCCTGCCAAAAACCAATCAGCAAATCAATGCTGTCATCCCACGTGAGGACTACATGAGGCATTACAGCCTCATGGCTTTGATTGATGTAAAACCACGGTTGGAGGCCTTGGGCGGGGGCGCCACAATGCCCAACGTAAACAAAACGAAGTTCGCATCAATTCCTATTCTCATACCCTCTCCTGCGATACTTAAAGATTTTGAAGAATTTGCAGTGGACTCTTTCCAGCAAATTCAATCTCTACACCACCAAGACTCCTGTCTTAACAATGCTCGTGACATCCTTTTGCCACGTCTTATGAATGGAGAGATTACTGTATGAGTGTGGTATCCAATGAAACAAAATCTAAACAAATAATCATCATATTCCAAATAATGGAGCCATAGTTTATGGAAGCGAGAAATCGAAAACTTGAGGATTGGTATGGTAAGGTTAAGCGAGGAGAGATCAAGCTGCCCAGGTTTCAGCGATTTGAGGCCTGGGATCGACATCGAATTGGCAGCTTGCTGGAGATGGTGATTAAAAATCTGCCTTTGGGTATTACACTAGTGTTAGAGGTGGGCGAACAGGAGAAATTCATTTCTCGCCATTTGGAAACGGCACCAGAAAAAGATGCCAAGGCGCATGAACATCTACTGGATGGACAGCAACGGCTGACTGCTCTGTGGCGAGCGTTTCACAACAATTACGAGCGTGAGACATATTTCATTTACCTGACCGAGTTTGATAAGTACGACAAAGATGAAGAACGTGATGATATGACCGTTTTTTGTCGGGGACGGTATTTCAAGAAAAACGGTGATCGATATCCCATATGGTGCAATGAGCCTGCCAAGTGTCTGCAACGGGGATTTATTCCAACCCATCTGTTAAAGCCGGAGGATATACAGGCTGAGATTGATGATTGGCTGGAGCAGGCGACCTGTGACCTGGAACCGGATGGGGACAGGAAAAAACTCAGGGAATTCTACGATTTCAAGAAACGCGTGAGTGACCGGATCAAGGATCTGCGTGCGATTATTGCCAATTACAATTTTCCCTATCTGTCATTGCCTGCTCAAACGGACAAGAGCGTGGCGTTGAATGTGTTTATTAATATGAACACGAATAGCAAGCCACTTTCGACCTATGACATTATTGTGGCTGAGGTGGAGGATGTGATGGGGCAGTCTTTGCATGATCTTCTGGACGAGATGGATCAGCAGGACCCAAACATTGGACGGTATGAAGAGTTGCCGAATATGATCCTGACCACGTCGGCCTTGTTGCAGAATCAATTGCCAAATCAGCGTGGCGCCTGGGAGATGGACAAGCGGACGATCGTGCTGAACTGGGATGTGATGAAGCGGGGTCTCAGCCGGATGGCAGAATTCTTGAAAGGCGAGGGCATCTATGATCATCAGCGTCTGCCCACGAATGCGGTGCTTGCTGTAATTGCCGCACTGTATCGAGATATTCCTGAATCCGGCGATAAGAGAGGGCAGGCTGAATTGCTGCTTAAACGCTATTTGTGGTTTTCCTTCTTTACAGATCGCTATGAAAACTCAGCTGCATCACGTGCCTTTGCGGATTTCCTTGCTTTGCGGAAGATTATCACAGAGGCAAAGAAAGAGGACGGCAGCCCGTTCACCACAGAAAATGTACCCGTGTTTTCAGAATATGAACTTGTTGATGTTGAAGAGTTGTTGACTGCGGAATGGCCTAAGCGAGCGACAATTCGGGGACGGGCTATTCTTGCTGTGGCGTGTCGGTTGGGTGCTTTGGATTTCTCTACAGGGGAGAAGCTTGATGTGGTGAATGTTGGTCAACGTCATTATCATCATGTTTATCCTGATGCTTTACTTAAGGAAGCGGAGATCGATAGTTTTACAGCACTGAACTGTTCTCTGATTTCAGATAAAACCAATATATCGATTGGACGAAAGGACCCGCTGACCTATATGAAGGAGCGGTATCAGTGGTCGTCGGAGGAGATAGTCAGAGAGCGGTTGCAGTCTCATATGATTCCTGTTGCTGAATTGGCCAATGGAGGCTATGAAGGCCTGTCAGAGGAGGCAAAGAGGGCTAAACTCCAAAAGGATTTTGAGGCCTTTTTAAGGAAACGTGCTGAATTAGTTATGAAGGCCGTTCAATTGCTGGTTGAGGGACGCCAACTAAGCGTTAACGAAATATGTGGAATCCTGTAAGATGAGCAGTATGAATTATGAAAACCAAAACATCGACTATAAGTCCCTGCGTTTGATCACAGGAAGATCACCGGCCTGGGATGAACTGGTCAAGGATTGTGTGGCCTTTGCCAATGCTCAGGGCGGGCGATTGGCCATCGGTATTGAAGACGGTCAGCATGAACCGCCTGCGGAACAGTCTGTACCCAGGGAACTTGTGGAACGGGTGCATAAGCGGATGAGGGAGTTGACGGTCAATGTCTCGGTAGCGGTGCAGATCTGTACTGCAAAGTCTGGGGAATACCTGGAGATTCGAGTGGTGCGTTCTCACGCCCCGGCGTCTACTACGGATGGACGGTATTATCTGCGTGTCTCTGATGAGTCCAAGCCTTTGGTGGGAGAAGAGATTCAGCGACTGCTCAATGAACGCAGTGCCCAGCCCTGGGAGACCTTGACGACGTTGCAGATTCCGCGGGATCAGGTCGATGCCGAGAAGTTGGCGATTTTTGCGGCGGGGATTCGCAGCTCGGACCGGGTCAAGGATTCGGTCAAGGAGAAGAGTGATGCAGAGCTGTTGGACCATTACCTGTTGGCTGTGGACCGCCATCTGACCAATTTGGGGGTTCTTTGTGTGGGGCGGCGTGTGGATCGCGCTCGGCTGGGGAGTTCGCCGGTGGTGCAGTTCATCAAGTATGATGATAAGGAACGCAAGGTGAATAAGCTTCTCTGGGATGAGCACGGCCTGACACCCATGGAATTGGTCGAGGCGGTATGGCGTGAGATTCCTGATTTTCGTGAACGGTACGAATTGCCGGACGGTCTGTTTCGCCAGACCCTGCCGATCTATGATGAAGTGGTGGTGCGTGAACTGTTGGTCAATGCCCTGGTTCATCGTCCCTATACTCAGCAGGGGGACATCTTTTTGAATTTGTACCCGGACCGGCTGGAACTGGTGAATCCAGGTCTGCTACCTTTGGGCGTGACACCGAAGAATATTTTGCATACCACGGTACGGCGCAATGATCATCTGGCACGGGTGTTTCATGACCTCAAGTTGATGGAACGTGAGGGTAGTGGTTTTGATAAGATCTATGAGGTGTTGTTGTCACAGGGGCGGCCTGTGCCGGCATTGAGGGAAGGGCCGGACCGTGTGGAGGTGAGCGTGCGGCGACGGGTGCTGAAACCGGAGGTGATCGACTTTCTGGCCAAGGCAGATCAGACGTTTGAATTGACTCAACGAGAGAAAATTACGCTGGGATTGCTGGCACAGCATGAGGCGTTGACGTCAAAGGAATTGGCTGAGACACTTGAATTGGCCAGTGCCGATCTGGTGTCTGTCTGGATGGGACGTTTGCAGAAGTTGAATATTGTGCAGCAGACGGGTAGGACAAAGGGGACCCGCTACTTTGTAGAACCGATGCTGCTTAAGAAGATGGATTTTTCCACTGTGACAACCCTGACCCGCATCGAGCCGTATCGTTTACGGGCTTTGATTTTGGAAGATTTGGACCGGCATCCTGACTCTGCGGTTAGCGAGATCCACCAAAGAATCGGACAGGAGATTCCTGTCAGTCAGGTTCGCCGTGCCATCAAAAGCCTGATCGATGATGAGAGCATTGTATATCAGGGTGAAAAGAGGTGGCGACGTTATCGGGTCTCTGAAAAATCAATTGGTTCATAGTTTTTCAGGGATTCTATTGCGCAAAGGTGGGTGAATCCGAGCCGAATGCGCAATAGAATCAGTCGATAGAATTCCTAATTTATTGCCAGATATGAAGTTACCTATTAACAAAAAATAACAAAAGTTAAATAAAACTTAATAAAAGTGATCAATAGACAAGTTGATATTTATGCATAGGATACGGATTCAATGACGGCTTATCCCTATTCAGAAGATACCCTAGTTCAACAGACAACGGCTGAGTACCTGGAGAAGGTTTTGGGTTGGGATTCAGTCTATGCCTACAACAATGAGACCTTTGGTTCTGATGGATTGCTGGGCAGGAAAGATGACCGTGAGGTGGTGCTGACGCGGTATCTCCGACAGAAACTGGTGGAGTTTAACCAGGGTCTGCCTGACGATGCTTATGATGATGCCGTGCGCCAGGTTGTGGAATACAGTCGGACCCAGACGCCTCTGGCTACAAATCGAGATAAGTATGCCATGATCAAGGATGGGGTGCAGGTGTCCTACCGTAATAAGCAGGGGGAGCTGAAAAAGGACCGTTTGAAGATCTTTGATTTTAAAGAGCCGACCAATAACCATTTTCTGGCAGTGCGGGAGTTTTGGGTTCAGGGTGATCTTTATCATCGCCGGGCTGATATCATTGGTTTTGTGAATGGTCTGCCTTTGCTCTTTATTGAGTGCAAGAATATTCATAAAGACCTGGAGGTGGCGTACCGGCAGAACCTGTCAGATTACAAGGATACGATCCCGCATCTATTTCACCACAATGCGGTGGTTCTGCTGGGTAATGGGGACAAGGCCAAGATTGGTTCTATTTCCAGTCGCTTTGAATATTTTCATGAATGGAAACGCCTGGCTGAAGAAGATCCTGGCGTGGTGGATATGGAGACACTGCTCAAGGGTGTCTGTGATAAGCGGAATTTCTTGGATCTGGTGGAGAACTTTATTGTCTTTGACCATTCCAGTGGGGATGAGGTCAAGATTTTGGCACGCAACCATCAGTTCTTGGGCGTGAACCGGGCGATTGAGTCGGTGAAGCAGCGAAAGTTGCGTGAGGGTAAGCTGGGGGTTTTTTGGCATACACAGGGATCGGGTAAGAGCTATTCGATGCTATTCTTTACACGGAAGATTCATAGAAAGCTGGGGGGTAATTTTACCTTCGTGATCTGCACGGATCGGGTGGATCTGGATACGCAGATTTATAAGACTTATGCAGGCTGTGGCTTGGTGGATAATGACAAAGATCCCTGCCGGGCATCCGATGGCGATGATCTGGCTTCATTATTGGCAGAGCATAAGGCATATGTGTTTACACTTGTGCAAAAGTTTCAGAAGGAGTTGAGCGAGGGAGAGAGTTATTCCCCTCGTGATGATGTGATTGTTGTTTCGGATGAAGCCCATCGTACGCAGTATGGGCTTCTGGCCCTGAATATGCGAAATGCCTTGCCCAAGGCCAGTTATATTGGATTTACTGGGACACCGCTTTTCAGCGATGATGAGATCACGAGAAAGGTTTTTGGCGAGTATGTCTCTACCTACGATTTCCAGCGAGCAGTAGAGGATAATGCCACTGTGCCTCTGTATTACGATGCCCGAGGTGAAAAGCTGGGTGTGGAGACTAAGGATCTGAATGAACGTATTGCGGAGAAGATCGGTGAGCTGGAGATCGATGATATCAATGTAGAACAGCGTTTGGATCGAGCCCTTAGGCGGGATTACCACATCATCACTGCCAAGAAGCGTCTGAATCAGGTGGCACGTGATTTTGTGGTTCATTATTCCACGGCTTGGGAGTCTGGCAAGGCGATGCTGATCTGTATTGATAAGGTCACCTGTAAACGCATGTATGATTTGGTGCAGACCTACTGGGATGACAGGATTGACGAGTTGGAGCATGAGCTTAAAGCGGTTCATGATGAACAAGACGCAGTTTATCGAAGACGACAGATTGCTTGGATGCGTGAGACACGTATGGCCTTGGTTGTCAGCGAGGAGCAGGGTGAAGTTGAGAAGTTTCGTAAGTGGGATCTTGACATCAAGCCACACCGCAGGCTGATTAAGGATGGAATTGACATCCCAAGCGAGTTGAGAGACAAACCCCAGTTTCACAATAAACAGCGAATGGACCTGGATGAAGCCTTCAAGGATCAGGATCATCCGTTTCGAGTGGCTGTAGTTTGTGCTATGTGGCTGACGGGTTTTGATGTGCCCTGTCTAGCCACGCTTTACCTAGACAAACCCCTTAAGGCCCATACATTGATGCAGGCGATTGCGAGAGCCAACCGCGTCTGCGAAGGCAAGAACAATGGTCTTGTGGTTGATTACTGTGGTATCCTCAAGAATCTGCGTAAAGCCCTGGCTACATTTGGAGGGACAGCGGATAATGGTCACGGGGGTGAAGGTGGTGACGGCGAACGAGATCCCGGAAAGCCGGACGAGGAGCTTTTGTCTGCTCTAGAAGAGGCTATCGGCTGTGTGGCAGCATTCCTTGCAGCACAGAACACGCTACTGGATGACATCATCGAAAAAACAGGATTCGAACGTAATGCTGCGATTGTGGCCGCCAAGGAAGCTGCCAACGAAAATGATGAAACGCGTAAGCGGTTTGAGATTATGTGCAGGGAAGTATTCAAGAAGTTCAAGGCCTGCTGTAATGTCAGTGGAATTAATGCTCATAGACCGAAATACAACGCGATTAACATCATTTATAAGAGTCTTCAAATGGATCGAGAGCAGGCCGATATCACCCGCATCATTCGGCAGTTACAGGGAGTCGTGGATGAATGTATCGTTATCAAGGGCGATAGTGTACACAGTCCAAGTGAGCCATTTGACATCAGCCAAATCGACTTTGAAAAGTTGCGTAAGGAGTTTGAACGCAGTCCTGCGCAGAGATCTTCCGTTCAAAACATTAAGCAAGTGGTGGAAACCAGGCTCCAACGGATGATGGAAATGAATCCTTTACGTACGGATTTCCAGAGCCATTACGAGAAGATCGTGGCAGTATACAATCAAGAAAAAGATCGATTGATCATTGAAAAGACATTTGAAGATCTTTTGAAGTTCATGCAGGATCTCGATGAAGAAGCGCATCGTGCCATGCGTGAAGAGCTGGATGAGGAGTCTCTGGCAATATTTGATTTGTTAAAAAAGCCAGATCTCAAGGCCAAGGAGATCAAACGAATCAAGAAGATTGCAGTTGAGTTGCTTCACATGCTTAAGACCAGCAAATTGAAGGTAGATCATTGGCAAGATAAAGAAGCCACACGGGACGCTGTAAGTCTCACAATAAAAGACTTTCTCTATAGTGACGAAACAGGATTACCTGTGAAAAGCTATACGGAACCAGAAGTGAATGCTAAAAGCCAAGATGTCTATCGGCATGTTTTCAGAACTTACCCTACAGTCCCATCACCTGTTTATTCCGTTGCTGGGTAATAGAGAGAGTATGCGAATGTTAATATGGGAACACATTATCGCAGTGATGAAATTCACAGAATTAGGAAAACACTGGGGTCACCCTTGACATAGCACTTAACCTGGACTTTGAACTACCTGATTTATCTTTTCCTGGACCTTTCGTAGGGACTTGTCCTGTTTGAGCACAACGCTGAGCCTGGCGAGCTGTTTGCTCACAGCGGTGCCACTGGACCGGTTAAACAGTTTTGCTACTTCTCGTTGTGTCATACCGCTGTAATCACATAAGGCCTTGGCGGCAAGTGGTCGCGCTAATGATTCACGCTTGCCGAAAACACACATACAGAGCGGTCGACTTCCAATACTTGGCAGA
>Ga0307990_1003712_pt1 | contig 11532 bp, 5 predicted proteins | sample EllFjometagen129_FD_203168 | JGI IMG/M metagenome (GOLD analysis project Ga0307990, IMG submission 203168) | Marine microbial communities from Ellis Fjord, Antarctic Ocean - #129 | ecosystem: Environmental > Aquatic > Marine > Unclassified | place: Southern Ocean | collected 2014-10-08
GGTAATCCCTGTCTGGCGGAAGGAATCGACGGAATCAATTGCTGGGATGCACTGCGCAACCGCAAGGAGTGCCGCCCCGACGCCATCAGCGATGCCATTCATTGGATGTGGGTTTATGAGGGGTCAGTTCGCACCCGGCAGTGGAAATTGCTTTATTCCGAGAGCCGCAACCGGCAGGAGCTATACGATATGAAAGCAGACATTGCAGAGGCCGCTAACCTGGCCTCGGCAAAACCGGAAGTCTGCAAGGAGCTGGTCGACAATTACCGCAATTGGATCAAGGACAACAACTATGCCATGTCTTGGATGACCATCGACAAAGACAACATCAGCCACCCGGACCCCGCACCGGACGGAGAGGTTCTGGAAGTGCGCGCCACTCAGACCCAGTCGTTCCGCAACTCGGATCACGACGGGGTGTTTGTCCGCTTTTCCAACGGTGGCCCATGGGAAGAAGAATACGACACCTATGTCCATGCGGGCGACCGGGTTGAGTTCGACATCTATGTCTGTAACGACAGCGACATTGTGAAGGGTTGCTTCTACAACCCCGGTAACGGGTGGAATCCCTTCTACAATGCGAGGAACGGACTGAATCAGGACGGCGTGCCGGTCTCGGAGGTTGAGCTTCCGAAGGGAAAATGGGTCCGGCAGGTGGTCGGCATCGGCAACTACTGCCCAGGCACAATTCCGGTCAACTTCATCGCGCTGCAAAGTCGCGAGCCGGGCGACTACCACTACTACCTCGACAACATCATCATCCGCAAAAACGACGGCGGAATACGCACGGTAGTCTGGCAGGCGAAAGCCGATTTTGCATCCTTGCTGTATCGGTATAAGAACAAGAATTATAACTCACTCGAACAGGCGCAGGCGGTCAAGGGCTTCCCGTTCAGCGACATAGAAATTTCGGCGACCGACCGCTTCTAATTACTAAAGAGGCCGAAAATGAGGCTCTCTCGCCGGGTCGAGCATCCCCCGTGCGATTGAGCTTCAATAACGACCAACGGGAGTGGTTATGTTGCGCACTCTGTCCGAAAAATAGAGATTTATTCCGAAAAATCATCCTTCGCAACATAATGAACTACGCAACATAACCACTCTTATGTTGCGCGCAGCATAAGAGTGGTTCATGTCTGGAAAAATTCAACAAGCTCCGAGCCGACCGAGGCCAAGGCTAGGAAACTCTCAAAATATCACACCTTTAAAGGTATGATATTTTTCTAGGTTTGGAAAATAGACTCTGTAGTTTGCAAAAGAGAAAATCGAAGGGGATCGATCGGGTTCTGCTTGAAAGTGAACGAACGTTCAGTTACCTTCTCTGCATGCCTCGAAAAATTGACTTATCTGAAAAACTGTCCCAGTTGCGCTTCTTCAATCAGCAGGAGGGGCGCGCGCCGTCCTATTCTGAAATGGCGAAGCTCTTCGGCTACGCCTCCAAAGCCGCCGTCTATGCCCCGGTGCAGAAGCTCATCAAACTCGGCTATCTGCAACGCAGCGCCAACGGGCGGATCGCCTTCACCTCCAAAATCACATCACAGATCTCCATCCTCGGCACTGTACAGGCCGGATTCCCGTCTCCGGCGGAGGAAGAGCTTCTCGACACCATGAGCCTCGACGAATTTCTCGTCGTCCGTCCCGAAGCCACCTATCTGCTCACCGTATCCGGTGACTCCATGATCGAAGCGGGTATCCATCCCGGAGATCTGGTATTGGTGGAGAAGGGCGGGGTCCCGAAGCAGCAGGACATCATCATCGCTCAGGTGGACGGGGAATGGACCATGAAATACTTCGGCAAAGACAAAACCGGAGTCTATCTCGACCCGGCCAATCCTGAATACAGCCGCATTCGCCCGCGCAGCTCCCTGACGGTCGGCGGCATTGTCCGCGCCGTCATCCGGAAGTATAAGTAGCCGGGGAGGGGGAGAAAGCTGAAACTTGAAACAGGAAACCTGAAACTGAAAATGACTGTTATCCCTGATCTCCGAATTCTGACCTCTGACTTCTAACTCCGAACCCTGAACTGCGATCTCTGATCTCCGATCTCTATCCTCCAACTCCACCACTCCCACACTCCATGTCCCCATTCATCTTTCATATTTCATCCTTCATCCTTCATCTCCCCTCTTCCCCATGATCTCTCCTCTCACTCTCTCCTCCTACCCCCGCGCCATCGCCCATGTCGACGGCGACGCCTTCTTCACCTCCGTCGAACAGGCTATCCATCCGGCATTGAGGGGAAAGCCCGTTGTCACTGGGAAGGAGCGTGGCATCATCGCCTGCGCCTCCTATGAAGCCAAAGCCCTCGGGATCAAACGCGGGGTTTCGCTGTGGGACGCCAAAAAGAGTTGTCCTGGGCTGACGGTCCTTCCCAGTGACTATGAAACCTATAGCATCTTTTCTAAGCGCATGTTTGAAATTATGCGGCGCTACACCCCTGAAGTGGAGGAATACTCCATCGACGAAGGCTTCGCCGACCTCACCGGCATGAGACAGGTATTTCGGAAAAGCTACCGTGACATCGCCGCCGACATGCAGGCCGTCATTCATGGTGAGCTCGATCTCACCGTTTCCGTCGGACTCAGCCTCACCAAAAGCCTCGCTAAAATCGGCTCCGACTTCCATAAGCCGAATGGCCTCACCCCCGTTGCCGGCAAACACATCCACATCTTTCTTCAGCGCGTCCCGCTGGCCGACGTCTGGGGGCTCGGGCCCAACCGCGTCCAGCTCCTGCAGAAATACGGACTCAAAACCGCCTGGGACTACGTCAGCCGCGACCCCGAATGGATCAAGAAGCTTCTCCATAAACCCGGACTCGAAATCTGGCACGAACTGCGCGGCACCGCCGTCATGCCCATCTGCACCGACGCATGGAGGCCCGCCGCCTCCGTCAGCAAATCCAAAACATTTTCCACGCCATCGAACAACCGCGAATTCATCTACGCCAAACTCATCCGCAACCTCGAATCCGCCTTCATCAAACTGCGCCGCCACCAGATGCGGGCAGGGGAGCTTTCCATTTCCCTGCGCCGCAAAGACTACGGCGAAACCGGACTCGGCGCGCGACTCGATCGCGGCGTCACCGTGCCCCAGGAAATCGTTCCCGTTGTGCGCGAGCTGTTCGGTCGGCTCTACGTTCCGGGTGCCGACTACCGCGCCACCAGCGTTGTGCTCAACCGACTGGAGGATGACCGCCACCGGCAGTTCGACCTTTTCGATAATCCCGCCCGCATCGAACGCGCCCGCCGGACTGGCGAACTTATCGAACAGATCAACGGACGCTATGGCAAGCACCGCATCTTTCTCGGAACCGGCCTGCACCTGCCCAAGGGCGACGGCAATGATCGCGATCAGCCCTGTTGGCGGAAAGTCAATCTGATCGTAGGAGAGACCGCCCGGAAACGCATTCGTATCCCCATGCTGGATATGGTGGTTTGATGAAAAACCCCATCGTCAAAACGTTCCGGTCATAATGTGGAGTCTCAGCGACCGCAAACCGTCTAGTAATAATGTGGAGAGTCGCCGGCCTCGGAGACCGCTCTACGACAAGGCTCAGGGCAGGCGGACAGCGTGGCCGCTGTCCCTCCCCGAACGTGTCAATTATTGCCGGGGCATTTTAGTGATGGGTAACCTGGGGTGCGTGTCAGGGCCAATGTCAGTCCTGTTATTTCAGTGTTTTCCAAGGGTCGGAACGTTTCACCGCTATTTTGGCCGGTGCGCTTCTTTTTGGAGGACAAAAAGCACTTTGCCACTTCACTGTGTTGCCGTCGCAATAGCGCCAGCCCGTTGGCGGGTACGCCTGCTCAGAATACCTCAGGTCCAAGGTTTAAAATCTCACAAAAGCATCACACCTTTAAAGGTATGATATTTTTCCAATCACCTGTGGTAAGCCTGCCTGCCGTGAACAACGTCGAGCGGTCTAACCATTGGAAGAAGTTGGGTAGGGCAGGTCTCTCCGAGACCGCCGCGCTCCGCATCGTTTATATTTAGTCGCAACCCGCCGCTGCTAAAGTTATGACGATCAGGCTTCTTTCTGCCTTCAAACTTCTAACCCCAAACTCTGGGGCTTACCCCTTTCTACTGTGCCTTTGCCCCTTTCTCCCTACGCCCCTTTCTTCCCAAAAACACTCTTGGGGTTAAAGATTTGTCTGATAGGCTCTCCCCTTCATAATGGAGCATTTTTAACGGGTTCTGAAGCTCATTGGCGGACCCCCTTTTTTTAGCGGATTTTGTTAAGAGAAATGAAAGTGGATCGGGTCATTTTGTTCTGGATGGTGTTGGTAACCTTTGCTTTTGGTGAAGGGAGTTGGACAAATATGCCGCAAGACAAATTGCTGGCCGCCGCGCAAGGAGGGAACCCTGCGGCGCAGTGTGAGTTAGCAACGCGCTACGCCCGAACCGAAGGCCACCTCGAAGAGGTAAATTTGCAGCGTGCTCATCGCTGGTATAAAATTGCAGCGGAGAGTGGATATGCTGAGGCTCAATGGCTATTGGGCAGTACGAGCTGGCACGGCGTTAGTTTAGCGAACGGGGGCGGAAGTCCTCAGCAAAAACGAAAATGGCTCCTCATGGCGGCAGAGCAGGGCCATCTGAAGGCGCAGATGTATTTTTACCGGAAGTTGCCGAACTGTCTGGAAGGAGAAGCTCTATACGAGTCGCAGGTGTGGGAGGAGTGGACTCTGATAGCCCTTTAGGATTATGAGAAGAGGTCTGCCTTCGACCGGCGGTTGTCGAAATCTAAACTCGACGAGAAAGAGATCAGTCAAATGGTGGGTTGGTGCAGGCGGGCCATGGAGCAGGGTTCTGCGGAAGCGAGTTGGGTTTTGGGAAGAATATTTTTGCTGGGTATCCATATCGAACCCGATTTAGAGCAGGCAAAAACCTGTTTTGAAAATGCGCAGGAGTATGGTTATAAAAATAAGGTCATGCTTCAGAGTTCAATGGGCGATGTTTATCGGCTCAAGGGGCAACCCCGGCAGGCGTTGGTGTGGTACTCGCGAGCTTTGGCCAATGAACAGTGCCCATATATTGTTTACGAGAAAGTGGGGGATCTCTATCGCGGTGACAAGAGTCAGATGCCGGATAATAGCAAAGCCCTTGAGTATTATCTGGCCGTGGCCGAGCCTGAACTTATTAAATATGCTGCCGGATTTTATCGGAAAATTGGTGATATGTACGCCGAAGGCAAGGGAGCAGAAAAAAATGTGGTAATCGCCAGAGGGTGGTATGCAAAAGCCAGAGATGCGAAGAAGAAGCTAAAGAAACACATGGCGCGATTTGAGTTTGATCCTGACGACTATAAGGTCGAGTTTGATCCTCGGGATATAATGCCTTGGTAGATCCTTTTTCTTCCAACTTTTGGAACTTTTGATCCGACTTTTCGATTTCTAAGGGGGGCGGAGCAGGGACCTTTGCTTGTCGATAATTATTGCGGTAGGCTGGGGCTTCAGCGTTAAGTAATACGAAAGGAGTTCGTCGAAATGAGAGCGCATCAAAAGAAACGATTGCCCCCGATTTACTTCATTTGAGCGGTATTGGTCCAGACCCCGATGCGAAAGAAAACGGCATCTTCAGACTCATCAATATCGATTATGTAGCTATGGGTTGGGAAGTTCGCTTCACCAAGCAGAATAAACGGCAGATGAAGATTACTACTCCAATAGACGCTGTATACCCGCCCGGAGACGGAACTCCAGTTCAGCAGATAATCATCGCCCACCGGACTCCCGTCGAATGAAAAGAAGGAGTCGGCATCCAGCGGAACCGTTCCGGCAATATACTCTTCCCGATCCGTCTGGCCGTCGCCATCGAAGTCTCCTGTGCCCAGATCGCCTAGATCGGGGCGTAGGGATAGTTCCCAATTATCGGGTAATGTGTCCGCATCAAAGTCCGCCGGGGCAATCCAGCAGTCTGGATTATTTCCAGCGGCCCCCGTGCGAAGCAAAGGGCGTCCGGAGCCGTCGGCCTCGAGGGGCCAGGGCGCTTCATCAAGCCAGATTATTTCATCAACGATAATCCATGAAATATCATCTGGCTGAAGCAGATCATCTGAGGCCTGCGCTTTTTCGAGCGTCACGCGTTCACCGCTATTGGAGAGATCGCCCTTCCACGGTCCGACGAGTCGAACGGACGCGGCATTTAATCCATAGGTTGCACAGAAGATGGTTTTCTTTTCGGCTTCCAGCACTGGATTAAACGGAACCACCCAGAGGGTTTCTCCAGCCGCCATTGAGGTTCCTTCCGCAAAGGAATAGTCGATTCCGCCATTCAAACGCCATGTATTGGTGACCGATTCTCCTACAAAGTTCACCGCAAAAGGCGACCCGTTGGTGAGTTGAATAAATTCGAGCACTTCATCGGCATCATACAGATCTAACGGTTTGGGATTATACATCAGCGCCTGGATGCGCACGCCCAGTTCCGACAGCAATTGGTTGGCTGCATTCGGCGTGACTTCCAAGGTTTGGAAATACGCATCCCCATCGGGATAGCGTCCCCAGGAGAACCCATTCTCCTGACCTTTGAATTCCACACAATCCACCACGCGATCCATTCCCTCGCCGGGACGATGCGAAAGCATCACAAGCTCGCCTGATTTATTCAAACCAAACCCGTTCACCCGATCCAGATGGAAATCATTTTCATCGAACACCACCCAGCCGCCCGCCGGAATCGTGGTTTCGGAAGGAATATTCCATTGTTGCGGTTCATCCAAATCGTCGGAAAGATACCAGTTTCCATCGAGTACAATCGACGACGCGGTCGGATTAAATAGCTCAATCTGGTCGTTAGATTCAAAGGGAACCGGATCGCGTGTATCTGTATGGGCCACCATTTCGTTGATCACGATGCCCGGAAGTGGGTCAGGATCGGCCATGCCGGGCGATCCGCCGTTATAGGTACTGGCGCGCCAGTTGCCCGGATAGTCCAGAATATCGAAGCCCTGGCCGGCGATCGCGCCGTTTAGCGGCACCAGCGAAGGCCCGCCGCCATTAGCGGCAACCGGCCAGCCGCGCGCATCGTTGTACGCCACTTCAAACAGTTTCTTACCCTGAAACTCCAGCCGAATTGCTTCGCCATCGTTCGACAGCTTACCGGCATATTCGCCAGCAACCTGCATGCCGTTCGTGTTGTAGTGTGCGGCAAAAGCATCCAGATCGCGGACGACCACCCCATAGGCACCCGGGGCAAGCGTTCCGGGGCCGAATTCAAAATCAATGCCGCCATCGATACCGAAGCCATCCAGACTCAGTGAATGGGTTCCGGTATTCTGGAATTCCACAAACTCGGTATCTTCGCCAGCTGCATCCGACGGATTGTAATGCACCTCTGTGAGCAGAAGATCGGTATTATCCCGCGGGAAAATCGCTTTCGCTAGGGGCCCCCAAACTCCGCTCTTGAGCACGCGCGCTTTAACCTGAATAGACTGGTTCAGCTCGATCGGAGCCGAATACGGCGTGCCATGGATGGCTCCGCCCGGAGCACGCGGATCGCTACTGTCCAGCGTGTAATAAATCACCCCACTGCTGTTTGTATGTGAAATCGTCACCTCAATCTGCCCGACATAATTGCTGCCAACCGGTGAAATGAGTGGACTCGAAATATCGTGCCAGTATCCGGCATCACGCAGCTGCTGCAGGAAATAAGGACGCCGCCCGGCAATCCAGTCATCCGCCTGGCTTCGCGATACCGATGTATTGCGAATATAATTCATCATCGGATTGAGTTCATCAACCAGTTCGTCATAGCGGGTCTGTATATGGGCATCCTCTAGGGGTCCGCCATTAAAAAAATGTTCAGCCACCCGATCCTGCATCATTACGGCAAACTCTTCCGACATCGATATGGTTTTGTACAGCTTTCCGATATAGTGATCCTGTTGTAAAATCGTAGTGAACATATTGTAATTAAGATCGAGACCGATCCGATTGCCTTCATCATCTTTTAAATAACGATTCATCGCCATTTCAGCATCCCAGAGATGATAGCGGAAACGTCCGTTAATAGAGCGTTCGCGAGCCGCGTGCCAATTATTTCCGCCCCAATCTCCGGGGGCGAAGTAGGCGTTAATTAAAACATAGTCTGCATAGTTTTCCGGATCCAGTCGCTCCGTTAACCCCTGGTACTCGGAGAGGACAAACATGTCGTGATTCGCCACATAATCAAACATTTCTAGCCAGGCCACATCATCGCCTTCATAAGGGGCATACTTTTCAGGCACGGAGTTATCGTGACTCAGTGCATCCCATTTTTGATCGGAGTCAAAGTGCGCCTGATAAAAGGCTTCGCAATAACGCTCAACCGGATTGTAATAGCAGCGGAACTGCCCGTTCACCCAGAGCCCGGCCAGTGTTCCGACACTGCCCGCCTGCCCCATATCCGAGTACAAACGGCGTACAAATTCATCTTTGATGAAGGGATTACGAGAATCATTTTTACCCGAACGGATTCGGAACTGTTCTGTGTTTTTTAACGAGGAGTTTTCGAAAAACCGGTTTTTGACCGAGTCGTCGCCATAAATAGTGCGCAAAAAGACATTAAACTGCACCTTATTGTCAGTCGGACTCCCATCCCATAAATTCGATAAATTATCAAAATCCAGCTGGGGTCTCGTCCATGAACTGGCAGCCAGTTTGACCCCGCAATCCACCTGCGTCCAGAGATTGGTTCCCGCCTTAAACATTTCAAAACAGACACGGCGCTCGAAAGGCCGACCGTGCATGATCGGAATATTATATTCGTCTGATGATAAAGGCTCCCAGATTCTGTTAGTATAGCTCTCACCCAAAATCGTCGTGATGCCATACGGCCCGAATAACGACCGCTCTTCTTCCGCAGTCAACACCACGGCCGGCAGGCTTTGGAGTGCATCCGGAACATTCATCAGCAACGTTCGGGTGGCCGGATCCGAGACGATACCCTCGGCGCTGACGACCGCCGCACGCAGTGCGGTATTTGCATAAATGGCAAGCGGGGCCGTGTATAAAGTTCCGTTCGCCGTCGTGGGGGCGCTGCCGTCGGTCGTATAATAAATGGAACCCCCGGCTAGTAGCGTGGAAATCACCACATGGACACTGCCTTCATAGAATCCTGAATCCACCGAAAACTCGGGAGGTTCCGGCAGAACTGTGAAAGTAGCACCCGCATTTTCTAAACCCGGAGTTGGCAAAATCTGGTAACAATAGGTTCCCGCCGTTTCATCCCAACCATAGGTATAGAACGGGTGCTGTTTCGGATATTCTGGAGCAATTTCCGTGACGAGCGTGCCGGAGGCATTATACAAACCCAGATAATCTCCTCCTCGGTTGAGGCTGAAGCTCGTATGTAGCAAGGGCACCATTGTATTGCGTATATCTTTTCCCGAACAGGCCACTAGCAAAAACCCACCGACCGGCAGCGTAACGTCCGGGAAGATCCATTGATCCGAATTCCCCGCATCATCCGTCAAACTCCAGCCAGCCAGCGATACCGGTTGCGTTCCTTCGTTTTTTAGCTCCACCCAATCCAGAAAATCGGAATCCACATCATCCGGCACTTTCAGTTGGGGAATGGGCTCCTGGGTGCCGACAAAATAGTGCCAGGTATCGGTATCCTGCACATGCGCGGTCCCCTCCAGCGTGTAAAGATTTGGAATAATAAACAGATCAGAACTTGTCAGGCTATGGTTCAGCACCTGAATGGCCAGCACATTTTCGCCGGGAACCAACCAGTTTGACGCTACTCCAAGTGAAATAATATCAGGATTTCCTAAATTATGAAAACCCGCCGCAAAATCAGCATTCGACACGAACGTTCCGGGGTCGCCCGTATTTGAACTCCGGGCAATTTCAACCCCGTTTAGAAAAGCCACAAACCCATCGTCATAATCGACTGAAAACTCAAGTGTTCCAGATGGTTCACTTACTGAAAATTCCTTGCGGAGATAGAGGGTGCCCGTAATGCCGCTTAACCGCGATTCCAAATCAGTTCCTAGGGTTGGACCTGTATCTTTTGTGCTATAGCCCAGAATGCCAGAACCTGTTGCCCAGCTCTGATCATCAAAATCAAGTTTCGTCCACGCCCAGGGAGAAACCGTTTCCGGCTCAGCGCCATAATCCACCACCCCGCCCGAAGGTTCATGGGTTCCGACAAACCAGTTCCAGTCGCCGTCATAGTTAGCGAGAACCTGTCCGCCGCCAGATTTTAGGGTGACTTTACAATAGAGCGTAGTATCCAGCAGATAGATATCGTTGTTGTGCGACTGAATCGACAGCACATTATCCCCGGCCTGCAACAGCGATCCCGCAGTATCTAGTATCAGTGTTTCGATCCAATGGGTATTCCCGAAACCGGTCACCCTAGATGAGACTCCGTTAAAAGCCACCTGATCATGCATAAAAGGAGCTCCGGGAGCGCCCGCGTTCTTCCGGGCAATTTCTTTGCCGTTGAGATAGGCCACAAAGCCGTCGGTATATTCTACTTCCAGCGTCAGATTTTCGGGATGGGTTGCCTGAGCAACCGAGGCGGAAAATGTTTTGCGCATATAGACCGATGGCGTTGTTCCGAGCATTTGCGCTTGAACATCGATCGTCCCCCCCGCACCCATGCCGACCGGTCCCGTTCCGTTGGACCAGCCCAACGCATCAAAACCGGCATCATACCAGTTGACTCCTGCCCCGACACGCGCACGTCCGGTTTCGTCCCATCGAATCAATCGATCTGATGCCACAGCGCAGATTTCGTTAATACGCACCTGCGCAACCGCCCCACTTGCAATGCAAAGCAAAGTTAACCCCAGCAGCCTGTTTAACCATCTCGTCATTTCTTAGAACTTTCCAACACATCAGCCTATAAGCAATTAATTATGACAGAACATTATACCCTACATCACAGGTTAAATAATCACAAATTATACAGATGACTGAAACGATCCATTTCGAAGCTCCAGATCCGCCATTGTTTTTAGTTTGCTCCGCTATCACGATCTGCGCCGATCTGGTGCGCCAAGCGACGCTTGGCAGAGCTAACAAACTGAAAGGAGTTTGTCTCATGAAATAACCGTTGTGAGTAGCAACACGGACAGGCAGAAGGGCGACCGACTGTTTGAAGCTTCGTGTTTGCGAATGTACGAGCCATAACGAAAGTGAACCTTTGTTCAAGCCTCGTTACGCTGTTCCGTGTGGTCAAGGTTTCAGATAATCCGAAGCCAGTAGTTGTCTAATTGAAACGGTTTGAAGAGGACAACACACGGCGGGGTCGAGAAGGATAGCGCGTACATAAAGTTCTGTCAGGAACTTGGGAGACCCGACGGTCAACGCCGTCGGGAGTCGGAGGAGATCGTAGTAGTGATGAAGCGGGGTAATGCCTGTGGAGCGAAGGGTCTCTACATAAGAAAGGCGGAGTGAGAAATGCAGGAATCTGATTGATGGAATCATCTAAGACAGGAAAAGAGGCGACCCAAAACCATGCGAAAACGCAGGTGGGTATGCCCCCGAAACTTGCTGCGTGGAGACAGAAGCTAAGCGATAAGGCGAAACAGGAGAAGGACTTCAA
>Ga0307990_1003713_pt1 | contig 11530 bp, 8 predicted proteins | sample EllFjometagen129_FD_203168 | JGI IMG/M metagenome (GOLD analysis project Ga0307990, IMG submission 203168) | Marine microbial communities from Ellis Fjord, Antarctic Ocean - #129 | ecosystem: Environmental > Aquatic > Marine > Unclassified | place: Southern Ocean | collected 2014-10-08
GAGAAATAACAGACGGTATATTCAAGGAAACCAGTAATTTCCCTGTAGATAAAATAAATCATTGCTGGTTTGCGACAAAATATAGATAGAGTGAAGTGTAAGAACTATTCGGGGTAGGAGTGAGACTAAAATGGTCAACGTTCAGTTTTTAAAATCAATATGCAGGTAAGACATTGCCAGTGGCAATGTCTTACTTTTACCAGTTTATCCAAATTAGAGCTTTTCTGCGATAGGACTTTGTTACGCGTATTTACGATGAAGTTCAAGTTTGCGAAGTGTCAGAAATGTAGAGATTGACAGTGGCTATCTTTATAAATATTGCCTTGAGTTATGGTTTGTGCTTATAAGGTAGCTACATTAACTTATTGTGAACGCCACACCCGTTGAAAGACGGGGTCGGAAAACCACGGGTCTTGTCTCCAACATCATCAAAGACAGCCGGGTTGCCTCTTTATAAAGAGCAACCTCGCTGTCTTTTTTTGTGCGTGGTAAGCTGGATAAAGGTTAGGTTTATTGACTGTACGGGAAGACCTTAACTTTTACAGTTTACTATATGCGATATGGGGTAAATAAGTACAGGGCAAATGCAAACAAGTAATATAATCAAATAAAAAAAGGGGGGGGTGTTGTGAAATATCTAATCTATGGTTTCAGGATGTTTTATTTATTATCGATATTTTGTTTTACAGCTACCATTTCGGCCAGTTTCGCAGAAGTAATACCTGTCTCACCGGTTTTGCCCGAAGGTGTGGCTATCTGTGAAAGTTGCCGACCAACTTTCAGCTGGTCGGCAGATAGTGATGCTCAGGGTTATAGAATCCTGATTTTTCTGACCGACGGTGAAGATATCATTAGTTGTGATGAGATGCAGACCCAGTCTGAACCAGTTTTGCAGGCACTTATTCCGGCACCCGCTTCAACCTGGACACCCGGTTCAGTTGATACCGGTCTGGAGTCTGGCAGTACATATGTCTGGTACGTGCAGGTCTATGATGAATTGGGTGGCGGTTCCTGGTCGCAAGGAGCTCTTTTCAGGATAGATCCGGCTCAGATGATTGGTCTTTTTGATAAGGCTTTAGCAGAAGAGATTAAGGTTTTTAATACCGGTGAAATAACTGCGGATGCAGGGTTGCTAACTTTTGCTACTTTCATGCAGGATCTTTTTGAATATCGACAAGCTGTCGATAACAGTGCCTTGACGGCAGAGAATGAGATTACGTTACTACCCCGGGGCACAATAGAAGGTGAGGAATTATATAATACCTTTTTTGGCATAGAGGCTGGAGAAAGTTTGGATAGTGGGGGTGGTGGACAATTCAATTCGATATTTGGTGGATTAGCCGGAAAAAAAACGACTACGGGAGCATCTAATACTTTTATTGGTGACTCAGCTGGTTTCTACAACATAATCGGCTCAAGTAATACTTTTGTTGGTGCTGATGCTGGATTCGACAATACTGCCAGTAACAATACTTTTGTCGGCTACGACTCCGGAATGGCCAATACTACCGGGACTAAAAATGTATTCTTGGGTGTCTCCACTGGGACGGCAAATAGTGGCGCTGATGCCGACTATAATACTTTCCTGGGAGCACAAGCCGGGGAAAAAAATACTACTGGACATCGTAACACCTTCGTCGGAGGGGTGGCCGGCAATGACAATACCACTGGAGATTGGAATACCTATCTCGGTGTTGATGCCGGCCGCGATTGCACTGACGGACGTTACAATGTCTGCATTGGTTTTGAGACTGGTATGACCTCTCCATATTACGGCAACACGCTGGTTGGTTCCCGAGCCGGGAATGCAATTTCGGGGAGTACAGCTCTCTACAATTGTTTCTTAGGTTACAAATCCGGGCTTCTGACAACATCAGGTACACGAAACACATTCTTAGGTGCATATGCAGGGGAAAATAATACAGCTGGTGGTTACAATGTTTTTATTGGGTACTCAGCCGGCTTGAACGAAACAGGCTCGAATAAGCTCTATATTGATAACGGTAACACTTCAACACCACTTATCTACGGCGAGTTCGATAACGATTTACTTCGGGTTAATGGAACACTTGAGATTTCAAGTCTTGCCGGCCCTTCTGATCGTCGTTTGAAAAAAGAGATAGCTCCCATTAAAAATGTTTTACAGAAAATTCAAAAACTTGATGGTGTCAGTTTTCAATGGCGTCAGGATGAGTTCCCGGATCGCTGGTTTGCTCAAGGTCGCCAACTGGGACTTATCGCTCAAGAGGTAGAGAAAATTCTGCCGGAGTTGGTTGAAACGGACGCCAAGGGTTATAAATCGGTTGAATACATACAGCTCATACCGGTTCTTCTGGAGGGGCTGAAAGAACAACAGAGAGAGATTAATACTTTGAAAGAAAGCCTCAAGAAACTATTGCAAGAGCATAACCAGAATGGTGCGAGCTGAATAAAAACTTACGAGCAATTGTCTCAGAGTCAGTATTACATATACGAATTTGCTAGCTTCTAAGCTCAGGCCTTTGTCCCCGTTTGAGTTTGAATGTCTGGGGGAGTAGCAAATTTAACATTTCCAGTGACAAGGTTTAATTACAACCAATTTCTCCAAAGTAGAGATTCTCTGCGAATAGGTCGCGGTTCTAAGATTTACGATCAATCTTAAGCTGAGAAAATCTTTAAATGTTTGAGATATCCAGCACGAAGATTAAGCAATCCGGCTTGACTTTTTTTCAGGAATCGCATACTCCTTAAATTAATATAAAGACTTATCAGAAAAGCCACTCCCGCCGAAAGACGGGGTCGGAAAACCACGGATCTTGTCACTAGCATCTGCAAAGACAGCCGGGTTGCCTCTTTAATAGAGCAATTCGGCTGTCTTTTTTATGAGTGGTAATGTGGGGAAAGATCTGCTTGCCAAAGGGTTGAAATGAAAAACCAGGTATCAGGGTAGATAGCCGGACTGCTTTAGAAAAGTGGCTTGCTTATTTTTTTTTATAACAAAATTATCATGTCCCACAGACAAAGGAAATGGAGGATTCACAATGAGACAGAAAACATCATTACAATCGCTTATCCTGATGATCTTTTTGGTATTAATTTTTATTTTCATTACGACTCAGGCGGCTGTCTCTGAAACGACCCTCAATGACAATGTTAACATCTAAGGTGAATTATTTCTTAATGGTGAGAGTAGCGGTGTTACCTTCTATGACGGCACCTGTCAGACAACGGCGGAACCCCCTCCTGGCATCAGATATTGCCGGCGGCCGAGCGTTTTGAGCTGGTAATGTACGTAGCAGGGGAAATCAACGACTACGAAGCCGTACTCGACCGGGAGACCGGTCTAGTCTGGCAAAGAAAGACCAGCGAGACTATCTATAATTGGTACGATGCACAGATCATTTGTTACTACACTGATATTGGAGGTCGGGAGGGGATGGCGTCTGCCTTCAGTTGAGGAACTGAGAACCCTTATTGATATAACGCAAAATCCCGCGTTACCGGATGGACATCCTTTTATCAATGCTAAATCGGCCAAATATTGGTCGTCTACTATCTTCCCAGACTCTACTAACGAGGCATTTTACGTCTATTTCGGCAATGCCATGACCATAATCGACCGTCTAAAGTCAAATAACTTATATGTGCGTGCGGTTCGTTCCGGGCAATAATTGATAATTTGGTGATTGGGTCACTTGCTTATTTTGGAGTTATAGCAAATTATTTAAGACTCGAAAAAGGAGATTACCGGATTGGTGGAATGCTGCTCTTTGTCCCAAAATCTAAAGTGACCTCCGCTGTAAATCTATAGCCTCATGAAAAGGCGGAATGCTTTGTGGTTCCGTATCGAAGACTTATTGCAGTTGAGATTGCAACTGCAAACCTTAAGCAAATTGCTATATCTTCAAAGTTAACCTTAATTTGCAATAGGCTGAGGTTCTGAGATTTACGATGAAGGTTAGGCTTGCTGTTTGGCTGAAAGCTTGAGATTGGCAGTGGCAAGATTAGCCACAATCAATTTACGATATCTACCAAAACGTCTATTTCATTAATCCCTTCTCGAATACAATTTCATACTTTTGACTGCTTGACTTTAGTCTGAGGCACAAGCATATAATATTAAGTATATGCCTAAACGAAAAAGACTGTTATATGATGTTTTGCACAGGATGGTATGTGGATCTACGATGAAATTAAAGTTGGCATACTGACAGAATAGTTGAGATTACCAATAGAGATACAAACCATGACTCCAAGGTAAAATCAGGTGAGTAAAGTTAAAATAGTTTTTGGAAAAGGTATGGGTATGAAAATGAAGAGAAAAGGAATATTTTACATCTTGTTGGTGGTTTTTTTTGCATTGTTCAGCAATCTGCAGGCCGCCGAGCCTTTGCCAGATACCGGGCAAACGAAATTTTATAATAATTCCGTTGAAATCAGCGAGCCGACGCTGGGAGCAGCTTTCTATGGTCAGGATGCGCATTATACGAGAGAGCGCTCCTATACCAAACTTGATCCTAACGGCAACACCCTGCCAGTTTCAGTGACTACTTGGTATCAGGTTGTAGACAACGTTACCGGCCTGATCTGGGAGGTCAAGAGCGATGACGGCTCAGTCAATGACGTGGATAACCTCTATAGTTGGGACGACGCGCAGAGTGTTTTTATCGACAGTTTAAATTTCGGTTCTGGCTACTGCGGCAGAACCGACTGGCGTTTGCCGACGATAAAAGAGCTTTTGTACCTGGTCGATTCTGGCCAGGGTTCTCCGAGCATTGATATTGTGTATTTCCTGCAAACCAAGCCACAAAACTATTGGTCATCTACTACCGCCGACTTTAATACGAGCAGTGCGTGGGTAGTCACATTCGGTTCAAGCACCAGTGGCACCCTCGAAAAGATCAATAGTAGTTGGGTGCGTGCGGTTCGTTCTGGACAGTGATCAATAATTTGATTATTTTTTTTGATTTTTATAGCGCGCTACAAACTTGGGTGGTTAATTATGAAATTAGAGTTAAAGGTTATCGGCAGAAGACTGGGGTTGGGCTTGTTGCTACTATTTTTATGGTGTGGCATCGTATCTGCGGCCCTGATTGATAATGGAGACGGCACCGTCAGCGATACCGAAACTGGCCTCATGTGGCAGCAAAGAGTTGTTGACGATTACTGTCTCCCCTTTTTACAATGGCAGCCAGCATTGTTATATTGTGAGGATCTGGTATGGCCGCATGATGGTGGTTATGATGATTGGCGTTTGCCGGATCGCAATGAGTTGCAATCACTGGTCGATTTTAGCCGTCATGACCCCTGTCTAGATGAAATTTTTTTCCCGAAGATTTTCAGTTCGAGTTATGATCATGCACATTATTGGTCGTCTACTACTAATTTTTCCTATCTTACTAACAACGCAATGTACGTTGATTTCATCAATGGTGCTACCAGTTTTACCCAAAAAACCTATGCTTGTTTTGTTCGCGCTGTAAGGTCAGGGCCGTCTGGGCCATTCGATGGTTCGGCGATTTCGGTTGCGCCGCGAGCGCTTGTCTTTGGTAAAGTGGGATTGGGTGTCATATCCGCCCGACTTCTGGAGGTTAAGAACCAGGGGGATGTCGATTTGGTTCTTGGCTCTCTCGCACTTAGCGGCACCGGAGCTGATCGTTTTAGTATAACCGATAATTGTTCAAACCACACCATTGCCCCAGGAGAGAGTTGTTTTACGGAGATAACTTTTAATCCGACTATGGTAGGGGCGGTTACTGCAATCCTGGAGATTCCCAGCAATGATCCTGATAACCCGGTGTTGGAAGTTCCATTAAGGGGAACCGGAGATAATATTTTTTCGTTGGGTGAGGCACTTGATAATGATTCCCTGACTTTTACGACCGGTGGTGAGTCAATTTATGGTGAAGCACTGGATGGTGGTGCATGGATTGGTCAGGATGAAACCTCGATTTATGGTGGCAGTTCTGCCCAAAGTGGTGATGTGCTAAAATTTCAGAGTTCCTGGATGCAGGCGACAGTCACAGGCCCGGTCGATCTTTCTTTTTCTTGGATGATTTCGTCTCAGCGCAACGGTGATCTCCTTAGGGTCTATATTGATGGGTACTCGCCAGGCCACATCCAAGATGAAGTGGGCTGGTCCGAAAAGATCTTAGATATCCCTGGTGGCATTCACACTGTGCGGTGGGTATTCTTTCATGAGGCGTGCAACTACAATTATGGTATTTATGGTGCCTGGATTGATAATGTACATGTAAAATATTATTCGGCGATTTCGGTTGATCCGGATGAGTTGGATTTTGGTGGCGTGGAAGTGGGTGACATATCCGTCCGACTTCTGGAGGTTAAGAACCAGGGGGATGCCGATTTGGTTCTTGGCTCTCTCGCACTTAGCGGCACCGGAGCTGATCGTTTTAGTATAACCGATAATTGTTCAAACCACACCATTGCCCCAGGAGAGAGTTGTTTTACGGAGATAACTTTTAATCCGACTATGGTAGGGGCGGTTACTGCAATCCTGGAGATCCCCAGCAATGATTCTGATAACCCTGTGTTGGAAGTACCATTAAGGGGAACCGGAATGACAGTTTTACCGGGTGAGGGACTTGATAATGATTCCCTGACTTTTATGACCGGCGGTGATGCTGCATGGTTCGATCAGGATGAAACCTGGAGTTATGGTGGCAGTTCTGCCCAAAGTGGTGATGTGTTAGATGATCAGAGTTCCTTGATGCAGGTGACAGTCACAGGCCCTGTGGAGTTTTCTTTTTCTTGGATGATTTCGTCTGAGCCTGAATTTGATTATCTTGAACTATATGGTGATGGAGATTTGATGTACTGGATAAGCGGCGAAGTGGACTGGACCGAAATAATCTTAAATATCCCTGATGGTATTCACACTGTGCGATGGGAATACAGTAAAGATGGCAGCGTAAGCGAAGGTGCTGACGCTGCCTGGGTTGATAATGTCCAGATAAAATATGAGTCAAATGGCAATGTAGTGTATGTTTGCAATGATAATATTTGTAATAATAATTCACCTTGTTACGACAGTATTCACGAGGCTTATTTGGCTTTATCGAATGGGGATGAAATAAAAGCTTGTAATGGTCTCTATCTTGAAGATTTAGTCTTTAATGAGGGCATTACATTTACTCTTAGTGGTGGCTGGAACAATGACTACAGTGATAATACTGGCTATCAATCAACGCTTTCTGGTTCTCTAATAATTACTGCAGGAACAGTAACTGTAGAAGAAATAGTAATCGAGGGTACAACTGCTTTGACAAAAACTAAAGAATTACGCTTTGGTTGCTTGCGACCGGAATACTGGTCGAGGTGGGCATCGTTACGTTAATAGAATATTGAGGTTGGTAGTGGATATCTATTATGTCCGCCAACCTCTTCGATGTTGAGATGTTCTGCGATAACCATAAGTGTTACGTATATAGGGCAAACATCTTAAGCCCTAAATTAGCCTGAAAATAATTTTACCATTGGTTTGAAGCCCGGCACTCACACTTGCTGGGCTTCTTTGCGTTGGGGTGAAGTTATATCGGCGGCTTACGACACCTGCTGTGGCTCGGATGGGTTGACCCAGCAGAAGCGCGACCAGATCCACTTCTACATGGCGCAGATGAATGCTCGGGTGCGGGAGATGATCAAGGAGGCGCTAACAGTCTAATATTGGTGCTTGAAGAACATGGCTACCCACCGGTCGATCGGGATGAGGTCTATAAGGAGATCTTTGAGCAGGCTGAGAATTTTAAGAAGTATCAGAAAAGTATTTTGGCAACGGGTTAGCAAGGCGAGACACTGTGCTGGAAGTCATTACATTTGATGTGTGGAAGTGGTCTTGCAGGAGCAGTGTTATTGTTATCCAAAAAACAGAAAGGGGCCGAAAAACGGGTTGCCGGTGGGGTATACGGTGGGGTATGTTTTTGCACAAAAAAGGGTTAACCGACAAACGTCAGATAACCCGTTGATTTTATTTGGCGGGCAATGCAGGACTCGAACCTGCGGCCTTTGGCTTCGGAGGCCAAAAAAGACCCTTCCCGGAAGATCCCAATAAAACACGAAAACCCTTTGACATTCAAGATCTTACCTGTTATACATTTCCCTGTAGCACCCTCTAGGGACCTCTATTTAACGGAAAAAGTGGCCCCCAAAGTGGCCCCCAACTCTCAAGAGGATCATCATGCAGATCAAAAAGATAACCGACAAAGGGCTAAAATCACTAAAGGCAACCGGCAAGCGCTACGAAGTCTCGACAGGTGACAACTACCCCGGCCTCTTCTTGAGGGTAAGCGCAAGCGGCGGCATTGCTTTCTGGTATCGCTTCCAACTGGAAGGCATACGCCGAAAGATGGTTGTTGGGAAATTTCCCGCTACAAGTCTCCACGACCTGTTTACCGAATACAACTCTCTTGTAGCTCACGTTAGAAGAGGGGATGACCCACTCTTTATGCGCGAGCAAGCCCAAAAACTTGCGCACGCAAAACAGGAGGCGATTGAAGCGGAAATACGCAAAGAGGGGCAGAGGCCGACATTTAAAAGCCTTTGGGGCGATTATAGCCAGACCCTAAAAAAGAGCCTAGCGGCTGACAGATCACGCTTTGAAAACCACCTGAAAGATATCCACGACAAAATCCCAGATGAACTTATTACGCTTGATATAGAGCGAATCAAGAACCGACTTAAAAAGGCCAAGCTATCACCCCAGACCATTAAGCATTGCTTAACCCTGATTGACCGCATAGTCAATTACGGATTCGACCAAGAGCCACCAAGATGCAAGCAGCTATCTTTCAAAATAAAAAAGCCGTCTTTCGACAACCAAGTAACAGAAGTTTTAAACGACAATCAGCTGCAATCATTACTCAGGGTAATAGATGCAGACCTAGAGAGAGATCCCTTTTCTGGTAGGGTCATGTTGCTGGCATTAGCCACTGGTATGAGGCGTGGCGCAATGATACGCCTCAAATGGACAGATATAGATTATACCACAGGTTTTATCGTCCTGAGAGATGCTAAGTCCCGCAAAGCCCACAAGAAACATAATATACCCCTAAATGAAGCCGCAAAGAGTATCCTTAAGAGTGTTCCAAGAACCGGGAGCCCTTATGTGTTCCCTGGCGAAAAAAAGGATGGCATATGGCAGCCACGTGCTGACTTCAACAGGGGTACAAGACGAATTAAAAAAGCTGCTGGCTTACCGGAAGATTTTCGCCCCTTGCACGGCCTCCGTCACCACTACGGAAGTGCCCTGACAAGTTCTGGCGTTGAACTCTATACGGTGCAGAAATTATTGACCCATGCCGACCCGAGCACAACTCAACGATATGCACACTTATCAGACGACCGGCTAAAAGCAGGAGCGGCGGTTGCTGACGGCTTAATTAAACGCAAAGAGGCCAAACATAATGTTATCACTCTACTGAAAGATTGATAACCAACGATTGCCAGCAACCAGGCCGATGTGATTGAGATCAAGACAGCAAACCAGAGTTAGGGAGCACGCAGATGTATAAAGAGATGGCGGAAATATACCTGAGGGATAAAAAGCCGGAGCTTGAGAATCGGGAGCAGGTAGCAGCTCAAGTGGCGAAAGATGCCAAAGAGAGGGAATCGGAGATTTTCAAAGAGATGGCCGAGACCGAGGAAGACATAGGACGAAGGGGTATGCTGAAACTGATCTCCCGCGAACTGGCGACGGACGAAGCCACGGACTTTCTCAGCAACCTTTAGCACCATCCCTGGTCTAGCGCGACGGATCGAAAACCGTCTCCTGGGCGGCTGGCCGGGTTTAACTTTATTCAGAATTGAGTTTGCAGGAGGCTTGTTATAATGACAAAAACATACGAACCACGATGGGGATACAATGCCAGCGGGGCTTTCAGCAATTTTCCTTTGAATGCTGATTGGTTTAAAGAAATTCCAATACTAAATGCATATGATGAAACTTCCACAGAGAAAGACTTTGAGGAGCGTCTAACCCCTATTTTAAAGAAAACTCCTTTTTGGGTTGATCGGTCAGATTTAATCAACAGATTAAAATCTGCCCGTAAGATTTCAGGGAAGGACGGATTCTTTGATAACGAAGAGAGCCATTTTATAAAACTTAAACGATTCAAAAAAGAGTTGGCTTCTATAGCTGAAAATGAATATGAAAAAAAATTTGAGTTGTTGGAGAAAGAGTTAGGAGCAGACTTATCGCCTGCTGTTCGAGATGAATTAAATGAAGTGGCCAGTAAATTTTTGATAAATAGAGCAACTATAGATAAGCCGGTTACCTTGAATCAAAGTAAGGCAGCCTGCAAAATTCTTTCCGATGTTTTACCCCTTGCTATTTGTGCATTACAAGGCATTGACAAAACAACAAAAGAGCGACTTTGTAATACATCTCAGAAAGCCTGTTGTTTTTATCTTGACTCCGATTTCTTTATTGATGGACTAAACCTTGTTAAGAAGGCGGCTGAAAAACTTATAGTGCAAAAACCCACCGACAAAAAGCTCGCAAGACACTCTCTATGGTTTTTTATTTCCGAATTGATTCCTGTCTATGAGAGAGTAACAAATAACAAAGCTGGAGCAACGAACTCTGAATATTCCAGCTTTGTTTTGTTCGTAATCAAATGTTTTTCATACACCCTAGGGAAAGAAATACCCGAAAAAATAGAAAAAAAAGATAATTCTAAAAAGTACAGCGAACATACAATAAACAGGATGGCAGTCGACATTATCGCTTACCGCAAAGAAAAGGTCAGGCTCGAAAATAGCCTTAAAAATCGAATCCCTTTAACTGAGACACAAGAAGGAATGCTGAAAGCATACCAGAAAGCCAAAAAAGAAATTAAGCAGGAAGGAATAAAATTTATTAAAGATTTGAAAAAAAAGTAAAAAACATTCATTTTAGTATAACTACTCATACCCCAAACCCCCCATCCCTCCATGTATTTATCATCCTACCCCAATTATATTCTTCCCTAATGGTACCGTTTAAACCCTGATGTCGCGACCGGGGAAAACGTTTCATTTTTTACAAGGAAGAATAATCATGGATAAAAAAAAATTGATCGAAGATTTTGTAACAGCTGCTGGTGCTCCGGTAATCGACCGCAAGACCGCAATTAGGCTGGGAGGTAATCTCATTGGATCAACAAAAACGCTTGCGAATTTGGATTCGATGGGCCTCGGTTGCAAAGCTCGTGTACGTCTAGGCAAGCGCCGGGGCTATGTAACCCGTTTTTATGCGGAATGGCTGTTTGGCAGAATGGAAAGTATCTAAAACAGAGAAACCGGCAGGGTCAGTGCCGGTTTCAGTGATGGGGCAAATCTTTAAAAGCTAATCAACAATACCAAATATGTACGGTATTGTCAAGTTTTCCCCTTCCCTGTTTCCAGCCTGCCCTCCTGCTTATGGAGGCAATATATGAGCAACGTTAAATTTACACTTTTCACCAAGCCGCGACCCGGCAAAATGACCAAACAGATTGATTTGGTTGATGGCAAGTTAGTTAAGGATAAGGATGGCTCACAATGCTGGCTGTCG
>Ga0307990_1003714_pt1 | contig 11528 bp, 10 predicted proteins | sample EllFjometagen129_FD_203168 | JGI IMG/M metagenome (GOLD analysis project Ga0307990, IMG submission 203168) | Marine microbial communities from Ellis Fjord, Antarctic Ocean - #129 | ecosystem: Environmental > Aquatic > Marine > Unclassified | place: Southern Ocean | collected 2014-10-08
AACGGTTTCTCCTTATGTACATGGCAAGACACCAATCATTGAACTTGTCAACTGTGTAGGCCTGACATCTATGATCTTGCTATTTTCTCACCAATTCTTGCAGTCTGTCAAAAATGAAGACCTGACCCCTCTATTTTTAGGATTGTCCCCATCTTCCCATCTTCCGTCCGAAAGACTTATTTGACCGGGGCCTGACCCCTCTGCTTTTGGCCCCTCTGCTTTTCTTTTTTCTGACCTCCTCAGCAACCACAAGATAAGCCCTAAAAAGGCAAGCGATGGAATGAAAAACACGAAGCCTCCCGATTGATGAAGCCAGCTATGCGTGAGAAATCTCTCGTCAACATACGTCGCGAGAAGAGAAATCGTCACAATGCGAACCCCATTTTTAAAGACCGTAACAGGATAAACCATCAGTAGTAAGATGACTTTCTTCCATGTTGTATTTAGAAAAAGATGGGCAGCAATAACCATCGTAATAACGAGTGCAAAGCTCGACCGTATTCCGCTGCATTTCTTAGCCACTACTATGCTAATACCCGGCAGATCAAAGGTAGCGCTCTCTCTTATGTAGGGTACCCCGGTGATCTTAAAAAGTAACTCAGTAACTGCGGTTGATCCAATAAGCAGCAGATGGATAGTCTTATCCATGAGAAATGCTGGTATGGGTACCATAAAGATCAGAAAGAGAAGGGGAAATATCGCCGTTTTGAGAGCCTGCACGCCGTAAAAGAGCAGAAAGAAACCGTGTATGAAAATCAGTGCAGAGAATGTGGTCAGAGCGGAATAATCATTTAGGCTCAGCTTTGCCTGCAGATTTCTACTTCCAATGTATACGATAATTCCCACAATCAATAGGGGTGCGCCGCTCCTATAAGAATACTCTACGTTCTGAAAGATTTTTTTTCTCTCTGTGACCATGAAAAAAGCACTTACCAGGGGAATAAGCCAGATATGGGAGTAATACATACTATGTATTGAGAATCTGGTAAGCTCTACCAACGGCTTGTAAAACATGAAATAGGCCGCAACGCAGCACGCAAGAAAAAGAAGATTTCTTTTATGTAGATGTTCTTTGATATACATGGATGCTAATTTCTATTGAAAAAATGAGCGCAAAGAGCAATCGCCTGGCAATTCAGAAGCTAACTTATGAAGAATTCGATGTATAATAATTTTGGACGCCATATGTTATCTTCTGCCTCTTCCGTTCCTTGTACAATTGTCTTATGTCATTTTAAAGGCTTCAAGAAGCTGCTGAATACTACCTCATCTTCTTTCAACTCCTTAATGTCTTTATCCCACCACGGTGATTCCAATATTTGATCTATAATTTCTTGCGAAAATCGGTATTGAATAATTTTGGCAGGATTACCTGCTACGACAGCAAAGGGAGGAACATCTTTAGTAACTATACTCCCGGCTCCAATAACAGCACCATTTTCAATTTTCGATACAGAGGGCAATATAATAGCATTTTCGCCGATCCATACATCATTTTCAATGATTAGTTTTGATCTGGTGATTAATAATGTATCAACATAACCGAAATAAGGATTATAGAAAAAAGGATGTAAGGATTTATTCTTTAAAGGGTGATTTCCGCTGAGGATTTTTATGTTTTGCGCAAAAGAGCAGTATCGCCCAATAAGTGTGCCAGAAGGGACATTCCTTAGAGTGAAGCAACCGCCGTAACTATACATGCCAATATCTATGCAATGATACGTATGAAATATTTTCCGTAAGGTTTGCGAAAACATTTCACCGCCTTCTTTACGAGCGACACGACTTTGGATTATTTCACGCAAATACCTGTTATTTAGTGCATAAAGTTTATATAAAAGTAAATTAGCTATCAATGTTTATAACCTCAGTTAATTTCAATAATAATAACAATTATCTTAGTGTTCAGAATAAATGGGAACTTCATTTTTATAGCGGCTAAGCGTAGAGACACCAAAGCACCAGGCAATTATACAAAAAAATGCACCCAGTGCTACAGCACTTGATGGTAGCAATGGCACAAATGTTATGAAAACAAAGCCGGGTATTAATATGATTAAAGAATACTTTATGCCCTTAACAAGACACCTAATATATTCCATCATGTTGATATCCAATAATGACTTTAAATAGTAGATTTGGATGACTATGGCCAAACTCATGGAAAATACGACTGAAAGTGATGCACCGATTAATCCAAAATATTTTGTAGCCGGGTATAATATAATTAGAAAAACAATGGTTCTAACCAGTGAAGCTGTTCTGAATTTATCAGGGTTACCCGTTGCAAAAGCCACGTTCATCATAAGGACTGATAATATGTAAAGAAAGATAAATACACAAATGATGCGGAAAGGGATTGCAACCTTGCTATACTCGGGTGAATATATCAATGTTAAAAGTGGCTGAGAAAATACAATAAAGAATGTAAAAAAAGGAAGAACAAAGGTGGCCGTGATTTCAGTTAGTTTAAGTAAAGTTAGTTTCAAATATTGTTTATCATCCTGCATTAACGAGAACGCAGGCAGAAAAACAGGGCTGATTTTAGCAAATATTTTATTGGGCATATCTGCCAAATCTCTTGCCAAATAGTACAGCCCTAATGTGCTGAGTGATAGAACTTTGCCGATGACGAAATTATCCATTTGCGTATACAGTACCATCAAGATTGGAAGGCCGAAAATTTTACGAGAAAAGCTCATAATATTTTTGGCATGAGATAAGTTTATTTGAAACTTTGGTATGAGAGGATAGAATATATAGGAAAATAAAAAAATCAAAGAGGCCTCGGCAACATAACCCAGCACCAAAGCCCAAACATTACGAAGATAGAATGCGGATGTTATAGCGGCAAGGATACCCAGGATGCTTGCACTCTGCGTTAAAATTACCCATTTGCTGAACTTTAATTCTTTATGAAGTAAAAAAATATTGGGACTGGTTAATCCTCTTAATAGTATGACAATAAGGGCAATGCGCAGTATGTGTGTGGCCTCGGGTTTATTAAGAAAATCAGCAATGAAGGGTGCCGCGAAAAAAGCAAGCAGGTATAGAATGATTCCTCTGAAAGCTGAAACCCACCAGATGACGTTTAGAAACTCTTTATCTGCTCCATTCTTGTTTTGAATGATTGATTGTTTTAGGCCAACCTCAGCAAATGCCTCCGCCATAGCAACCGTAGCCATAATCGTTGCCATTAAACCAAATGCTTCCGGCGCAAGTAACCTGGCTAAAATAATATTTCGGATAAATCTTAGTAAATTTTCCGATAGACTCCCTGCAGCTAAAATGCCGCCACCGCGAGCACTTCGGCCAGCAATACTTTCCTTGTCTCTAAATAACGCCGTTATATTAATTGCTAATACCTTTAAATTATTTGGCAGATTCATCACTATGCGTTTTGTGGCCTGCAAGTTTGTTCCGCCACAGCTTTTTTATTTTGTCAGTCAAATTAAATTTCGTTAATACGTATTGAGTAAGAATTGAAATGATACCTAATAGTGATTTAGTTGTATTAAGCAGTGCACCTTTCAAAGTGGGTGCATAAATATTCACAGATGTTTCCTGCCAATTGTCGTTGCAAAAGTTGTGTTTGTAAAAGGCATCACCAAAACCGAAATCAACTGCTTGAATATCACCTTCTTCAAATAATAATTTGAACATTTTCATAATAATTAACGTGCCCGGGCTGTAATAATTATAGTCAGGATCGTAACCTGTCGCTTGTGGGATAAAGATGTGGCCGTATTTCATGCCCATCATATAAGCACATGGTTTTTGATCAAGATACATAACATAGGCACGAAATAGATTCCGTTCTAAAGCTAATTTTATTCTTTCGCGTGTAGCAGCATTATTGATAAATCCGGCATCCATGCCACGGTGATATGTTCTTGATGCAATAGTTTCAATATCAGTAATGATACGATCAAGTTCTTCTGTCTTTTGAAGGCAACTAACAGATTGATTATTGACATATTGTTTTTTTGTCCGATTGGTAAACAGATTTAAGGTTCTTTTAAATTTTTTTGATCGTGTACGATAATATGTCTCAAATGAATCAGGCAATATGGCTTTCCAATGAAGAGACGATTTAGGCGAATAATTGCGAAACAAGAAGAGAGGGCGTTTCATTACAAGACTGAATATATATGAATCTGAAATCAAGTGATTGAAAAATGCAATGTCAGCCTCGCCCTTTGAAAGTGAATCCATAATTCCTTCAAGGAGTTTATTATAAGCCAAATCACTAAGATTTCCGATAATGCCACCATAAAGGATATTTAACGATCGCACCTTTGTGCGAAATAAAACTTTATAGCCGAATCTAAATTTAAAAGCTGTATTGTCAACACGGCCTATCATCATGGCATCAGGTCTGCCCTGCTTCATGAGAACAGTAATGTGCGGTCTTACATCTCCTTTATTTGCACGGCAATGCGTAATATAGAAATCGATATCTGCATCCGGGTAGTATTGGTGTGTTTCCCAGAAATTTCTGATATCTTCAATTTCTTCCAGCGATCTTATGATTTTTATATCGTATTCTGATGGCTTATTCATTTTCCTTCCTTTAACTTATTCAAGTTTTCACTATTGTGTTCCGATTTCGTGGAATTAAAATTTAAATAGTTGCAATATTTTTGTTTTAAATCTTACTATTTTTACTAAAATAATTTTTAGTATTTGATATTTTGCGAATGTTCCATGAAGACGATGTGGAAACCAGGATAAAAGCCATCCTCGAAAACCCTTATAGCATACGGCGCGACATACATACTTTGTTCGATTAGCCCAAAATCTTTTATATTCGCCTTCACCATATAGAAAATCATAAACAGTGATGCCTCGATCTAACACCTTTTGTAGATTGTCCATCATGAGCATTTTCCCCGGCGATAAATGCGCTTTTTTCTCACTGAATCCAATGAAAAAACAATAACAAGTATTCCCGGAATACAGATTAAGAACATAGGCAAGGTCTTCGCCATTATGCTCGTACAGGAATATTTCAGCGTGATTATTCCGAGCTAAAGCGGGGATCACTTCTTTGTAGAATGGTGAAGCCAGGGATTCTTGACCGCGTCTTGCTAACCAGCTTTGTTTCTGTATTTTTGCTATTCTTTCCATAGAATTTTCTGTTAAATCATCCAGACAAACATGATTTAAATTAACTAAACCAGTCTCGTCGAGTCGTGATCGTTCACGTTTGAGGTTATAACGTGACTTTTTTGACTTGTGAGACATGTAACTATTGAACCCATTACCTTCAGAAACGCAATGTGAGATGTTCCTGGTCCACCGAGCCTCTTTCCAACCCTTTGTATGGAGAGCTGCCATAAAAATGTCAATGGAATTGTTACCGGCTGCGTAGTATGGGATATGGACAAGGCCTTTTGGAAAAGAATCAGCAAACTTTAATGCTATTGCCGTGGCCACATCATCACGATGGCTGTCCATTATTAAATTAAAATTGTAATGGTGTTCACCACCAATAGGTTCCGTTTCCTGTTCGCAAAGGCGCGACTTCACCATTAATGGAGCTATGCCTACAAGGGTGTTATTTTCACGAACTGTAACAATGGATAACTGCATTCCTTTGCCATAATGTTTCCACCATACGTAATTCCAGATAAAGCTTTGAAATACACTCGAATTGTTGCATGAATTGAAGAGGCTTTCCCATTCTTCTCTTAAATCTTCAAATTGTTCCATTGATGTAATAACATCAGCGGTGAGATGATCAACTAAGGGCGAAAAACGACTATTTACAGATTTGGATGACATAATGAATGCACCTTTGCTTTTATTAGACGTATCATAATACGATTAATAGATATAACTCAGGTTAATATACAACATGAAGATTGACACTACACCGGGGGCTAAATGACCTTTTTAATAAAGCGCACCGGTATTTTATTGGCTATCATGATTATTAACAGTGACAGGGCATACGTTATAAATGGCACAATGAAATTGTCGGAGAAACCCATTTTTTTCTCTATGGAGTAAATAAGCGGGTGGATTAAATAGATACCATAGGTATAACTAGATAATTTCATGACGATATTACTATGATGCGTAATATCAAATTTTAAATATACAGCCGGGATAAATAATAAAAAACCAAAGAGGTAACGTAAGCCAACATTAGGTAGTCCAGAAAGTATTAGCCATATCGCAATTAAAATTATTATGATCACATATAATATGATTTTCCAATGAGCTGATAAATGATGGTTCAAATTAGCGATTGTTGCTCCAATACAAACGGCAGGAAAGGCGAGAAACCAACATCTCCAAGGAACACCTAAGCCTAGGCTCCATGGCCGCCATAGCGGAGAAATAATTAAAAGAATGATTGAGAGCAACATAAAAAATAGCAGATTATATTTTTTCAAGATTGAACATTGCTCAACCATGTTGTAGTAAAAAACTATTATGACGCTTGTAATAAATATAAATGGCAGATACCAGAGATGCATTCTTGGGCCGTTAAGTACAGTGCTGACAATGTCTCCCGTGACAGGTAAGAAAGATGTACCATTCATGACATGAAGCAAACCATAAACAAAAAACCAGAAAAGCCAGGGGATCAGTAATCTGTTGACTTTTTTTAAAACAAATAGTGAATAGTATTTTTGGGGCGCTAAAAGATATACTGATATCAACATAAATATAATTAAACATGAAAATCCAATATCTTTTTCCAATGTGCCATCTGCGCCGTGTAGCAATACAATGCCAAAGGCACTAATTATTCTTAAAATTTCCAGGTTATAATTGCGACTGCTAGAACGTTGAATTTTTACATTGTCCATTTCGAAGAAATTCACTTTCTTGGTCATTGGGTAATTTACAATGATGATTGATCATACTCTTTGATGGATAGGCTTGCTACGAGTGCGATAATGGCAAGCAGCAATAACCACATCAACCTCATCTGGTCAAAATATGATACAGATATAAATGTTAATGTATGCGCGAAAAGAGCGCTACCCAGAGCCCAGGGAATAAATTGCCTATAGTCTGACTGATCTGCCAGAATGCTACGCGTTCGACCAAGACCCTGAAAACCGTACGCAATGATTAATATAAATAGTATGAGAGGTAAAATACCACCCTGGACGCCTATGACAATGTATTGATTCGTAATATCAACCATTTCCGGATAATCCGGCAAAACGATTAACCCATTATCAGCTGCCCAGTGAGCCGTGTATGTTGTGCCAAGCAGCCACCACTCGCTGAAATGTTTGATTGCCTGATCTATCAATACTGAACGATGCCATCCTGTGCCGCCTGTAATGGCGCTTAATTTTCCAATTAAAAACCATATAGGGGCTTTCATAACTAAAGCAAGAATTACTATGGCAACAAAAAGCAACCATCGAACAAGGCTCATTTTATGGCGCAGTGGCCAAAAGAAAAGCCCTATTAGTGATGCTAAGTAAGCCATGAGCGGTCCTGATGAAGCTGACATCACTGTAATTATGGTAGATGCGAAAATACCAATATAGGCGAAGATCCGCCCTTTTATTTGTTTATTCCAGAGAGCGCAAAATAGCGGGAAGAGGGTGGCCCCAAAAGTGCCCGCAAGAATGGGATGTCTGAAAGGGCCCTGACAGCGCAAACTTTCTCCGCGAATCACCGTAAATTCTGGAACACCGCCAAACACGGAAAAGATATTTCTTTGTGTTGATTTTTCGATGATCATGGAGAGCGCGAGCGGCAGAATAACAATTGCCGTTATTTTGAGCATAAAGATTATTTCATCAAGGTCTCTGATTAAAAATCTGAACAGAAAAAAGGTTAATAGGGTATTATACACTTTACCCATTCGATTAGTTAATGTATCAGTGGTTGGCGTCAGAATTTCTGCCGTGATGACGCCTGCCACGGCAAACGCAATAATAAGTTTGTCTATGACAGTGAAGTCAAATGCTTTGCACTCTTTGCGAATCAGCAGTCGGATCCAGCCAAACAGAAGAAGGATGCGAATCAGATCAAAATTTTGTCCAGCAATGATAACCCTCTGCCCCAAGGTCGTGTAGCAGGCGGCCAGGATAAAGGGCAGAAAAGCCAGTCGTCGCGGCAGGACTAAAATTAATAGTCCCATGGTCACTATGAAAGCAAGGCCGAAAGGAGTTAGAAATGAAACATTTCCCATGGATAGATGTGTCCGGAATTATCTTGTTTGATTGTTTGTTTCTTGTGAAAAAGATTTAAAGGATGTTAAGTTGTTGAAATATCTCTGACATTATAGTTGAGAGTAGCAGGTACCATATAACAACGCAGTATTAAGTATTAAGATTACTCCTTTTTTGACCTTCTCCCCGAAAACTGAACGAGCGGATACGGTAGAATTCAGGTTGGTTTTTGGGGAAAGTTATAAAGGCTTTACGGAAAAACCCTGAGGTTAGTTGGTGGCTGTGGTGCAGTCGGATTCGTGGTCGTATACTGTTGGTATGCCCCTATATCCCATGAACTACCACGGATCTTTCCATCTATATCAGTCGTAAATGTACCACTAAAATCAATTCCCTCTCCGATAGCAGGAGATGACGCTTGTATATGCCAATTACCCGAATCAACAACACCTCCACTGGGAAGTGTCACAAACTCCGGATCTGAAACAGAACAATAGGTGCCTTTATAACCTTCCGGTATGGCCGCACAGGTGTCATACCTATTGCTTGTAACAACATCCCACAATAAATGAGTGTTGTCATAAAACAAATTATTCCCGATAGTGATGTCCCCAGTGGTACCTGCCTGAAAAATAATGGCATTATCCATCCCGCAAATAATATTGTTTCTTATGTCAACATTATTATTTTCATATCCTAAAAAAATCCCAGTGCCATTATGCACGTCCAATGCCCTGCCATCAATCGTATTGTTCCATATGTTAAGATTATCACATTGGATAACATACACTCCTAAAGCGGGCGAAAGTGCGGTTCCTGTATTATTCTCAATTACACATTGATTGTTATAAACATAAACATTCTGCCATGATTTATAAGTATTCGGAGTGCCATTAACATAAATCATAGCTGTTGCACCTTGCGACCAATCGCCAAGGAATTTGTTATTGTATATTTTTAGATTTGTTGCTTTATACGAACCATCTCCATCTGCCCCAATCATAAAACCATCCTTATGATAGGTCTGTGAGTCATAATCAATAGCCCCATACATTGTATTGTTGTAAAACTGAAAATCGTCACAGGTTGCATCTCCAACTGTCACATGAAGCCTGCCTGCCTGTTTGATAATATTGTCGTGAAAATATACAGCAGAATAATTCCCGGAAGTTGTGGAGTAAGCAAAGGCATTAATGCTGTTTGGTTGTAGCCAGCAATTCTTAACGGTGATACCAGAACCGCCAGGAAAATTGATAGCCTGACCACTGGCATCAGTATATCCACAATTAATTATTTTTATTCCATCAATCGTAATATAGGACTCGCCTGCACCCCATATACATAATCTTCCGTTTACGGCTCCACCATCAAATACGGGATAACCAGAACCCCACGGCGTTCCCTGTCTTTGCCCACCTATATATATATCTGGATTTCCATCGGCCCCACTGTTGGCTATGCTTAAATTGAAAACTGCCGAGGGCCATGTCACGCCACCCTTAAACACAAATACATCCCCTGCCGAATGTGAGTAAGAACCTGCAAACCCCACCATTCCGGGACATCGTTTCCAAGGTGTTCCCGATGTCGTTCCATTAGCCGAATCATCGGCGGCTTCATAGTCGATATAGTAGGTCGTCGCCGAAGCTGTTGCGAATAAAAAGAAAATAGAGCAGAAAACAACTATATAAACAGTAAATGTCTTTTTTATGTTTGTTGAATATATCATGTGACAATCTCCTTAATATCTAAATAATTGGATTTGGTTTGCTTTTTGCCTGCATTGTTAGGTAGACCCTGATTATACAATTGACAATAATGTTCTTTAGCTTTATTGGTTTTCTAAAATAAGATACCCCCAATATTGATGCAAATAATATGCCAAAAATGAAATTTATCAATTTATTGATTGAAACACAGCCAGGTGAATTATAAACAGACCTATAACCCCCAAAAAGGCAAAATCGCATAAAACCTTAGAAAAAAGACATGATAATTAATTTTCGATAAAATTTGAAGGCTTGTACCCTGTAATTCCAATTGGTCGCTTAGCCTTTTTTCAGTTATAGATTCGATTATAAATGGAAGTATGGCCAGATTATCAAATAGTGTTGTAATAATTAAGGTATTGAAAAATTATTTCGTGTATGAATTATTTGTCATTATGTATCATATTTCATACATGCTCAGGGTTAGGGGGAAAAAGGTAGAAAAATTCTTCGTAATCGTTTCAGTTGCTCTTTCCTAAGATACCGAATGAATTTATCTGGCACAGGTCTTTTTACTCTATGCATAAATGCCCAGAAAAAACCATATATTCTAAAAAAAGCATAGGACGCATGTGATATTTTCTTCAATCTGCGAAAACATTTTAATAGTTCAAAGATCGGATCAGTTCCGAGTGAAAAATCCATTAATCCTTGGCGAAACCCTTCTTTTATGTTGCCTTTTGTTTTTAGCGTAGGCTTATTGTGAAGAACACGTAATTCAGGGAATGATTCAACCACCCAACCATTCATTCCCGCCATTACTTCAGCATACCAATCTTCACCCCCATGTTCTAAAGGTAATAAGCCTCCGATAGCATCGTAACATGAACGTCTAAAGAACTGTATCCCCCCAGCAACAGAAGTACCACTATTTGGACGACCTTCAAACTCCCCCTTGTTTTATTCATAAATAAATCCGCCACAAATTCCAAATTTAGGATTTTGTGAGAATTTATTCAGCATAGTTTCATAATAATTTATTTCATTAAAAGTAATATTTGCATCCAAATGGTCTATGAAATCAAAATCATAATTTCTTAACTTCTCATATCCTTGGTTAAGGGCGTATACTTTTAAGGCGAAATCATGACTCTGTAAATCTTTTTCTATCCTTATAAATTCGATAAAATTGTGTCTCGATGAATAATATTTAATAATATTGCCAGTAAGATCAGTTGAGCCATCACTGATAATAATCCAGTGAAGAGGTAAGATGCTTTGCGCTATCACGGATTTTATCGTGTTTTAAACATAATTTTCTTCGTTATAAGCTGCAGTTGATCTAAGCACTTCGCGCAGTTTATCTCAAACCCAAACTTTCCGTTTAAATTCACACTTACGATCACCCTGAAAAGGTTGTGGTATACCTCCAACAGGCATCATTCACATTTTTTCAAAAGGAGGTATACCATGACACCCTTGATACAAAGGATGATCGAAGATTTACAACTCAGAGGCTACAGCGAAAGTACACAGACACTTTGAGACCTTTGAATAATTCAAAAAACCGTTAAACTGCCCCTTTGCTGACACAATTTTACAAAAATTGTCATCGTTAGGTAAATTTTAATGGTCTTTTAAAAGTATTCCTTTCTCTTTTTACCTC
>Ga0307990_1003717_pt1 | contig 11522 bp, 7 predicted proteins | sample EllFjometagen129_FD_203168 | JGI IMG/M metagenome (GOLD analysis project Ga0307990, IMG submission 203168) | Marine microbial communities from Ellis Fjord, Antarctic Ocean - #129 | ecosystem: Environmental > Aquatic > Marine > Unclassified | place: Southern Ocean | collected 2014-10-08
CACTGGCTCGGTCATCCGTGCAGGCGAAAACGCGTTTCCGTTCGTTTGCTGTTTGGTCGTAAATAGCTTGCTGAAGGCCCTGCTGTCAACCGTGCGTGCGATTCGCGTTGCCTCGATTCCAGGTTGGGGCAGGAACCTTTTAGGCTCGTTCAGAGGCCTGCGTTTTGGGCGGGGGGAGGTTTCTGATCCTTTCGTTCTCTGATTGCGAGCTCTGGCTGGGTGCGTGCGGGGTTGCTTGTGTGGATTCCTGACGCCGCTTCGCTGACGGGGCTTCTCCTTTTCGGCGTTCTTTGCAGCCTCGGCGTGAGTTGGTGTTTTTTCTTTTCGTCGGCCTGGCGGTGGGGCGGTTGGTGGAAGGGCGGTCGTGGGGCTGAGGGGGTTGCCATTTGGAATCTGGGAGTTTTGTATTTGTGATATTTGGGGATTGCGTTACTTCGTCGAACGTGAAAGTGAGTGGCCTGGGGGTCGGGTTTGCCCTGGCGGTCTTGGCTTGGCCAGGTTGGGTTTGGATTTGTAAAAAGGGGGTCCAAACGGGGCAAAAACGTGGTTCAAACGGGCTGGAAGTGGGTTGGAATGGTGTTTTGGTGGGTTTGCATGGGGCAGAAACGGAATTTGGAAGCAGTTTTCGTGGGATTTCGCGGGGTTTTTGTGGGGTGTTTGTTGGGTTTGCGTGGGGTTGTCGTGGGTCAACGACGGGGTCGTGGTCGCACCAAGCGCAATAAACACGGGCTCTTTGTGCGTGTGGCAGGGCGTGGAAGTGTGCGGGAGAGTGCCCTGGAGTGCAGGGGATCGCGGCACGAACGGCTGGGGAAGTTGGCGAAATGGGGCGCGTGCGGGGCGATATCGGGTGCGGAAGTGGGTGAGATCGGGTGCGGAAGTGGGTGAGATCGGGCGCAGGCGTGGGCGATATCGGGTGCGGGTCGGGCGGCAGGTATGGTGGCGGTTGTCGGGCGCGTGCTGGCGCGGTCGTCGGATGGTGTTGGGCTGGTCGTAACGTACGGCATGGCTGGATGCTGGTGGCGCAAGACCATCTTCGAAGCAATATAGAGTTGCAAATCGTTTGAGACGGCTTTAGAGTATTGCCCCGTACACTGGGTATGGAAAGCCTCTTTCGAATGGTTCCGATCAGGCGCGAGGTGCGACGGTGGCTGGCATTGGCGAACAATTGCAGCAGAAAGTGCGGCAGTTCGTCGAGAGTCTGAACCGCGAAGAACGGATGCTGGTCGTCTTGAAACGCGAGTTGTACGAAGGCGATTGGGACGAGATGGTAGCCGACCTTCAGGCGAGGCTCGAAGGCAGGCCTTACATTTTCAAGTTGGCTCACCGGATAACGGATGACCTCGAACGAATCCGTCGGCTGAGGCAGTTTGAGCAGTCCAACGGCGTGGATCTTTGTGATCACGTCAAGATGGAAAAGTAGCGCCCGCAGTGGGTGCTTGGACGAGCCTCAGAGCAATCTTGTTGGCGAGGAGTATCGCATGGCAAGCAGGTGGAATCTTGTATTGGCGGCAGTCTTGTGCCTGATCTTGGTCGGGTGCGGTTCGCAGGAATCGATGTCGTCCAGGCTGACTCACGACAGCGTTCTGGCCAAGGCCGGACTGCACAACTACTGGCAGCTGGACCTCCAGTTGCCGCCCGGCGAGAATGTGGTGAAGTTAAACCTCATTGAGGAAAACCTTTACTGCCTTACCACGTCGAACTATCTGCTGGCCGTGGATGCCGCCAGCGGCGTGCGGAAGTGGTCCTGCAAGGTCGCCGAAAACGGGGTGAAAGTATTCCCGCCCTGTCACGGCAAGGCCGTGCCGGTCGACGCGAATTATGTCGATGTGGACAAGGTTCGTTTCCCGCCGTCGCCGTTGATGCTGCCCGCACTGGATCTTGTGTTCATCAACACGCCGGATTACGTGTTGGCGCTGGACCGGATGAACGGTCAAGAAGTTCGCCGGATCCCCTTCGCCGAGCACTCGCCGTCATCCTTCGTCGCCAATACCGGCGGCAGTTGTGACGGGAAATTCTTCTACGTGGGCACGACCAACGGCGAGGTCCAGGCGATCCGCGTAAACGAGGGCGTCGTCGCTTGGACTTACTCTGCCGGGAGCATCGTGTCGGCCTCGCCGCAGTGCCAGGCGCCGGGCGGGTTGTCCAGGATCTACGTAGCCGGCGGGGACGGCGACTACTTTGTACTCAAGGCTGGACCTGGCGCATCGGCGCTCTGGCCGGCGTTGGGTTCGCGTCGTTGGTCGGCGATGGCGGGTTCGTCTGTCGCCCAGTTCCACGTCGATGACAGGGCGGCCTTCATCCCGTGCGTCAACCAGCGGGTCTACGCGTTCGGGCTGTCCGGCGGCGACCCCATATGGTGGTTCACCACCAAGGGTCAACTTTTCGATGACATTCAGGTCTCCGAGAACTCGGTCTTCCAGTATTCTCGCGGCGACAAGTTTTATGCTATCGACCCGACCAGCGGCAAGAAGCGATGGGCCATGCGCCAGGGCCGACGAGTTCTGGCAGCCATGCCCAGCAAGGGCGTGCCGACGGCCTACCTCGTCGATAGCGCCCGCAACCTGCTGGTCGTCGATGAGATTCTCGGCAAGATTCAGGTCTCCATCCCGCTTACCGGCGTGAACCTCTTCGCGGACAACACTTCCGCGACGGCGATCTATATCGGCAATACCAATGGCCGGCTCGTTTGCCTCAGAAATATCGGCGACGAACCTCTCTCGCCCGGCGTGCTGAAAAAGGGCAAAGCCGGGAAATAGGCGCCGATCAGGACAATCGCGCCAGTATCATCTTTTTCAAGTCAGTTCATCCGAACTGAAAGGAAGGACGCGCCATGGAAGCCGCCGTCATTCGCCGTGCACTTATAAGCATGTTCGATAAGACCGGAGTCGCCGAGTTCGCCAAGGCCTTGGCCGACATGGGAGTCGAGATAATCTCCTCCGGCGGAACCGCCAAGGTCATCGAGGCCGCGGGCATCAAGGTCCGCCAGGTCAAGGAATGGACAGGCTTCCCGGAAATGCTGGGCCATCGCGTGGTGACGCTGCATCCCAAGGTCCACGGCAGTATCCTCGCCCTTCGCGACGATCCGGACCACCAGGCCGACATCGAAAAGTATGGTCTCGAACCCATCGACCTGGTCTGCGTCGGCCTCTACCCGTTCGAGCAGGCGATCGCCAAACCCGGCGCGACGCTCGCCGATGCCGTTGAGATGATCGATATCGGCGGGCCCACGATGGTCCGCGCCGCGGCGAAAAACCACAAGTTCGTCACCGTAGTTACCGACACCGCGCAGTACGAGCCGCTGCTGGCTGAGATGCAGGCCAACGACGGGGCTGTCAGCTTCGAGACCCGCCAGAAGTTTGCCCACGAGGCGTTCAGCCTCACCATGAGCTACGATGTGGCGATCTCGACGTACCTCGCGGGCCAGCTCGGCCAGAAGCTGCCCGACCGCATCGGCTTCGCATATCGCAAGGCCCAGAGCCTCCGTTACGGCGAGAACAGCCACCAGGAAGGCGCCTTCTACACAAGCTCCGATCAGTCAGAGACCAGCGTGTCCACCGGTAAACTCCTTGGCGGCAAGGCGATATCGTACAACAACTACTTCGACGCCAACGGCGCCGTCGAACTCGTCAAGGAATTCGACGTGCCTTGCGTGGCGATCATCAAGCACGCGAACCCTGCCGGCTGCGCTTTGGATGACAACCTCGTCGAGGCATATCGCAAGGCGTACTTCGGCGACGTAAACGCCGCAATGGGCGGCATCGTCGCGGTCAACCGCGAGTGCACCTGCGAGCTTGCGACCGCTATCGTCGAGACCTACCAGCGATGGGGCAAGGCTGCCGGGGCTGGCGGATTTTTCGCCGAAATCGTCGTGGCACCGAGCTTCGAGGCCGGAGCCATCGATATCATCGCCGCCCGCAAGGGCTGGGGTCCCAACGTGCGGACTCTCGAGCTCGGCCCGCTCACCCCTAAACGCAACAAGGACAAGTACATCAAGTACGTCGTCGGCGGGCTGCTCGTGCAGGAGCGGGACCTCGTCGGCCTGAACGAGGACCAGTGGAAAGTCGTCACCAAACGTCAGCCGACCGAGACCGAAATGGCCGACCTGCGATTCTCGTGGCTGGTCTGCAAAAACGTCAAATCAAACGCCATCGTCCTGGCCAAGGATAAGGCCCTGCTGGGCGCGGGTGCCGGGCAGATGAGCCGCGTAAACTCCGCTCGGCTTGCCAGCCAGATCGCCCGAACCTACGGCGGCGGCGATGCCGTTGACCCGGCCGGGTGCTCTCTGGCCAGCGACGCGTTCTTCCCCTTCCCCGACAGCCTGGACTGGGCCAAGGAAATCGGCGCCACAGCCGTTATCGAGCCCGGCGGTGCCAAGAAGGACCAGGACGTAATCGACCGCGCCGACGAACTGGGCCTGGCCATGATCTTCACCGGCACTAGGCACTTCAATCACTAGTCCTCGCCTGATCTGCTATTGCACGAAAGACGCTTGGCAGTAAAGGGTGTTTTATTGCTGAAGGGAACATTCCCGTACTTGGCCGTAAGTCTTTTGAGGACTTGAAGCAAGTTATACGGCACGGGGCGGAGTATTGGACTGCCCGCGAACTTCAGCCGCTGCTTGGGTACAAGCAGTGGCGGAGTTTTTAGAAGGCCATCCAGAAGGCCATAACTTCTTGCGATCAATCCGTTAACGATCCTGGGCATCACTTTGCGCGCAAAATGATCGAACTTGGCAAGAGCGGCATGCTGATGCGGCGTCACGAGAACACCGGCCGGTCGAGGAAGGCGGGAAGACAGCATGGTGTTTCCATATCCACCAGTTTCAGGCGATTCCGCCGGAGCTGAATTCCCGGCTTGTCGTTGCCGCGAAGCGCCTCGTCCATGCGGTCAAACTTGGCGTGCAACTCTCCGAACTCGCCCTTGCATGTCTGCTCGTACTGGGTAGACTTTTCGTTCATGGCCGTCTAAAACTCATCTTCGATAAGGGGTACAAACATGGAAGACCATGGATCGAGAAAGCCTGTCTTTTCCTGGGTCTGTTTCGTCGTGGCAGCCGTCATTGCTGCGACTTTCTTCTTCATAGGCTGCCTTGGGCTTATTGGCCTGAACTGCGGCGAGCCACCACAACCTTTGTTTGTGCATGGCTCGATTGCCTTGATTGCTGCAACCGTTGCTGCCAGATCAATCGATGGCCGATAGCATCAGAGCTATTCGATCCGCTTGGTGTGAATCCGCATGACGTTGCCGAACCCGTCGCTCAACCGCCAGCAGCCCTGGCCCGGGACGGCTAGCACTTCGTAAGCCGAGCCTTCGAAAACAATTCTGTCGCCAGCCGTGGGGCGGCGACAGTAGGTGAACTGGGCGTTTGGTTGGTCCGGGCTTCGTTATCTGTTTTGGTTTTGTTCGCATATTCTTCTTGACTTTGGGAAAACCCAGGCTATAATACCTTCGATTTCTCGGGCAATCCATGGGCGGTTAGACGAGCGGCACTCCCAGACTTTCGGCGCCACTATCGCAAGTACTTCGCATAGGCTCGTGACCATTGTGGTCAGCTAGGAATCGAGGAACGATATGAACGCGAAGAACCTACCTCTCATGTTCGCAGTTGTGTCACTGCTGGTGGCGGGCTGCCTGTGGGCGCTGTATCTGGAAGTGCCCGAGAACAGTATCGCCCGTCAAGGCGGCCACTGCCTTGTCTTTGAGATTGCCTCGAACGAGGCCGAGATCAATGCCCTCAAGGCCGAAAGGGCCGAGCAGGAGAAGCTCCTGCTAGAGGCCCGGACGCCGGAGGATAAGAAGATCATTCAGGAGAAGATCTGTCGCCTGGATGACGACATGGATCGGTGTCAGAAAGGCGACCCAAGCGGGCCGAACCTGGCCGAACGAATGATCGATATCCTCAAGGAGCGAATCGATCCGCATGGCTTGGCAAACCTCGAATGGCGCCCGCTGGATTCTGGTCGAATCGAGGTCCGAATGCCGGCCGGCAAACCGGAAACCCGACAAAAGCGGGCCGTCTACGATCGCGCCATGGGCAAGCTGGCCGAGAGCAACGTCTCGCTGGCCGAGAGGCAACAGTATCTCGACGCCAATCCCGGTCAGCGCCGGCGGAGTCTCGGCGGATTCACCGAGCAGCAGGCCCAGGCCCTGAAAGAACTAGGCGAGGCCTTCGACGCCCAGCAGACCGCAGATAAGGCTTTCCAGACTGCCCGGACATTTGGCGACGAGCGCGAGATCGCCAAGGCCCAGGCCGCGTTCGATGCCGCCAGGGCTGTCTTCCGCGAGAAGGAACTCGCCCAGGCCGATACGAATATCCGCATTTCCAGCGTCGAGAGCATTCTCCGCAACTACCGCACCCCCGCCGAGGAAGAGGCCATCAAGGAAGCGGATAGGAAGAAACTCAGAGCCCGGTTGGCTAAGAACATCAAGGCCTTGCGTGAGGCCTACCCCGAGCGAGATGGGCTTATTGACGATGTGGTCGAGGCCTACCAGGCTTGGTCGTGCGTGCGCCACCGCCTGAGCGATCCTATCGACCTCAAACGGCGGATAGCCCGCTCCGGCGTGCTGGAGTTCCGTATCGTCGCAGGCGACATTGGCGAGCAAATGTCCAAGGACGATCGCCAACGATATACGACCGAACTCCAGAAGGAAGGCCCCGAGCAGTCCCGCCGCAGCCGACAGGCCTTCGCGTGGTTCCCCATCCGCGATACCGACCGCAAGAGCTATGGCGGGATGGTCATGGCCGAGTATGCCGGTCGGTGGTACATGCTGTTGAGCAACCGGGATGGCTACAAGATGGTCCGCGATTCGTTCGTTGGAGGCTGGCGACTCAAGAACGCCTTCTCCGACAGGGACCCGATGGGTCGCCTCGCCATCGGCTTCGAGTTCGACCAAGTCGGTGCCAAGCAGTTCTACAACCTCACCAATACACACAAGGGCAAGTGCATGGCGATCTTGCTGGACGACGAGATCTTCTCGGCCCCGCGGATCCGGGCGGCGATTTCCAGCCGCGGCCAGATCACCGGCACGTTCACCAACGAGCAGATCGACGAGAACATCAGCCTGCTCAAGGCCGGCTCGCTGCCGGCGCGGCTGAATTCCACGCCGGTGTCGGTTCGCAGCTTCGGCCCGACTCTCGACAAGGAAGACAGCAACTTGGGCATTCGCGTTGTGTACATAGGCCTCATCTGCGTAGCGGTGTTAATGTTGATCTACTACGTGGTCCGCACGTTTTTGCGTGCAAAGTGATCGAAATCAGGGCTCAAATCATCATTCTCCGCGAGACAATGACGGACAAGCCTCTGACTTTGGAATGAGCCAGTGCGGACCGAGTTGTATTTTTGGGGTTTGGCTTTTCCTGCTGTTTGGGTCTTGGGCTGCGATCGATCGAGGGTGCGTCGGTCCCGGCCGGAAAGGCCAATCTCCTGATGGGCTCTCTTCAAAGCGCCAATCGGGAGATTCGGCTTTCCCTGTGCGGCGTTCACACCGCCGCATTTGCTGATATATGAGAATGCCTTTCGGGCCTCGGGGCTAGGGCGAAGTACGCCGCATTTCCAAAGGCTCTTTTCCGCCCGTCTTTTGCCCTTGACCGAAACGACTCTTGCGGGGAGAATGCTTAATTCTTTCAGGGCCGTTGGTCTCTGCGCACATCGGGCAGGACGGTCTGCTGGTATTTAGAGGCGCCTCCGCGGTGGCGGTCGCCTTGTGGTCAGCTAGAAACCTAGGAACGACATGAACGCGAAGAACCTACCTCTCAAGTTCGCCTTTGTGGCACTGCTGGTGGCGGTATGCCTGTATGCCCTTTACGCCGAAGGGCTTCAGTATGGCATCGACCTCCAGGGCGGTCACAGCCTGATTTTCGAGATTCGCTCGCCCAAGACCGACGCCAAGGCTCTCAAGATTGAGTTGGCTGAGCAGGAGAAGCTCCTGAAAGAAGCGACGACAAAGGACGCCAAGGAGGCCATCAAGGGCAAGATCAATAGCCTCGAGGCGGACATTGCGCGTTTCGAGAGAGGCGATTCCGGCGGGAAGAACCTGGCCGAGCAAATGATCGAGATCCTCAAGGAGCGAATCGATCCGCAAGGCCTGGCAAACCTCGAATGGCGCCCCGTGGGCTCCAACCGCATCGAGGTCCGCATGCCGGCCGCTCGTAAGGATACCCGCGAGAAGCAGGATGTCTACGACCGCGCCATGCGGAAGCTGACCGAGAGCAACGTCTCTCGCGCCGATAGGCGAAAGTACCTTTACGCTTCTGCCGAACAGCGAGGGCAGATGCTGGGCAAGATCGCCGAGCGGCAGGTCGAGGCCCTTGAGGGACTCGGCGAGGCCTTCGACGCTCAGCAGGCCGCCAGCAAGGCCATCCAGGCCGCCCAGGCATCGGGCGACGAGCAGGCTATCACCAAGGCCCAGGCCGCGTTCGACGCCGCCAGGGCTGTCTTCCGCGAGAAGGACCTCGCCCAGGCCGACACGAACATCCGTGCCTCCCGCATCGAGGGCGTTCTTCGCAATTTCCGCACCCTCGCCGAGGAAGAAGGCATCAAGGGTAAGGATAAGAAGCAGGCCCTTCGCGATCAGTTTGCCGGAGACATCAAGTTACTGAAAGAGGCATATCCCGGGCGGGTCGCGCTTGTCGACGATGTGGTCAAGGCCTACCAGGCCTGGGCGAGTGTGCGTCACCGCCTGAGCGACCCTGCCGACTTGCAGCGGCGGATAGCCCGCTCCGGCGTGCTGGAGTTCCGCATTGTCGCCGGCGACGTCGGCGAGCAAGTTTCCAAATTCGACCGCGAGCGATACACGACCCAGCTCCAGAAGGAAGGCCCCGAGGAGTCCCGCCGCAGCCGGCAGGCCTTCGCGTGGTTCCCCATCCGAGATACCGACCGCAAAAGCTACGGCGGGATGGTCATGGCCGAGTACGCGGGCCGGTGGTACATGCTGTTGAGCAACCGGGATGGCTACAAGATGGTCCGCGCTTCGTCGCGCGGCGGCTGGCAACTTGACGACGCCTTCCGCGACAGCGACCAGATGGGTCGTCCGGTGATCGGTTTCAAGTTCAACGAGAAAGGCGCCCAGCAGTTCTACAACCTCACCAACACGCACAAGGAAAAGTGCATGGCGATCCTGCTGGATGACGAGGTCTTCTCGGCCCCGCGGATCCAGACGGCGATTTCCAGCCGAGGCCAGATCACTGGCACGTTCACCCGAGAGCAGATCGACGAGAACATCAGCTTGCTCAAGGCCGGCTCGCTACCGGCGCGGCTGAACCCCACTCCGGTGGCGGTTCGCAGTTTCGGCCCGACTCTCGGCAAGGAGAACCGCGACTCCGGCATCCGGGCGGCGTACATGGGTTTGATCTGCGTGGCGGTGTTCATGCTGATTTACTACCTGCTGGGCGGCATGATTGCGAACGTCGCGCTGATTCTCAACATCATCCTGGTCCTCGGTGCGATGAGCCTTCTCAGCGCCGTGTTCACCCTGCCCGGTATCGCCGGCGTGATCCTGACCATAGGTATCGCGGTGGATGCGAACGTTCTGATCTTCGAGCGATTGCGCGAGGAACAGGCAAAGGGCCAGACCATCAAGATGGCCCTCAAGAACGCCTATGAAAGGGCGTTCACCGCGATTTTCGACGCCAACATCACCACTATGCTGACCTGCCTTATCCTTGGCTGGGTCGGTACGATCGAGGTTCGCGGCTTTGCCATCACGCTGGGTTTGGGTGTGTTGTTCAGCATGTTCACAGCCTTGATCGTGACGCGGTGGATTTTCCAGGTCCTGCTGGACTCCAACTGGCTTAAGACCCCCGTGAAGATGCTTTCGATAATCGGCGTGCCCAAGGTCAACTGGATGGCCAAGCGAAAGATCTTCTGGACCATTTCCGGCGTGATGATCATCCTCGGCGTAGTTGCGATGATCGTCCAGGGCGGCGATATTCTGGGCATCGAGTTTTCCAGTGGCACGCAGGCCACCATTCAGTTCAAAGCCGACGCACTCATCGGCGCCGACCAGCAGTTACCCAATGACGGGCTTGTCCGCGAACTGTTTGCCGGGCAGGCGACCGCCGACAAGAAATACAAGGGCCTCAACGACGCCCGCGTGGAAATGCTCATCGACAACTATAAGGTCGATCGGTTCGTGGGCCTGTACGACACGAACACTGACGGCAAGATATCAGCCGACGAGATCACCAAGGGCGGGCTGAATCCGAAGTGGGTGGAGTTAATGGACACGGGCAAGGACGGTTCGCTCGATGAGGCCGAACTTGCGAATCTGCCGGCATCGAGCTACCAGGTATCCACGACCGAGACGGTTGTGGGGATGATCCAGGAAGTGGCCCGCGGTGCGTTCGGCAAGAACCTCCAGCAGCGGACAAAGTGTACTTTCGTCCCAGCCGCCGACAAGAAAATTGCCGAACTGGGCCTGGCGCCAAACGCCCAGGGCCTGTCGCGGATAGAACCCGACTCGACCTCGCCGCACCGCGACCTCCTGGAGAATTACGCAGGCGGCGTGGCGGTTGTCGTGCAGGATGTCAACCCGGCGATAAGCGAGGCCGACCTCAAGCAGCGCATCAGCGAGACCAGAGCCCAGGAGAAGGACGGTTCCGACATTACCCGCATGAGCGAGGTAATCGGCCTGGGCGAGCCCGTCGCGGACAACTACTCGAAGTTCGCCGTGTTGATTATGCTAGACGAAGTGGCCCCCGGCAGATGGCCCGAGGCGGCCGCGCGGGAGGGGCAAGTCATCAAGGAGGCCCTCGAGCGTGAGGAGGCGATCGTCGCCATCACCTTCGACGCCGCCATTGCCGGCATGGCCAGCCAGCGGGCGATCATGGCCATCATCCTTAGCTGGATTGCCATCGTGCTGTACCTGTGGCTGCGGTTCGGCTCGATCCAGTGGGGCCTGGCCGCGGTTATCTGCCTCATTCACGATGCGGTCATCGTCGTCGGCCTGATCGCGACGTCGGGTTGGATATACAACTCGGTTGTAGGCCAGGCGCTGGGTATCGAATGGTTCAAAATCGACCTGACGATGATCGCGGCGATTCTCACGGTCATCGGCTACTCGGTCAACGACACCATCGTCGTCTTCGACCGCATCCGCGAGAACCGCGGCAAGTTGACGACCGTCAGCGTGCCGGTGATCAACAAGTCGATCAACCAGACGCTCGCCCGAACCTTGCTGACCTCGGGCACGACCTTGATGGTCGTGCTGATCATGTACATCTGGGGTGGCCAGGGCATAAAGGGCTTCAACTTCGCCCTCCTGGCGGGCATCTTGTTCGGCACCTACTCGTCAGTCGCCATTGCGTCGCCGCTGCTGATGGGCTTCAAGAAGGCCCTGTTCGCCAAGGCCGCCGACCTGACCGCCTAGCACTGACGGCGTCAACCGATAACCCACCAACCACCGCGGGTCCGGGCCAAAAACCCGGGCTCGTGGTTTTTTGTCGCGATGAGGCGTACAAGCCGCTCCGACAGAGTTGTATAATGCCCGCTTCCATGAACATAAGGCTTTGGACAATATCTTTG
>Ga0307990_1003719_pt1 | contig 11518 bp, 13 predicted proteins | sample EllFjometagen129_FD_203168 | JGI IMG/M metagenome (GOLD analysis project Ga0307990, IMG submission 203168) | Marine microbial communities from Ellis Fjord, Antarctic Ocean - #129 | ecosystem: Environmental > Aquatic > Marine > Unclassified | place: Southern Ocean | collected 2014-10-08
GCCATTACGCTGAAGGATGTCGTGGAAGCGCGCCTGAAGGACAATGTTTCTGAGCAGATCATCGTGGAAGAGGTTAAGTAATGAAAACCGTTTATCTTGATAACAACGCAACGACACAGATTGCCGAAGAAGTCCGCGAGGCGATGCTTCCGTTCCTGACGGATCTATGGGGGAACCCATCGAGCATGCATACCTTTGGTGGACAAGTGAAAAAGCATGTTGAAACCGCTCGCGAACAGGTCGCTTCACTGATCGGCGCGGCCGACCCGCAGGAGATCACCTTTACGAGCTGCGGCTCAGAGAGCAACAACCTTGCGATTCGCGGCGGAGCCGAAGCGATGGATAAGCCGCCGCATGTGGTGACCTCGAAAGTCGAGCACGCCGCTATTTCCGGTCCGTGTCACTATTTGGAGGATCGCGGATTCCGACTGACCAAACTTGATGTGGACGAGAAGGGCCGCCTGGATATGGACACTCTTCAGCGCGAGGTGAAATCCGGCACGAGCCTGACCTCAATCATGTGGGCGAATAATGAAACGGGCGTGATCTTCCCGGTGGGGTTGATCGGTGAAATGGTTCATGAGTTTGGCGGAATTTTTCATACGGATGGCGTGCAGGCCGTCGGCAAAATTCCGATGAAGATCAGTGAGCTGCCCATCGATATGCTTTCACTTTCTGGACATAAGATCCACGCGCCCAAAGGCATTGGTGCATTGTACATTCGGCGCGGAACCAAGGTGAAACCCTTGGTGCTCGGGGGCCATCAGGAGCGCGGCCGGCGTGCCGGAACCGAGAATGTTCCGTATATCGTGGGTCTGGGTATGGCCTGCGAACTGGCGGCCAAAAAGCTTGAAGAGGGAAACACGCGGGTGAAAGCCATGCGGGATCGTCTGGAGGCCGGAATTTTGGCGACCTGTGCAGATTCCCGGATCAATGGCGACCCCGCGGCTCGCCTGTCGAATACGACGAACATCAGTTTTGAATATATCGAGGGCGAAGCCATTTTGCTGATGCTCGACGATCGTGGAATCTGTGCCTCCACCGGCTCGGCCTGCGCCTCCGGCTCGCTCGAGCCTTCGCATGTGCTGCGTGCCATGAACGTGCCCGGAACCGCCGTGCATGGTTCGATTCGCTTTAGCTTGAGTACGTACAACACCGAAGAAGATGTTGACGCGGTATTGACCGAGTTGCCAAAAATTGTGCAACGTCTACGCGAGCTTTCACCGTTTGTATCTTAACCCTATAGAGGAGTGATTATGAGTCAGGCTTTAACGAAAATTGAAATCCCCGGCGTCTCTTCGCGCAGCGGAAAAGTGCGTGAAATTTTTGATGCAGGGGACAAGCTGTTGTTTGTAGCCAGCGACCGAATCTCCGCCTTCGACTGTGTGATGCCCAACGGAATTCCTCAGAAGGGTGAAGTGCTTACGCAGATTTCTAAATTCTGGTTTGAGCGCACGGGTGACATCGTGAAAAACCACATGCTCTCTGTGGATGTGGCCGATTTCCCTGCGCCGTTTAACGAATATGCCGATCAGCTCGAAGGCCGCTCCATGCTCGTGACGAAAACCGAGGTGGTCATGGTCGAGTGCATTGTGCGCGGCTATCTGATTGGCTCCGGCTGGAAAGAATATCAGAAGAGCGGAACCATCGGCGGCATGCCGCTTCGCCCCGGCTATCAGCAGGCTGACAAACTCGATGAGCCGATTTTCACACCGTCCACCAAGGCGGAGCAGGGCTTGCACGACGAAAACATCTCCTTCGATCAAATGAAGGAAATCATCGGCGAAGAGAAATCGGAGAAGCTCAAAGCCATTAGCCTCGCGCTCTATAAGCAGGCCGCGGAATATGCGTTGACCAAAGGCATCATCATCGCGGACACCAAATTTGAGTTCGGCGAACTCAATGGCGAAATTATTTTGATCGACGAGGCGCTCACACCGGACAGCTCCCGCTTCTGGCCCGCCGACACCTATAAAGTCGGCTGTTCCCCGATGTCCTACGACAAACAGTTCGTGCGCGACTATCTCGAAACGCTCGACTGGGACAAAACTCCGCCCGCGCCCGTGCTGCCGGATGAAATTCTCGAAAAGTCGCAGGCCAAATACCTGGAAGCCTATGAACTGCTGACTGGCGCTACGCTTTAATTCGATAATTGTAGGACACGCTTCCCTGTATTCAGGGAGCGTGTGGAGCACACAGGCTCTTTGAGTACAAAGAAGCCTGTCCTACAAAAATAGGTTCGAAAAATTTAAACGTCCAAGTTCGGATTTGTTTCGTGCTTCGTGCTTAGGATTTCGTATTTTTCTTCTATGCGCGCATTATTGGAACAGTTCCTCGATTACGTCAGTCTCGAAAGGGGTCTGAGTAAAAACACGCGCGCGGCCTACGCCGATGACGTGGGGCGTTTCCTCGATGATCTGGCGAAAAAGGGAGTGACATCGCTCAACGATGTCACCCGCAAACAGATCCTCGACCATTTGCTTTCTGAAAAGGCGAGGGGGCTGGCCGCCAACTCTCTTTCGCGTCACCTCGTTTCATTGAAGGTGTTCTTCCGCTACCTCACACAAGAGGGGTTGCTTGCGGTCAACGTGGCCGAGACGATGGAGTCGCCCCGAGTCTGGAAAATGCTTCCGAGCGTTTTGACACCCAAGGAAATTGACCGACTCTTTTCCGTGCCTGATATCGAGAAACCCCTCGGCCTCCGCAACCGCGCTATCCTAGAGCTTTTCTATGCGACCGGCCTGCGGGTATCCGAAATGACGGGCCTGCAACTGACCGATCTTCACTTTGACGAAAAATTTCTTCGCTGTATCGGAAAGGGGCGTAAGGAGCGCGTGGTTCCGGTTGCCGGAGCGGCCATCAAATGGGTGGAGAACTATCTCAAAGAAGTTCGCCCGCAGCTCACACCCGGGGATTATGAGCAGACTGTTTTTCTGAGCAATCGGCATCAACCGATGTCGCGCAAAACCATTTGGGTTTTTATCAAAAAATATGCGACCGATGCCGGAATCAGCAAGACCATCTACCCGCACTCATTGCGACACTCCTTTGCCAGCCACCTGCTGGCCAACGGCGCGCCGTTGCGAATCATTCAGGAAATGCTCGGTCATGCCGATATCGCCACCACCCAGATTTACACCCATGTCGATCCCGACCGCCTCAAAGGCGTTCATCGGCAGTTTCATCCAAGGGCATAGAGTTTGACGGAGCCTCGTGAAGCGTGCTTCATCTGGGCGATGGGCGTCATTACGTAGGCTCACTTGACTGGGATTATCCCATGACAATAGGTATGCGCGAACTGCTATGCCGGAAAGATCACCTAACTCAGGTGAGTTCGCCATGCGGGCTGTCCACACAGAAAATACTTCAGCTATCTCTGACTCTGTGGCGACTTTTTTATCTGACCCCAACGTTTAATGAGTGGCGCGCCACAATAGCACGCATAACAGGTGCAGAGTAATCTCTGTAAATTTGTGCACCAATCATAAATTCTTGGTAATTCTGCGTCGCAGGGTTGGTTTTGTAGGGCGGGCTCCTTGATCCCGCCTCCGCCCCGAAGGTTCGGGGCGGCTACAGTTTCCAAACCTCGGAAACCATACCTTGCAAGGTATGGTTTATATCGACTTCAATTTCCAAGGGTTGGAAAAAAATCGCAAGCTGCAACGCAGTTGCTTCCAAACATCGGAAAAATTTGGTTCTATTCTTCCAATGTTTGGAAAAAGTCAGCACGCCGCAACGCAGTTCAAAGACCCCGAGCCTTCGGGGTGCTTCCAATGATTGGAAAATGGATATGAAAAAGTTCCCCTTCGATAAAACTCAGGGCAGGCGAACCTTGGAAAAACAGATTGGCTACCGCTTCAAAAAGAAAGCGTTGCTGGAGGCTGCATTGACCCATCCGTCGTATCGCTACGAAAACTCGGCGGAGAGTGGGGATAATCAGCGGCTCGAGTTTCTGGGCGACTCGGTATTGGGTCTATTGGCGGCAGATCGTTTGACAGCAAAATATGCCGAGGCCGATGAGGGCGAGTTGACGCAGCGGAAAAGTTCGATTGCATCGGGCCGGGCGCTGGCGACGGCGGCCCGCGGGCTGGGGTTGGGCGAGCATCTGCTTTTGGGACGCGGCGAGGCGGCCAATGGCGGAGCCGATCGTGAATCGAATTTGGAAGATCTTCTCGAAGCCTTGCTCGGAGCCATTTGGTTGGATGGAGGGTTGAAGGCCGCCCGCCGCTTTTTTGAAACACATATTTTCCAACCCTTGGAAACCGGGGAGACTGCATCGCTCAATCCCAAAGGAACGCTTCAGGAATTTGCCCAGAAAAACGGGTTTCCTATTCCAGAGTATCAGGTGGTCGAGGAGAGCGGTCCGAATCATGCGCGTCAGTTCACTGTGGAGGTGACGGTGAATCACTTCGCCTATCGCGGGGAGGGCACTGGCCGTCGGATCGCCGAAAAAAATGCCGCCGCAAAGGCGCTGCGGAGTCTGCTCTAAAACATATCAAGGTTAAAAACTTAACCCACCCCGGCCTGTGGCCACCCCTCCAGAGGAGGGGAATTCTCTAAATCCCCTCCTGCCGGAACGGCGGGGCGGGTTTCCGTATCGCCGCTTTGTGTTTTCAAGAAAAGCGGTGATACGCCCAATGGCTTTATCACCGCATTCCAAAGGGTTATTTCCCCCCAGCTTGTTTCAGCAGGGCGCGCTCAATGCGGGTGAGGCTGTGCAGCCCATCGGCATTTGCCTTGTCGAGAATCCGGTTGATTTCATTTTGATCCACGGGCTGTTTTTCTTTCGATTTAAACTTTTGGCGGAGTTGACGCATGAGATCTGGACGACCGATGGTGAGGGCGTAGAAGTAGCCGGCAATGCCGCCGCCTAAATGCGCGGAGTTGGCCACGGCGCCACCGGGGCCACCGAGCGTATGCAACAGTTCATACGCACCTAAAATCAGCACGAAAACCCATGCCTTGATCGGCATGAAGGGGAAGAAGATGAGAATGAGTTCGCGTTTGGGGTAGAGCGCCGCGTACGCGCCGAGAATACCGAAAACAGCACCGGAGGCTCCGACGCAGGTGTGATAGCCGGGGGAAAGAATCGACCAGCCGAGCCCGCCGAGGACGCCGCTGAACAGGTAGAGTTTTAAAAAGCGGTTGGTGCCGAGTGCGCGTTCCGTTTCCGGGCCGAGGAAGAAAAGGCCTAGCATGTTGGAGAATAGGTGCCCCATGCCTTGGTGGACGAACTGATAGGTGATGAGCTCCCAAAACGCGCCGTGGCTCAGCCAGTCTGCGCGCAGGGCGCAGAAGCCGCTCAGGCGGATGCCGAGAAAATATTCCAGAACAAAGGCACCGATGTTGAGGATGAGCAACAATTGCACCCCGAAGGTCATTCCGGTCGGGTTTCCATATAAATTTTGGGTTCGCATGCGGGGGATCATAGCCCATTTTTAATGGATTGCAAAAGGCTGGGCTTTCGATTACTTTTCCTCCTTTAAACCAAACGTTTTAGGAACCAAAAATGTCAGATATTTATGTAAGGCCATATGATAGCGGGACGAAGACGCCAGGGAAGGGCGTTTTGCCGACTATTTTGATTTTGGCGGTTCTGGGTGGAATCGGTTGGTGGATGAGCCATCGTTCGGAAAAGAAGACGGATGAGCCCGTTGTTGCAACCGTTGCGCAATCGGTCGAGGCTCTCTCTGCTACTCCTCAATCGTCCGTCGTTGCGAAGCCCTCTGCTTCGGCTGAAAAACTTTTCACCCGCGCCCGGTCACTCATGAGTTCCGGTAAACAGAGCGAAGCCAGTCAGTTGTTAGGTGAAGTGATTGCGACGACGACGGATGCGAGTTTGAAAAACAATGCGCTCCGCATGCAGGGTCGGGTGAATGTGGAACTCTTTCTTTCGGAGGTTCCGACTGCCGATAAAAAAACCTATATCATTCAGCCCGGTGACTCGTTGGATCGCATCGCCCGAAACAACAACACGACCGTGGATCTTCTGCGCCGGATAAACGGCATTGAGGGCAATTTGATCTTTCCCGGTGCACGCTTGCTGGTTCCGGCCGCGCCTTTTGTGCTCGAAGTGGATAAGTCGGACCGAACGATGACCGTAGTGATCGATGGCAACCGTCTCAAACGCTATAGCGTCGGACTGGGCCGCTACGGAAAAACACCGCTCGGCACGTTCAAAACGGTTGTGCATCAGACCAATCCGGACTGGAGCCCGCCGAGCGGAGGCATTGTCCCCTTTGGCGACCCGCTCAACGTTCTGGGGACACGCTGGATTTCGATTGTAGACGAAAGCCGCCCCGAACTTAAAGGCTTTGGAATTCACGGAACCACAGACCGCGAAAGTATCGGCGGCGAAACGAGTAATGGTTGCATTCGCATGCTCAACGAAGATGTGGAAGAGGTATTCCTTTTGATTCCGCGCGGAACCCACGTTGTTATTTCTGAATAGAAGAAGCCATCCTGCCGGATGGCGGAAGGTTGGAATCAAGGAATTCTGGAATTATGGTTGTTGTTAAAAAAGTAAGAAAACCGAGACAGTCTGAGGGGATCAAGTTATTTTCTTTTTCTCTGCTCAATATTCCAATGTTCCACTAATCCATTAATCCAAGGAATTATTATGCCCTCTTTTACACTCCCTTTTGAAAAACCGGTTCAGGATCTGGAAACTAAACTGCACGAGCTGGAAGCGTTCAGTAAAGATCAAGATATCGATGTGGCGCACGAAATTGAGCGCATGAAAGAAAAGATCGCCGCCACCCGCGCACAGATCTACGAGAACCTGACATCTTGGCAGAAAGTTCAGGTTGCTCGCCATCCTGAACGTCCGTACACCATGGACTACATCAACAACATGACCACCGACTTTGTCGAACTTCATGGCGACCGCATCCATAAAGATGACCGCGCGTTGATCGGCGGCTTTGCCAAGATCGATGGACAGAAAGTCATGATCATCGGTTCGCAAAAGGGCCGCGACACCAAAAGCAACCTCGAGTGCAACTTCGGCTGTGCCTATCCCGAGGGCTATCGCAAAGCGCTGCGCCTCATGAAAATGGCCGACAAATTTAATGTGCCGATCGTGACACTCATCGACACCCCCGGCGCCTATCCTGGTCTCGAGTCCGAAGAACGACACATCGCAGAAGCCATCGCGGTCAATTTGCGGGAGATGTTCAACCTCAAGGTTCCAATCGTCGTGGCCATCATTGGTGAGGGTGGATCTGGCGGTGCGCTCGGTATTGGCATTGGCGATCGAATCCTCATTTTGCAACATTCCTACTATTCCGTGATTTCCCCCGAAGGGTGTGCCGCGATTCTGTTTAAAGATCGTGCCTATGCCGACAAATCAGCCGATGCACTCAAAATTACGGCGCAGCATTTGATTGAAAACAAACTGGCCGATGAGATTGTTCCCGAGCCTGAAGGCGGGGCACATACCGATCATGATGCGATGGCCACAGCACTCAAAGAAGCCTTGCTCCGCAATCTGGCAGAACTCAAAAAGTTGCCGGCCGAAGAGCTCGTGAACGGGCGCTACGACAAATTCCGCGCCATGGGTGTCTTCGAAGAATAACCGGCATTGCCGGTCCCAGACAATTGATAAAGCCTCTTGTTTAAAAAGGCACTTTTCACCCGATCGAATCTTCCATGAAAATTTAGGCAGAATGAGTTGGTGGCAGAATGATTACTGACTCATCTGTAGCGGGTTATAAAAAATATTTCCGCTGCGCTTCTTTTGTGAATACCAAAAGCACTTTCGGTATACCTCAGGTCTGCCTATAAATCATTCTGCTCATATAAACACCTGAACTGTTTTCTTTGTCTTCGAGGAATGTAGATAGTTTTTCAACAAGCTGTAACCGGCAATGCCGGTCGATCTTCTTTTCCAACCCTTGGAAAAATCTGCGTTGATCTGCGTAATCTGCGGATTAAAAAGTTCCACCCGAGACGAGCCAACCGGAGGAAGACAGGCTGTGCGAATGCAAAGCAATGACACGAAGTGGAATGGCAACTCGAGAGAGGCTGGCGCTATTGCGACGGCAACGGAACGAAGTGGAGATGCAATGCTTGGAAAATTATTTGGGCGAAGGCGGATGCCCCTTCTTCAAGGCCGAGTGATTTCAACGGCGACGCTTTTGCAGAAGCGAAGCGCGCCCGGCTTGTCGATGGTCACCGTGGCACGCTCAACCCCGTCGGCGTTCAGGCAAATTTCCGCAATCCGATCCGCGAGGGATTCGATGAGGCTGAATTCACTTTTTTCGACGAGGTCTAAAACGGCGAGCTTCACGGATTTGTAGTCGACCGTGTCGTTGAGGTCATCGCTTTGACCCGCTTTGCGCAGGTCCGTTTCCATGGTGATGTTGATGATGACATCCTGCTTGTTTATGCGCTCTTCGGGATAGAGTCCGATGATACAGCGAAGGGCGAGGTCGCGAATGTAAATTTTGTCCATAATAACTTCCTTGGAATATTAGAATGTAGGAATACTGGATTGGTGGTGACTAAAGCAAATTCAAAAACACTGTAGCCGCCCCGAACCTTCGGGGCGCAGGCGGGCTCGGGGAACCCGCCCTACAAGTTGAGTTCCATTTTCACAGTTCATCTTTCGTATTTCATCTTTCATCATTCAGTAGTCCTTGTCCGCCGTCGACGAAGAGGGTTTGCCCTGTGATCGAATCGCTTTTGAGAAGGTAGAGAATGGCATCGGCCACATCGGCGGGGGTGGGGCGTTTTTCTAGCGGAATGGTTCCGGCCGCTTCCCATGCAATGTCGCTTTCCTTGTCTGGGGGCGGGAGAATCGCGCCCGGCGCAACCGCATTGACGGTGATGGCAGGAGCCAAATCAATCGCCGCTAGCTTCGTCAGCTCTTCAAGCCCCTTTTTGCTCAGCATGTACGGCACACAAGCGGTGTCATGCGAAGTGACGCGTCGGTCGAGCAAGTTAACGATTTTTCCAGCGATTCCCTGTTTGGCGAAACCGCGGATCAGCGCGAGCGGTGCGAGTAGGTTGGGTTGCAGTTCAGCCATCATCGTTTCGTAGGTGGCATCCATCAGGCGGGTCTGATGAAAAACAGCGGCGTTGTTGACGAGAATGTCGATGGGGCCGAATTCTTCGGCGGCGCGTTCAATGAGCGTTTCGCACTGTGCAGGATCATTCAGATCGGCTTGGATGACATTCGGCCAGAAGGCTTGAGCCTCATGTTCCGAGGTTCGGAAATGAACGATCACTTCCGCTCCTTCGGCGGCAAGGGCGTCGGCAATCGCGCGTCCAATTCTAACAGCGCCACCAGTTACGAGAGCTCTTTTTCCATTCAAATTCATATTTTATAACGTTTCGCGTCACTTTGAGCCTCGCACGTGCAGGGCGATAGGGTGAATGAGTTTAAATTCGCTGGTTCGAATGGTTTTATGCATGTGCATGTTCAAGGCGATCCGCAATCCAGACCTTAATCACAGATTGCCTAGGAACGCCGAGACGTTGGGCCTCTCTGTCAAGCGACTGGATCATCCAGATGGGAAAATCCACATTGACTCGTTTCTGCTCACGACCAGGGCGAGTAGCCATGGAGAAATCCAAGTGCTCAGAGACGTCCTCGCCTTCATCAAACTTCTTATCGAACTCTTTACTTTTCATAGTGCTCAACCTCCTTTGTCCGAGACCGTCGAACCGAGATGATCCGGATTTTGTCATCGCGGATCGTAAAGATCGCCGACCAGTGTTTGTCACCGATTCGTCCGATCAGCATTAAACGTGGTTCTCCTTGTGTGCGCGCGAGTACTTGTAGGCGATCTGGGTCTTCCCATAGCACCTGAGCATCTACAAAGTCGAGTCCGTGCTTCTGCTGGTTTGCATTGCTCTTCTCTTGATCGAATTCAAACTCCATGATGCTTATATATACCTTACGTATACCTTGCGTCAACCTTATGAGCCATCGCTTGTGAATCGAACGTCGTGATGACTGGTGAGCCGATCACCACACCGCCTTCGGCAATCGCGCGTCCAATTCTAACAGCGCCACCAGTTACGAGAGCTCTTTTTCCATTTAAATTCATATTTTTATAACGTCTCGCGTCACTCTGAGCGGGCGGAGCCAGCGATAGAGTGAAGGCGGTGGTTGAGTATTTTTTATTAAAGGATGTAATTCCCGTCTCTATCTTTTTTAGGCTGCATGAAAAACGTAGAATTTGGAAACAGGCGGCGACGTAAAAATTCAGCAAGAATCGCTGTGGCCAGAGCCAAGAAGTAGATGACTCCCTTTGTTATACCAAGGTCACCCTCAAATAGATCAATTATGCTTTTTCCAAAAAATAAAACAGTAAGTGGATATCCAAGCCCATAGCCTTTTACTACCAAGTAAATTACGAGGTAGTTTAAAATAGGAAAAGCGGCCAACGGGGTTAGCCATGGAGTTTTGTCCCAGAAGGAAATGCCCGCGAAAATTATCTTAATAATAGTAAGAACAATGAGTGAGCTCAGAAGGGCTTGGTTCAACTTTCTATATTTATCTTTGTCGGCTTGGGTTGGCCATTGGGCTAACAGGTGAGCGGAAATGGTGTTGGGTTCAAATTCGGCTTGCAGGAACTGGTCAATATCATGCTTTTGTTCCCCAGCGCTTAGGCGCTCGCAAATGATGGCGTTCATTTCCTTTTTTTGCTCTTTGGTAATCATATTTTATCTGTACTCAACATATGATTGTCAGGCGATTTTACCTGTTTTCAATATCAATTATCCATCCCCTTAATCCACTCGATGAGAGTACGTGCTCCAAAGAGGGTGACGCCGGGAGCCATCCAGGCTTTGGGCGTTTCTTCCCAAGCCGTTCCGGCAATGTCGATGTGCGCCCATGGGATATCATCCGGGACAAATTCGCTCAGGAACGCGCCGGCAGTGATGGTTCCTGCGGTACTGGATTTGCTGATGTTCTGTAGGTCGGCAAAGGTGCCCTTCATGTCGTCTTTATGTTCCTGCCAGAGCGGAAGTTCCCATAGACGTTCGCCGCCATGTTCCGCGGCCTGAATCAGTTTCTGATTCAGTTTGTGGTTATTTCCGACTACGGCGGCGGCGGTGTGGCCGAGCGCCATGATGACGGCACCGGTGAGGGTGGCGAGGTCGACGATCGCGGCGGGTTTATGCGTCAGGGCCAGATCGAGCGCATCGCAGAGCGCGAGGCGGCCTTCGGCATCGGTGTTGAGAATTTCGATGGTTTTTCCGGAGCGCGATTTGACAATGTCGCCGGGGCGGGTTGCGCCGCCGCTTGGCATATTTTCGGCGACGGTGAGCATGCCGATGACCGATGTTTTCGGTTTGAGCAGGGCGACCATTTTCATGGCGGCGAGTACGGCCATGCCCCCGCATTTATCAAATTGCATCCATTCCATGCCTTTGCCGGGTTTGAGCGAGATGCCGCCGGAATCGAAGGTGATGGTTTTTCCGACGAGGACAATCGGTTTGCTTTTTGGGTCGGTCCCTTTGTATTTGAGGGTAATGATTTTTGCATCGGTGTCGCTACCCGCTG
>Ga0307990_1003720_pt1 | contig 11514 bp, 5 predicted proteins | sample EllFjometagen129_FD_203168 | JGI IMG/M metagenome (GOLD analysis project Ga0307990, IMG submission 203168) | Marine microbial communities from Ellis Fjord, Antarctic Ocean - #129 | ecosystem: Environmental > Aquatic > Marine > Unclassified | place: Southern Ocean | collected 2014-10-08
TAGACTGGATGGATCAAAGGTTTAACTGGAGAATTAAAAAAGAATGGATAGTAACAACTCCCGGGATAGTTCCTGCTATAAATTTTGCAGTTCAAACTTACACAAAAAGTAATGATAAAGTTCTAGTTCAAACTCCTGTTTATTATCCCTTTTTCACTTCGATAGAAAATAATGATCGCAAACTTGTTACATCTGAACTTAAGCTAATCAATGATCATTATGAAATGGATTTCGAAGATCTGGAAAATAAATTGGCTGATGATGTTAAGATGATGATATTATGCAGTCCACATAATCCTGTTGGTAGGGTATGGAATACTGATGAATTAAAGCAAGTCTCTGAGCTATGTTTGAAATATGAAGTACTACTTATCTCTGATGAAATTCACTCTGACTTAATTCTTAGTGGCAATAAACACATCCCAATACCAACCATTTCTAAAGAAATATCAAATTATTCTCTAACTATGTTCGCTCCCAGCAAAACCTTTAATGTTGCTGGTTTATCATTGTCTTATGTGATAATTCCTAATAAAAAAATTAGAACCAAGTTACAAACAACTCTTCTTAGCCTTGGACTTCATGGTGGAAATGTTTTTGGGATAGAGGCATTGGAAGCATCCTACCGTTTTGGTCATAATTGGTTAGAAGAATTACTGCTATATATTGAAGACAATTACACTTTTGTAGATCAATATCTGCAAAGTAATATTCCACAGATTAAAGCAATTAAAATGGAAGGAACGTATTTGTTGTGGTTAGATTGCAGGGAAATGAAACTTTTGCAGGAAGAACTTGTAAGCTTCTTCATTAACAAAGCTGGTTTGGCTTTTAATGATGGATCAAAATTTGGTAAAGGTGGAGAAGGTTTCATGCGGATGAACTTGGGCTGTTCCAGAAAGCTGATAGAGCAAGCTTTAATCCAGTTGGAATCAGCTTCTAAATCAATTCAATAAATAATTATTAAAAAAAAAGGGATCCGGACAGGATCCCTTTTCTTATTTGTGTAACTATTTTCTAACGATGGATTTCATCATAGAGAATATTCTCCCATGCTTCCCAATAGTTAGGAGAACCTCCCCAATTATAAACACCGCCCCAATCTCCATCAGCAGGTGTAGTATTTCCACCGTCACCATTAGTATCTCCACCATGTTCGATATCATCATCCTTGTATGAAGTAAAGTAGACTCCTTCGGCATCCCAGTTCACAAGGTTATCTCCCATATAGTCCAGAGTACCACCATCAAATTTCAAGATCACATTTTCGGCAATTGTCAGAGAGTTACCAGTATTAATATTAATTCCCTGCCACAGAGCACAGAAAGGTACTTCAGTCTCTAGCCAGGAAATATTTCCTTCTATATCACAGCCTGTTCCCTGGTTATCTACGTAAATCCCATTATTAAGGTTAGTTTGAGTAGGGCTTTCCGGATTATGAAAAATATTGTTTGAATCCAAATTGAGTGAACCATTTATTCTCAAGGGCTTTTCGTTATTATAGAATTCGTTAAAGGCAATTTCCGTTCCTGCAGCAGCATGCCAGGCGTTAAGAACGCAATCGCTGGCTCCCTTATTATGGACAAAAGTGCAACTTGTAATACTGACTGTAGTACCTGAATCTAATTCCAAAGTATGATCTGCACCGTAACCACCACCATAATAAAACTTGCAGTAGTTAAAAGTAGATATATTATTCATTTCCAAAATTTTAATGTAGTCCCAGTCTCCCGGACCGGCAGATGTAGTAGAACCATCATTATTTGTATCACCACCTACAGTGTCGTCTTTATAGGAAGTAAACCAGATAGGCTGAGACAGCGTACCTTCAGCAATTAGAGTACCATGCACCCACCAGTCATTATTCCACAGCTTGATCATCACACCCGGAGATAGTGTTAATGATTTACCTAATGCAATTGACATCTCACTGCCATCAAAAACAAATGGCACTTCGGTTTCACTCCAGATCAAACTTCCTTCAACAACCATATTATTGACCTGGATTCCATTATAATCATTTTCATTTGTACGTCTATCGGGATCATGGAAAATATTGGAATCATCAATATTATAGGAACAATTGATATTAAGAGGCCAGATGTTATCAAAGAATACATTATTCTGAATTATTGTTCCAGTTCCAGCCCCAGATGCATTAAGAGCACCTTGCTCTCCTTGGTTATGAGCAATAACACAATTTGTAACGCTGACATCGGTATCTGTATCTAAGAAAATTACATAATCGTCATAATATCCACCGCCATAATAGATATTACAGAAATTCAAGCTCGATTGATTATTGTCACCAGCAACACTGATGTCATTCCAGTCACCACGAGCAGGGTCTGTAGCATTACCGTTATCGTTTGTGTCACCACCATGAACATCGTCATGCCAGGAAGTAAACGTAATAGGTTGGAGATCTGTTCCCTCTGCTAATATTAAACCACCTGAACTTCCCCATATACTGAAACGAGCAGAATCTTTAAATTTAATTAAAGTTCCTGCTTCGATAGTTAAAACAGCTTGTATAAGAATTTCTCCATCGATCAGGTAAATATTATTATTTGTCCAGGTTGTATTACCCACGATATTATTTTCAATTAGGATAACAGTAATTGGTTGAAGCTGGAAATCAACTGTGGTATTTTCACCAGCGTCAACTTCAACATCCTCTTCAACCTTCATATTAAAACCCTCAGCAGTACAGGTAAATGTGTAAGTACCTTCATCTGTTTCGAAAGAATAGGTTCCACCGGTTCCAGAAGTTGCAACATCGGCAGTACCATCATTAACTACAGCTCCAACTATTGCTTCTCCTGTGTTAGCATTTGTCACAATCCCCTCAACCGTACCCGGTTCATCAGGTCCTGCTGGATCTTCTTCACATCCAATAAAGAGTAAACTGAAGATCACAACAAACACAGCCAATAATTTGTTGATTTTTGTCATAAGTCCCTCCTACTAAATTAGTTTATCAATTTATCTATTAGTAAAAAACAATAAAAACAAAACTTAAGTCAAGATTTTAATTATTCTATAGTATCATTTTCAATATTATGCCCATTCCATTGAAATTTTGTGAGATCTATTCGATCTTCAATAACCTGAACTCCTTCACTTTCCAGGATGGCTTTCTGCATTTCAAAACCATCACCAGGTCTCAGTGAAATTTTACCCTGGGAATTAATCACACGATGCCAGGGAAGATCATATTTTTCAGAAGATGAATGAAGAATCCTGGATATCTGTCTCGCAGCTTTATTGTTACCGGCAAGTTGTGCAATTTGACCATAAGTAGCAACCTTGCCGACCGGGATCAACTTTATGATCTCAACTACGCATTTGCTGAAATGAGTGATAATAACTCCTGAATCTTTACTTACTTACTCAATCTAACTTTGTTATCAATCAAAGCTTTCACCGGAGCTAGACCTGTTACTTTTCCTTCATGTATTGCCTTTAATATTGTACCACCACCGGAGAAGAAATAGTAATTAGGATCATCAATTGCCTGGATATATTTCCCTGGCAGCATTGAACGAAGCTCTTGCAGCGTATCTCCCCCACCATACATTTTATTGGCTTTCTTGTTTTCATCAATAAGGGAATACATTTTCTTTGTACCTTCCCTAAAAGGTGGAGTAAAACCCATCACTGCATTTACAAAAATACTTTTGGCTTTTAACACTATTTCTCTTATCTCTGGAACATCAAAAGATGATTCATGAACATCAAGGATATAATTCAATTTTGCTCCCGATTTTAATTTTCTTACATCGAGTTTTCTATATTTTCCTTTGATCTTACCTTCCATTGTATCTGACTCTACAATGAATGGCGGCTCAATCAATTTGCCGGGATATTTTTTTGAAAGTTTATAAAAATCTTTTGCTATTTTAATTTCCGCTGAGGCTATTCCCTTAATCTCAATATTATATTTTACACTGAGATAAGCATTGTATATAACCCCACCCAGTATCAAGTAATCCACGTTTTCCAGAAGTGAATTAAGAGGGCCAATTTTAGTATCAAATTTTGAACCGGCTATTATTGCCAGCATGGGATGATTCGGATTATATATTTGATCGAGATTTTTTATTTCATGCTGCATTAGATAACCTGCATAAGAAGGAAGATGCTCAGTTAATCGTATTGTTGAAGTATGAGGCTGCCAGGAACCAAAAGCATCATTCACAAAAATATCAGCCAGACCTGCTAATTGTTCTCCCAATTTTTCAGCTTCTAATCCTTGAGCTTCTTCTCCTTTGAACCAGCGAATATTTGGCAGATAAATCCCATCAATTTCTCCTTTTCGCAATCTCTTTATAAGAAGATTAACTCCTGTATCGATTCCAATATAACCACCATTTTCTTTGTCTTCTCTAAAATCGGGAACAATGAATTTAGTAAAAAGTTTGCTATATAGGTAATCTACAATTGGTGTTACATCAAACTTAGAATCCATATCTATTTTCCCGGTCGTCTTATCTTTTGGTCTACCCACGTGTGACATCAGGATCAATTTACCACCTTTTGACAGAATATTGAACAGTGTACCAAAAGTCTTATCAATCCGGAATGGATCTTTGATCATATGTTCCTTTGCTACGTTATGATCAACACGAACTAAAACTATCTTACCTTTAAGATCTGCATCTTGAATTCTGGGAATATCAAACATTAATCCTCCAATTTATTATTTCTTAAAAAAAACTATTTTACGTTATCGATTAATGCTTTAACCTGAGCCATACCTCTTGGAGAACCTTGCTCAATTGCCTTTAGAACAGCACCACCGCCAGTGAATATGTAATATTTCGGGTGATCAAGTGCAACAATATACAGACCCGGTAATAACCGTTTCAATTCCTGCATTGTATCACCACCACCATAAAGCTTGGTTGCTTCTGTGTTAGTATCTATCAGTTCATCTAAAGCTATTGTTCCTTCATTGAAATGCGGAGTTAAACCCATCACTGCATTCACTAAAATCGTTTGTGATTTTTTAAATATTTCTTTAACTTCTGGAATTTCAAAGGAACTTTTATCTATATCCAGGACATAGTTCAAGCTTGCTCCTGCTTTAAGTTCATGAATATTATGTGAGCGATGTCTCCCGTTTAATTTCCCTTCTAAAATATCCGATTCAACAATTACAGGGAGTTCCACAAGCTTGCCGGGAAATCCTTTTGCATATTCAACAAACTCTTTTGCTAGAGCCAAATCAGTTTCAGAAATTCCCTTTATTGTAAAACCGTATTTAGCACAAAGATAGGCATTGTAAACTACGCCACCCAATACTAAATAATCTGCAACTTCCAAAAGTTTATATAACGGTTGGATTTTTGTATTGAATTTAGAGCCGGCAACAACCGCTAGAAATGGTTTCTGAGGTTTATATATACGCTGCAAATTCTCAATTTCCTTCTGCATCAGGAATCCGGCATAAGACGGTAAATATTTAGAAACTCCCACTGTGGAAGCATGAGGCTGCCATGAACCAAAAGCATCATTTATGTAAATATCCGCTAGTCCTGCTAATTGATTTGCAAATTGATCTGCCAGTTCTCCACCGGATTCTTCACCCTTGAACCAGCGTGTATTAGGAAGGTAAATCCCTTCGATCTTATCTTCTTTTAATTCACGTATCATATGATTTACGGAGGTTTCCAATCCCATGTAACCTTGAGTAGGATATTCTACAAATTTTGGAATTTTAAGTTTTATATGTAATTTGCTTTCTAAATATTCTACAATTGGTTTTACGGATGTATCTTCAGAAATCTCAATTTCCCCGGTTTTCTTATTTCGGGGTCTACCGATGTGAGTCATCAGGATTAATTTACCACCTTTAGCACTGATGTAATATAACGTTCCAAGGGTTGCATCAATTCTGTACGGATCATGGATCAATCCTTTTTTGACTACATTATGATCAACGCGTACAAGGACAACTTTACCTTTCAAGTCAGCATTTTGAATTTTAGGAATATCAATCAAATCAGCACCTCCAATTATATTAATCATCCAGATCGGATTTTTATTTTCTTTTTTTTTAAGGCAACTATTTTCTCAAAATTTATAAAAAATAAAAAAAAGCCCTACAAATCTTGCAGGGCTTCTTGTGATCTAAAACTATTGATCTATTTTAATAAAATCACTTTTTTTACACTTGTGTAGTTACTTTCTTCGCCTTCCACATCAAATGATGAAAGATAAACACCACTGGAAACTCTTTTTCCATTGGCATCTTTCCCATTCCATACAACATTGTGCATTCCAGCGATTTGATATTTCTTCACTAAAGTATTTACTAATTGTCCTTTTGTATTATATATTGATAAAGTCACATTTGCATTATTTTTTAAACTATACTTTATTGTTGTTTCAGGATTGAAAGGGTTAGGATAATTGCCGATCAATTTAGTATTATCAATAACCTCATTACCTGCATTTGTTTGAGTAATTGTTAGAATAACAGGAATAATGGTTTCCTCTCGATTGTCAATTATGGTAATATCAGTATCGTAGCTTCCCGAAATCATATCTGTTGTATTAAAACTAAGCTCAATGTTTTGGGAAGCACCAGCAGGTAAATTTCCACTTGTCGGATCAAGTGACAACCAATCAGCTGTTTCAGACATATTATAGTCCATAGATAAACCACCAATATTGGAAAGCTCCATAATCTCCAGTGATACTGTGTTTGCTGACATTTCTATAGAGAAAGAGGTGGGATCTACAACTAATTCTGCTGGAGATGGATTTCCTGTTACGGTAAATGAATGCGGATCAGGTTCACCAATAAATGGGTGGTTTGAAATATGTCCGGATTCATCAGCAGCATGAATGAAGTATGATACTTCACTTCCGGGATCTAAGGCTGGAATCATTGCAAAATAGTTATCACTACCTATTGATGTCATTACTATTGAGATAAATTCACCATTATTCACTTTATAATTCACAAGCAATGAATCAGAATAAAGTAGTTCACCACTGTAAGGAATTATTTGCACCACAATATCAATCTCTTCTCCTGAAGGCATTTCTTCAAAGATCGGAACATGCTGAATATAGAGCATTTCCCTATCCGCAATCCCTCTTGTTCGACAATGAAGTGCATCTGTATCAATCCAACCACTTGAGTAACTTCCAATTATTTCATAACCCGGCATCACTTCTTCATAAACAGCTAATGCTTCATCATCCCATTGATTCCCAGTTTGAGGGACAAAAACCTTATTGTTCAGTATTAATGAATTAGTATAAGGTGTAGCTTGAGAATATCCTCCGGGAGTATAAATACGATAAACTTCGTAATTATTACCCCAGGCAGAAACCTGATCTGCAAAATAATTTGCTACAAATTCAAAATCATCATAGCGATAATCTGTCTCTGGCACTTGTCCGATCAACACTTTATCAACGTCAATAAATTTTCCCCAACAATCAATATGTTTAATATACTCATCCAGAGGATCTAATGTTACATGATAATCTTCAATACCCAAATAGTCTAGGACAAGTTGATCTATATCAGCTGGTGTTAAACCCTGATTTTCATCATAAACAAGATCAGAGGAAGCACCAATATAATTTCCATCGCACATATAGTTGCCGCCTGTTGATTCCAAGTTCATGCCATAAAGATCTAACTCAAAATAATTTGCCACTTCTATTGGGATATCATCATCATACGGTCTGGGACGATTGTAAGGAAAGTTTACAATTGCAATTTCATTATCAACTGAAACAAACCAAGGTCCAAAATCACGTACCCAATATGAATTTGTGGGTGCATTTATGAATTCACAATTAGACATATTCACACCATTATTCTGGTAATCGGTCTCACATTGACTTTGCTGATAACTCTCAACAATTGTATATACTATTATATCCTGTGACATTTCAGCAATAAGTGCATATGGAACTCCAAGTGGATAAACTACAAGCACGCCCTCCATCTGTTCAAATTCAGATGTTTGGCGAACTTCACCAACTGGTGGATCTGTTGGAGTAAAATTTCTAATATAATCCCTGTTAAGAATTATTTCTTCTTGATGCAAGAAATGTGCTAGAATAGGATTATCTATTGTTTTTTTTGTAACATTATCCATACCATTTAAAGATATTGCATGAATTACAAAAACTAAAAAAATTAAAATTATTATCTTTCTCATCTTTTCCTCTTTACTTTTCAATATGCAATAATGATTCCAAGAAATTATATTAATAATATTAAGCAATAAATATGTTTAATAGAGCAATAAAATATTCATTAAATATAACAAAATTATAAACAATTGGTTGAATTAAAACTATGTCTCACAAAAAAATTAGCCCCGGACATCCGGGGCTAATCAACACTGCCAGTTATAGACAGTTATTTTTTATTTCATTAGGATCATTTTCTTTGTAGCAGTATAATTACTAGTTCTCATTTTGTAGAAATATATACCGCTTGAAACTGACTTACTACTGTTATCTTTACCATTCCAAACAACATTATGATATGCTGCATCAAGGTATTCATTTATAAGTGTTTTAACGAGCTGTCCTTTCATGTTATAAATGTTAATAGAAATATTACCAGGTTCATTCATTGAGAAACTGATATTAGTTACTGGATTAAATGGATTTGGATAATTACCTGTAAGTTGAGTTTCAGTTGGCTTAAGCACACTATTGAGATCTGTGTGATCAATAACTGCATCAACTGACATTTCTGATTCCCAATCTCCATCATAAACAGTTACAACATTATACGTATACGTTCCACTTAGAACATTCAGATCCTCATAAGGTGAAGTTGATAAATCTTCTGCAATCATTACATTATCACGGTATACTTTATAAGAATCTATACCTCTTTCAGCTGGCATTTCCCAACTTATGATTATGTTTGGATCTTGTGATTCAGCTAATACATTGATCGGTGCTGGAAGGATAACATTTACATTAACCGGTTCAGAAGAACTTGATTCTCCGTCATCATAAACTGCGGTCACTGTGTATACATAATTACCAGCATCCAATGCTTCATCGGTATATGTTAGTGTTGCAGGATCAGTGATCTCAGTAAGTTCTGTACCATCTTCATATACTATATATCCAGTAAGAGAACGTGTTTGTTCTGTTAATTCGCGAGTAGTTACTTTGTTTTCTAATGAGATATTGATTGTTTTCTTTTCTGTTGTATTCTCAATCAGAAATTCAGTTGGAGTTTCCCAAGTTATTACTACATCGTTATAATCCATAATTTCCGCATCAACATTTTGTGGTGGGAAAGATGGATTCATTGCGAAATTAATAGTAGTTGTTTGATCTTCTAGCACAACTACATCTTCCATTTCTGTATCAAAATAATTAACAGCTGAACATGTAAAATCATAAGTTCCCACACTAATATCAAAAGTATAGGATCCGCCAGCCCCTGATACTGCCATACCTGCAATATCAGCACCAACAATTGGTAGACCTGAGTCAGCATCAGTTACAACACCGGCTACAGTTCCTACAACAGCTATTGTCCCACCACCAAGAATTACATTATCAATGTAATAATAATCTAGATCGAAGGAATAACCATCAAAACAGAAGCCAAGTTGGAATGTAGAGGAACCTACATCATTGGTTTCAATTGTTAGAGTAACATCTACTGGACCAATATCACCTGTTGGAAATACTTCACTTACTATATTCCATGTAGATCCTCCATCTGATGTTGTTCTTACACCAATTGAGTATCCACTACCACTATAATCATTTAGGAAATGTTTGTAAGATAGTTCAAGTGATGATGTTCCAGTTGTATTAATAATTGGTGATGTTAATGTTGATTCACCCGTGAATGATGGACTCCAACCGAATTTAGCTTCTGGTGCTGTTCCACCAGCATTAGAACTTGAAGAACCTGACCAGTTACTTGAGCCTTGTCCAATAATACTCCAATCTGCAGGAGGGAACGTACCATCAAAATATTCTTCAATCAGATAGCCACCTATTTGAGTTGAGAAATTTTCACTTCCGCTAACTCCCTGGCCACCGGCAAAATCAATTACAAAATCAGCTAAATGAGCCTCTGGAGTAGCATCATCAGAAACAGCATTATATGAAACCTCTGAAGTATTACTAAACGTAATATCTCCGAATGCTTGAGCTGTTGTTGTATTTATAGTAACATATGGATCAACTGACGACAAAATACCATATATATCAAAAGCATCTGATGCACCATTATTTTCCAAGGTTACATTAATATCAACAGTTTCACCCGGATCCCACATATAGTCACCATTACCAGTTGCAGTATCATCAATAAGGAATCCTAAGAATTCTACGTTTGGAGCAAGAGCCTCAATGCTGAAATAACTCAACCATGTTTCTTCGCCAACTGAAGTAACTGTGAAATCTATTACATGACCATTCGGAACATCATTTGTTACTTCAATCTGGAATGCATCTTCAACTGTTACTAAAGTACCTGTAGCGACATTTCCAAAATTTTCTGTTCCATCAATAATAGTTATATAAGGATCAGTACTTGTAATTGTAACATCAACATTAGTTGCTTGAGAACTACCTACATTATTAACTGTCATATCAAGATCAATTGTTTCACCATAGTCAAGTGATCCATTATTATTACCAGCAGCATCATTAATTACATAAGAATCAAAAACTACATAAGGTCCATCTGGTGGTATAACCGGAATAATCACATGATATCTATAATAGTTTTGTTTAGTGATCACGAGATCAACAATTACAGGTGGTATTTGCGGTTCAATAACTACGGAAACAGGTGAGCCTGTTCCTTCTGCAACACCAATTACTTGGCCATTTACAGATAATGCAATAAGTGAACCTTCATCAGCTGAAACATCAAATGTAGGAAGACCACTAAGAAGTACTGGATTATGAGATACTGTAAGATCTTGCGGTACTTCTGAATAAATTGTCATAAAGGCATCACCATGATGATGGAAGAGATTATAAGTTACCTCTTTATTGCTAGTATTATAAGGCCATGCTGATTGCTGCAGGAAATATTTACCCGCTGCATTTCCAAAAGCCGGCAATACATCTCTTGAATCTGGTGTTGTACCATATGTCGGTAGGAAATCCGGCCACATATTATCAAACATTCCCCAAACAAAAGTATCATTTACAAATGAATAAGATACTTCTGATGCAGCTATTATGCCAAGTGCACCGGAATTCTCTCCGTTATATGTATATCTGTGGAATTTCTCGGCAAAACACTCACCAGCCATATTATATTTTCCTGTGAGGCAATTGATCGAAAATACAAATGTCAGATCAGTATTAGTTAATCCATCGATATTTGAATTATTATAGACTGGTTCTCCCCATCCGGTTGTTCCACCATGATCACGATGCTGAAGCAGGAATGCTCCATCATTTATAGCATTATTCACCATTGTAGCATTTCCACCTGTCCAGCCACCAAGCTCTGCTGGTGTAGCAGGGATATAACCC
>Ga0307990_1003722_pt1 | contig 11510 bp, 4 predicted proteins | sample EllFjometagen129_FD_203168 | JGI IMG/M metagenome (GOLD analysis project Ga0307990, IMG submission 203168) | Marine microbial communities from Ellis Fjord, Antarctic Ocean - #129 | ecosystem: Environmental > Aquatic > Marine > Unclassified | place: Southern Ocean | collected 2014-10-08
TCTTGTTTTTGTTAATTGAAGTTCTGCACACTTCAGGGGCAAATAAAAACCATGTTTTCAGGGCATGCCTGTCTTTTGTTTGTCAAGTATCGAGTTCTTACCAGGTCTGGGATTGCATGTTCAGCGTCCTATTCCACGGGTTCAACAGTCGTGGTGGAGTCCATAATGATCTGGGTGGGTGCTTCGCTGTCCGTTTGTCCGGCCTGGCTTTGTTGCATTTGACCTCTAAACAGGGTTTTCTGGGTTCTGCTTTGGAGCCAGCCCGTGTGGCGATTAACGATCAATGTCACCTGTGATGAACCAGCCAGGTCGCTGGTGATTGTGGTCTGGCCCATGTCATAAACAAACGGCGGTTCTTCCTCGGTTCTTTCGCCCCGTGCCTCAATCCTGCAGGTGTTTTCATCAAGTGATGTCACTGAGTATGTGGCCGGTACATCTCTGTTCATCTCAGCCTTGACTGTGATGGTGTCGTCCCAGCTCATGTTGTTTTCAAGGGGGGCAGAGGGCAATAAAACGATCAAATCTCCAAGTAATCTACGGGTCATAATACTCTGCCATGGGATCGGCTTCGCTCGATCTATTGGCGAACTTGATCATGGCTCAACTCCTTGAGTACAGAAAGAAATCTCAATATCCATAAAGCAGTGTATCACATGGTATATGACGCATCAAGGTGATTAATTTCGTGGACAAGGCCGTTGAATTTTATGATGCGGGAGTATACCCTTTGTGTTAAAGTCAGGATAATTGACTACGATGCGGAGAGATTGGGAAAAGCCTGTAAAATATCGTTCCGCCATGTTTTGACACAGACCAATCGAAAGGAAGAAAAATTATGATGTCAAAGAGTAAATCAAAAAAAGGGCTTCCACTCAACGTCTCCAGACGGCGTTTTCTTGGGCAGGCCTCTGTTGCAGCGGTTTCAGCTACTATTGTGCCACGCCACGTCTTGGGCGGTGCCGGCTATACGCCCCCCAGTGAAACATTGAATGTGGCCATCATCGGCACAGGCGGGCAGGGGCTTCACAATATGCGTGCGCTTCTCAGAGAGAGTGATGTGCAGATCGTGGCAGTGGCTGACGTCATGGAAGAGGCAGATTACAGCCAGTTTTACTATCGTGGCACGGCCGGCCGGGTTCCAGCGATGAAAATGGTGGACAAAACAACAGCCGATCGCTCATCTGTAGGACAAAACAAAACCTGCCGGGGTTATGTGGATTTCCGCGCCATGCTCGATGAGGAGAAAAGCATTGACGCTGTGCTGATCGCGACCCCCGATCACATGCACGCTGTCACTTGCTTGGCCGCCATTGCCAGAGGCAAGCACGTGTATTGCGAAAAACCGCTGGCTAGAACCGTGTATGAGACACGTCTTGTCACAGAGGCGGCACGCAAGGCAAAGGTCGCGACTCAAATGGGCAACCACGGTCATAGCGGCGCCGGCATTCGCATGACCGTGGAATGGATTCGTGACGGCGTCATCGGTGACGTGCGCGAGGTACATGCCTGGTCCAGCGGCTCGCCAAACAGTCAATTTCGTGACCGGCCAACCGAGACCCCTCCCATACCAGCGGGCCTGGATTGGGATCGGTGGTTGGGGCCAGCAGCACACAGACCCTACCATCCTATCTACGCCCCATACAGATGGCGCCAGTGGTGGGACTTTGGTACAGGTACCATGGGTGACATGGCGTGTCACAATATAGACCCCGCTTTTTGGGCCCTGGAACTGGGGCATCCTTCAAGTGTGGAGGCGCGTTGCGCAGGTCTGAACAACGAGACGGTTCCCTATGCGGCCACTGTGTATTATCAATTCCCGGCTCGCGGCAATAAGCCACCTGTGAAATTGGTTTGGTACAGTGGCCTCAAACCGCCACGTCCGGAGGAACTGGGCGAGGGCAGAGATTTGATCGGAGGCGGCAACGGCATTCTGTTTGTAGGTGACAAGGGGAAACTCATGTGCGAAGGCTGGGCTGGGAGTCCGCGTCTCGTGCCATTAGAAAAGACCAGAGAATACAAAAAACCACCGGCTTCGATCCTTCGTTCCAAGGGACATCATCGGGACTGGATCAACGCGTGCAAGGGCGGTAGCCCTGCCAGCTCCAATTTCGACTATTCTGGCCATCTGGCCGAGGTCGTGGTGCTTGGTAACGCGGCCATGCGAGTGCAGAAGAAAATCCTTTGGGACGGGCCAAACTTAAAGGCCCTGAATTGTCCAGAGTTCGACGCCTTTATTCGTCCCGAATATCATAACGGGTGGACTCTTTGAGCCACTGAACTTAACACATGCTGATCCTGCATACGAAACAGACAGGCCGATTCTCATTGGATTGGCCTGTCTGATATCATAGGCGGAGCATTTCACTTGAGCACTTCAAAATTTCTGATCAACTCAATTCCCTCATCTCCATTTTCATCTTCGGCGACTTCTTACTTGCCATATCCTCACTACCGCCTACGACCGTTCTGTTTTGTCTCAACTGTTACAAAGCACTAGTGTTACACTCAAAAGGGCACACATTTTTATGAGTGCCCCCTTAAGCCACCCCTATATGGCGTCGATATACTATCGGACGGATGTCCAATCATGGGTACACATTAGATATTAATGGCCGACGGATCGAATAATAATCTGGCCCAATTGTAGGAACACACTTTATGACAACGACTTACGAATCCCAAGCCACCGGATGCTATCGTACTGGAACCATTGGTCCCTATGGCGATACACTGAATACCTTCCTCTTGAACGCCATTCTTGAACGGACCACAGATGTGCATCTGCACAGTACGGATAAAGGCATTAGGGTCCTATATCGTGTTGACGGTATTGTGCATCCCAAAGTTGTTTTACCTTGGGAAAAAGGTCGTAAGTTGTTGAATCAAATTAAGGCCGCGGCTGGTTTGGATGCGGTCCGTACCTTCTGTCCGCTGGAAGGCCAGATCCATTGGCACCATGGCGACTCCAAACTAGAGATCCGCGTCACCTTAACACCAATCCAAGAACACGAATCGATTCATCTGCGCATGTTGCGTTTGCCCGCAGATGGTTGGAACATGGAGAAACTTGGCTTTACCAAGAAGGATCAGCAGGTAGTGTCAAATACAATCCACACGCAAAGTGGTTTGGTTTTGATCTGTGGGGGGACGGGGTCCGGAAAAACCACGACCATGTATTCATTGGCCTCACTCCTGGATCTCACCACGACGACGACCTATTCTATTGAAGACCCCGTGGAATACACCCTGTCCCATGCCCAGCAAATTGAAGTGGATGAACGTCACGGTTTGACCATGCACGAGGGATTGCGAACGATCCTGCGCATGGACCCGGATCTCATTATGGTGGGTGAAATCCGTGATAAAGATTCAGCCATCGTGGCAGCGCGCGCGGCCCTGTCCGGTAAATTGGTGTTTGCTACCATCCATGCCCATGATGCAGCCGGAGCCGTGGATTCCCTCCATTATCTGGGCGTACCCATGCAAATCATCGGGAGTGCCTTGCGGTTGGTGATTGCTCAAAATTTGGTACGAAAGGTGTGTGACTGTTGTGGTGAATTCGTTGAACCTTCGGATCAGACCTGTGAAGTTTTTACCCGCTTTGGTGTGCCGCTTCCGGAAACTTTGAAACAGGCAGGTGCCTGTACTGAGTGCAATGGTTATGGTTATTATGAACGCACCGGTCTTTTTGAGGTGCTGCCTATTGATGGAAAACTCAAGACCATGATCAGCGATGGTCTTCATCATCAAAACTTGTCACAACACCTACGTTCACAGGGTGTGACATCCATCATCCAGGATGGGTTGAACAAGGTCGCACAGGGTATCACCACCATGGATGAAGTCCATCGGGCCTGCAAGTTTAATCCCTCCAGTATCCTCGTGGAAAATAGCTCTCAGGATTGACCTCCTGCAAAGAGAGTTTTGTTCTGTGAATTGTGTAGGCACCAAGCCACGGAGGAAAGCACCGTGCCATCCCTTGGTAAAGTACCAGTTAACACCCATGGATTTGTATCAGTTTCCTTTTACCCTGCGAGCGGTAAAGTAGATTGTTGAATCTATCTTTCAATGCCAGAGAGATCACCCCTGTCTTGCGGCTTTGGCCAAGATTATCCATTGATCTCGCTCAGCCTTCTGTGTATAATCAGGACTATGGTTGCTCATTCTATTAGATCCGTTAGTTGTATCATGTGATCAAATGTGTGTTAAAATGGCATCACGGAGGAAATATAGCGACTTGTAGGGCGACAGAAGAATCCCATCCATAAGGGTGTTTGGCCTTAAATTCCGTTATATCATCTCATGATTTGAAGAAAATGCCTGGTATAGAGCCAGGTTTGATATGTTGTTCAACTATTTTTGTAGGAGGAAGTAGTATGTCTTCAAAAACAATGGTCGGAGTATCTCTGGTGATGATGGGTCTATTGACCTGTGTTGCTGGGGCTGGTGAACTGGCACCGAACAGCGGTAGTCTCAATGGAAACCTCTCTTTGTGGTTGAGAATGCCAGAGATAAACTATGATCCTGGGACTGGGATTTGGACAGATCTTAGCCCCAAAGGCAACGATGCTGTTGCCATAGATGGTTTTGTGGGACCCACGTTATCTACCGGTGAAAATGCCGCCGTGTTTGCGCAGCCTTTTAGCACCGCGCATTTTGATCCAGCGGCCAAGGATCTACTAAAAGCAGTGAATCTCAACAATGGTTCAGGCCTGACAGAACTGACCATTTTTCACGTGCTCAAGGTGGTTGCCACAGGCGGTGTTGATCAACGTGGTGTTGGGTTCGGTTCCTATCAGGATGGTGGCATAGCAGATACTTTTAATCCATCGTTTGATATGACACTACGCAAAAACAATGGCTCTATTGCCGGGAAGAACCAGGATCTTCCGCTGGATCAATATGTCATCTATGCCGCAAGAATGAACCCCAGTAGTATCAACATGTGGCTCAACACCACCGGTACACTGGAGCTGGCGTTTACCAGTTCGGGAAGTTCATTTGCCACCGGTACCGATCTATTCTACGTGGGTGACATGCGATACAGTCCGGCAGGTGATTTCGATATCGCAGAGGTTATTGTGTTTAACAGTGCGTTGACGGATACTGAGGTGGAGGGCGTTTGCGAGTGGCTCCAAACCTATGTGGGACGCGTGGCTAAGACTGTGGCCTCGGGCGGCACACCTGGCGATGCATCCAATGATGTGTCTCGCGACGTGACACTGAGCTGGAGTCCCGTGGTGACGGCCGTGAAACGCGACGTCTATTTTGGGTCGAGTTTTGAAGACGTCAATACGGCGACTGTACCGACGGCTGCAGGTCTGGATGTGAATGACTTCAATCCTGGACGTCTTGATTTTGGTGCCACCTATTTTTGGCGTGTGGATGAAGTCAATGGCGCTCCGGATAATACAGTCTTTAAAGGAGATGTCTGGAGCTTTGAGGTTGAGCCTTATTCCATTCAAATAGCAGGCTCTCAGATTATTGCCACGGCATCCAGCTATGCCAATGACGCGTCAATGCCCGGTGTGACCCTTGACGGTTCTGGCATGGGTGATGACAACGCACATGGTATCGCTACCGAAACCATGTGGTTCACAGCCATGGGTGATATGGACCCTTGGATTCAATACGAATTTGAAGAGGTGAAAAAGCTGGATACCATGAAGGTCTGGAATTCCAACAGTGCTGCCGAAGGCTTTATTGGCTATGGTGTTAAAGGTGTGGTCATTGAATATTCAAAGGATGGTCAAACCTGGGAAGTATTCGAAGATGCCAATGAGTTCAGCCGGGCACCGGGTTTACCCACGTACAATCAATACGATGAAATTGTCTTGGGTGGTGTGGCCGCCAAGATGGTTCGATTAAACATCCAAAGTAACTTTGGTGGCGTCCTGCAATCTTACAGTCTTAGTGAAGTGCAGTCCAACATGATTCCTACAGTGGTTCGTACGCCAGTGCCCGCATCGGGTGTTGTGGGCATTGCGCCTGATGAGATCCTGTCTTGGCGTGCAGGCCGTGAAGCAGCTCAAAGCACGGTCTATCTCGGCACCGACGCCAATGACGTGGAAAATGGAGCGGCCCCTTCTTCAACTTCTAATACTAATAGCATCAATCTTAGCGCCTTTGACATTACGCTGGGTGAAACCTATTACTGGCGTGTGGATGAAGTCAATGAAGCAGAGGCTGAGTCTGTCTGGGCTGGTCCTGTGTGGAGCTTCTCAACGGTGGCTGCCTTGGTTGTGGAAGATTTTGAGAGTTACGGCAATGACAGTCCGGACCGCCCCTTCCAGGCATGGCTTGATGGGTTTGGCTATTCAGCCGATGAGTTTTTCCCGGCTGGCTACGGTGGTAATGGCACGGGTGCCGGCATTGGTCATGACATTTGGAGTGTGGCCAGTCCTTACTATAATGGCAATATTATGGAAACCACCAAAACGATTGCAGGGAGCGGTCAATCCATGCCGTTCTATTACAGCAATACCGGTGGCGTGGCGTCGCAGACTGAACGCACATTTGCTGTGCCGCAAGACTGGACTGTGGGCGGGGCTAAAACGCTTTCAATCGCCTTTAGCGGTCAGGCTGGCAACATGGGGTCCCTGTATGTCAAGATCAACAACACCAAGCTGGTGTATGGAGGTGATCCTGAAAATCTGACTCTTGGTGTATGGCAGGCCTGGAACATTGATCTGTCCTCCATGAATGTTCAAAATGTCACGAAGCTTCAGATCGGTGTTGAAGGCAACGGGGCTGCAGGTATTTTCTATATTGATGATATCCGCCTGTATGCACAGCCCGGGCAAGTTATTATTCCTGTGGTACCAGATACGGCAAGTCTTGTGGCCTATTATTCTTTTGACGGAAATGCTCAGGATGCCTCGGGTAATAACCGCCACGGTACAACCGTGGGCGGTCCGTTGTTTGTTCCGGGTGCTGTAGGCCAGGCCCTGGAATTTGACGGTGTCGATGACTATGTCAATATTGATGGGTACAAAGGTATCAACGCAGATCACTCGGATCCCAATAATCCGGCCCAACAGCCCTTTACAATTAGTAATTGGGTTAAAACAACCAGCGAAACCGGTGACACCGAAATGGTGACCTGGGGCCTGCAAGGGACTGGGACGCGTTTGACATGGCGTATACATGAGGGACGGTTGCGTACCGAACATAATGCCGGTAATCTCAGAGGCAACACGTATGTGAATGATGGGGAGTGGCATCACATTGCTTTGGTCATTACTAAGGGTGCCACCCTCAGACCGGACACGACCCATCTTTACGTGGATGGCTTTGAAGATACCTACTTCAGTGGCGGTGACACTGCCTTCAATCTCACGGCCGACTCGGATGTTCGAATTGGCATGAGTGGCCCACATGAGGCGGCTGCCGCTGCCAATGTACGATATTTCCTGGGTGCTCTGGACGAGGTACGGATCTATGATCGTGCTTTGTCGGCTGCGGAAATCGCCGGTCTGGCAGGCAAGATCAACCCCATTCACCTGCCATTCTAAAGGAGTATCGTTTTGTTAGTGTTTCCGTTTAGGGCGACATAGCCCTAAACTATACTTGAAAAACGGGTGACGGGCAGGATACAATGTATCCTGTCCGTTACTGGTTCTGTTCAAGGAAGGATGTGCTGTATGAAGTTTAAGAAGGCCTTTACACTCATTGAGCTGCTGGTGGTTATTGCGATCATTGCAGTGCTCATGGGGATTCTCATGCCAGCCCTGGGGCGTGTTCGCCAACAAGCACAGTCTGTGGCCTGCCAGGCAAATCTCAGGCATTGGGGCCTCATTTTTAAGATGTACACCGATGAGAATGACGGCAAGTTTTACGGGGCTTGGTCGACAGGTCAGCAGGGTCATGTTTGGGTTGGGGCCTTGCGTCATTTGTACCAGGACGAGAAAATCAATTTCTGTCCCTCAGCGCGAAAAATCGGGGTGGACAATGCGGAGCAGGGCGGCGTGTTTGAAGCCTATGGTGTTTTTTCTGAGACAGATTCGCGAGTGGGTTACGCAAATTTGGCGGGCAGTTATGGTATTAATGACTGGGTAGGGAATCCTGCAGACGCCCAAAACCCCGGCGGAATTATTGGCAATCGTTCCATGTATTGGGCCAGGCCAGACGTAAAGAATGCGAACAATATTCCCCTGTTTCTGGATGCTGTGTGGCTGGGCGGTATGCCGCAACATACGGATACCGCTTCTCCCACTGAGAACGAAGCGGGTTTTGGCACAGGGGGTATGATGAACCGTTACTGTATCAACCGACACAACGGTACCATTAATGCTGTGTTTGTTGATTTTTCCGTGCGCAAAGTAGGGCTTAAAGAGCTCTGGACTTTGAACTGGAACAGAGAGTTTGACATCAATTACAGTGCGACTATGAATTGGCCCGACTGGCTTGCCAGATTTCCGAAGTAACATGACAAAATGGGGTCGTCGGTAAAACACCGAATTGTCTTTGTGGTGCACTGCTAACAGGACTTTTGCGAAAAGCCCTGTGGTGTATAGTTTTTGGTTTTTAGTTTTCCGTAAAACGCGTTTTGCATGCTATAAACTACCTACTGAAAACTTGAAGTTTGCAAAACTTCATTACTAACTTGGAGACGCAGAAGATGGCAATCAAAGACGGATGGTGGGGCGCTGGACTAGTTTTGGTTTTGTGCCTGGTTTGTCATCCCCTACAGGCGGCGTCCATTAGGTGGTCTCCGGCCACAGATGTCACAGGCAAGAGCCAGCTCATTGAGGGGGAGATTGTACTTGCAATAAATGGTGGCAGTTCTGTGGCCATCAGCGAAGGCGGCGCGAGTAAAACATCCAGCTACTTGTTTGCCAGGACGAGTTATGCGGATCTTGCTTTTGTGCCCATACCTGGGACCAGCATCATTGACGATGTTTCCGGTGGCATGCCCAGTACGGGTGAACCGAATTTTGACATCCTCCTCAAGTCGTTCACCTACTCTGTGGTGGGCATCAAAAGTGGTATCCAAACCATGAATGGTTTAACCGAGGGTGCCACATATCAAATCCAGGTGTTTTTTAATGACCAGCGACTGAGCCGTGACATGACCTATGGTGATGGGCATATACCACCGTCCAATGTGACGATAGGCTCACATGGAAATGGATGGGGGCAGTTTGCCGTTGGGACCTTCACGGCCAGTGGCACAAGCCAGGTTCTGAGTCACATCACAAATGGTTTCTCCAATGTTCACTTCAATGCCATGCTGATGGTCAGAAAGGGGCCGCCTCCCGTTCCCAATGTACCTGAAAATCTCGTGGCCACCCAAGGGGATACCCAAGTTACCCTGGACTGGGATGACAACACCCAGTACGGTTTTTCCCATTTCATAGTCAAACGTGCGACCCTTTCTGGTGGTCCCTATATGCCATTGCCAGGGGCCACTCCGTCCGAAAGCCACTATACAGACACTGGCCTCACCAATGGGGTGACATATCACTATGTGATTTGTGCTGTCAATGGTCTTGACCAAGTCTCGGCGGATGCTTTCGAAGTCTTCGTCACACCCGAAGTGTTTATTCCCTCTGCGCCGGATATTCCAACACACTTGAAAATCCGGCCAGGCAACCATCGAAATACCTTGAATTGGGACGACAATACTCAACTTGGATTTCAAGCGTTTCGTATCAGACGTTCCATGACATCGGGCGGGCCCTATACCGAAATCGGGTACAGCGAACAGCCTGTTTTTGTTGACATGGATGTTCTCAACGGCACCACCTACTTCTATGTCGTGACCACTGTCAACCTGGCTGGTCAGGCGTCTGCACCCAGCCTTGAGCAGGCAGCCACGCCGTCTGTTTTAGCCACGCCGCCCAATTTTCTATTCATCATCGCCGATGACATGGATACCTATGCGGTCAATGCGTATCGAACCACTGAACCGAATGAGCTGGATGCTTTGGGGCAACCCTATATTGTGGATACGCCCCACATCGATCGACTCGCGGCCGAAGGGATGCTTTTTCATCAAGCGCGCCTGATGGGTTCCAATTCTGGTGCTGTGTGCACACCGTCCCGAACCATGATCATGAGCGGCAAGAACAGCTGGCAACGCACCCAGAACGTGACTGCGGCGACCACCTTTCCTGGTATTTTCAACCGGGGTGTGCGTCCAGGCGACGCTGCGATTGAGTATGCCACGTATCGAACCTGCAAGAAGGGCAATAGCTACCCCACGGCCAATGCTGAATTCAAGGTGGTGCGTGATGCCACAAAACGTGGCAACACCGATGGATCCGGCAGCGAATGGCACGGCGACAACGGAGTGGCTTTTGTCGAGGATTGGGCAGCCCAGTACCAAGAAAGCGAAACGCCTTTTTTGATCTACCTCGGGTTTTCGCACCCGCACGATACACGTATGGCCCGTGAAACACCGAATCTCACAGGCCGCTACAACTGCATAAACACCTCTACGCCTGAAAACATCATTCTTAATCCCAACGCACCTCCATTGCCTTACAACCATCTCTCTTGTACAGAGAGCACCTATCCGGCCCATCCCTTTGATCATGGTGGTCTGACGATCCGGGACGAAGTGTCGGTAAAAGGGGTGGGCAAGTATCGAACCGAGGCCGTGATTCGTAATGAAATTGGACGCAACTTTGCCTGTGTGGACTGGATTGATCAGCAGGTGGGCCGGGTCCTGGCTCGTCTGGAAGATCCTGATGGCGACGGTGATACGTCTGACAGCGTGATGGATAATACCTATATCGTGTTCACCTCTGACCATGGCATTGCCATTGGACGTCATGGCCTGCAGGGCAAGCAAAACCTGTATGAGCATACTTGGCGTGTACCCTACATTGTCAAGGGGCCTGGCATTCAATCTGGTTCCCAGACCGATGCACTCATCTATCTTCATGATACCTTTCCCACCTTTTGTGACCTGGCAGGATTGGATATTCCAGACACAATCAACAAGAACGATGGCCGGAGTTTTCGCGAGGTGCTTGAAGGTACCAGTAAAACCCATCGTGATGTCCTCTATGGTCTCTATGCAGGTAGTTCCAAGCCTGGTATTCGGGCCATCACGGACGGCCGCTTCAAGCTGATCAAGTACGACGTTGCCAGCAACGCCGTTCAGATGACTCAGTTGTTTGATCTGTGGGAAAATCCCTTTGAACTCCTGCCCGAGCATGGGGTGCCCAATCTGGCTGTGGAGCGAGACTATGCGCTGATTCGTCAGGCATTGGAAGAGCGACTCATGGAGAAGCGTGTCGAATTTGCTGATCCCTATGCTTTTTTGGGTGATCGTACATTGCTACGCTTCGAAGACGGCCCAGCAGGCCAGCCCGCTGAAACTCTGGCCGACCGGTTCCCGCTCATGAACCACGGTGAAGCATTCAGCGGCAATGGCAGCATACTGCCCGTCTTCTCAATGGATGTACCCCACGTCAATGACTTTGTGGTTGGAGAAACGAACACTCGATCGCTTGATCTCGAACGGGACAAAGAACATTATATCCGCATCCCAGATGCGC
>Ga0307990_1003724_pt1 | contig 11505 bp, 6 predicted proteins | sample EllFjometagen129_FD_203168 | JGI IMG/M metagenome (GOLD analysis project Ga0307990, IMG submission 203168) | Marine microbial communities from Ellis Fjord, Antarctic Ocean - #129 | ecosystem: Environmental > Aquatic > Marine > Unclassified | place: Southern Ocean | collected 2014-10-08
ATCGTACCTTTTTACTGGTTATGTTGAGTCTGGCAGCAGTCGGAACTTTTCTTTCGGTCGGTATCAAACTGCCCTACTTTATCTGGTTCGGTAAGGATTCCGGGGTTAAAGCCAAAGAGGCTCCTTGGAATATGAACCTGGCCATGGTCATTGCTTCCTTTATGTGTATATTTTTGGGGATCTATCCAGAATATCTCTATCGGATGCTGCCATTCCCGGTGCATTACCATCCCTATACTGCCTACCATATCTCTGAAACCCTGCAGATTTTAGGATTTACTGGTTTGGGTTTTTATTTGATGGTTAAATATCTGCATCCAGAACCCAAAAGTAGCCTTGATGTCGATTGGTTTTATCGTAAAGGCGCCCGAGTTTTCATGTGGGTCGCCTGTAAACCGATCAGTATTGCCAATGATTGGGTCGGTGAAGTTTATCGGACGGTAGGCTTACGTTTTACCAAGGCTGTAGCCAAGGCCCTCTCCTGGTTTGATTGGGAGGGTATTGACTGGGCCATCGATGGTTCCGCCAAAGGCGTGGTCCAGGGCGGTGACAAAATGCGAACCCTGCAGACTGGGAAAATTCAGCAATATATCGGTGGGGCCGTTGCCGCTCTGATGATTGTTCTGTTAGTCGTTGTTTTTTTGTAATGGACTAAAAGGTTCTCTGATTTGTGTAACTTTGTGTTTATTTGTGGTTCCTTTTTTTTAACTACAAATGGACACGGATGTAAGGATAAAAGATTTTAAAGTTTTGACCATTTCGCGTTGAAATCAATTGTAATATACTAGAGACTTCGATTATGCACATGGAAAAATATCTGATTCTCAATACCCTGAGCTATCCGGTTCTATCGTTGATAATGCTGGTTCCGTTGGTTGGAGCTTTGCTCAGTCTCTTGATCAAAGATGAACAGCGCCTCAAGATCTTCGGCTTGCTGGTAACCCTGGTGACCTTTGTTCTTTCGCTGCCGCTCTTTACCTGTTTTGATCTACATACGGCCAAGTATCAGTTCGCTGAGTTAAGGCCATGGTTCTCGTTACTAAAACTCAATTATGTGGTTGGGGTTGATGGTATCAGTGTGCTTTTGGTGCTGCTGACGACCTTCATCATGCCTTTTAGTATTCTCTGTTCCTGGCGTTATATCGCTAAACGACTTGGGGAGTTTGTCTTTGTTGTCTTGATTATGGAGACCGCTATGATCGGGGTCTTTATCAGTCTTAACACAGTTCTCTTCTATATCTTCTGGGAAGCGATGTTGATTCCCATGTTTCTCTTGATTGCGGTCTGGGGCGGGGTGCGCAAGGATTACGCCTCAATCAAGTTTTTCCTCTATACCCTTTGTGGCAGTGTCTTCCTGTTGGTGGCGATTGTGGCCCTCTATATCAAGACCGGAACCTTCTTTATCCCGGCTCTGATGGATCAGGAGTACTCCTTCACTTACCAGATGTGGATTTTTCTTGCCTGTGCTTTAGCTTTTGCGATCAAGATTCCGATGTATCCGTTTCATACCTGGCTGCCGGCTGCCCATGTAGAAGCGCCGACCGCGGGCAGTGTCATTCTGGCTAGTATTCTTTTGAAAATGGGGGGCTACGGTTTTCTGCGCTTCTGTTTGCCGATGGCGCCGGCCGCAACTCTTTATTGTATGCCCTACCTGATTGCCCTGTCGTTGATTTCAATAATTTTCGGCGGTTATCTGGCTTTGGGGCAGACCGATATCAAAAAATTGATCGCCTATTCCAGTGTCGGGCATATGGGGTTTGTCACCCTGGGGATTTTTCTGCTCAATGATCAGGGTTTAAAAGGGGCCATCCTGCAGATGATCAACCACGGGATTACGACCGGCGGACTCTTTATCATGGTCGGTATGATCTATGAGAGAACCCATAGCCGGGAGATTGCCGACAACTCGGCTTTGGGGATGATGGTTCCCATCTATGTTACTTTTCTCGGGATTTTTTGCCTCTCATCACTGGCATTTCCGGGAACCAACAGCTTTGTCGGTGAATTCCTGGTTCTGGTTGGGGCTTTCAAGAAGAGCACCCTGGTCGGATTCTTAGCGATTCCCGGGGCGATTCTGGCGGCTGCCTATATGTTGAGATTACTTCAACGTATGGTCTGGCATAACTCCGACGGTCATGCCCACCATCATGATGAAAGTGAGGGAGATAAAGATCACGGGCACGCCCTGACCGATCTCAATTTTCGTGAAATCTCGATGGTGGTTGTCCTGGCCTTCTTTGTTTTCTGGATCGGTCTCTATCCGACCCCGCTCTTGAAGATTATGGATTCCAGTGTGGCTCATTTACTGCATCAGATCTCCGCTGGCGAAGCGGTTGTCCCGGTTGATCCCCATGCGGCTCATCACTCCATGCTGGAGTTGGGAAGCTGGTTTAAACAAATTGTGACATTTTAGGCACAAAAGTGCACCAAACCTCCGCAGGGTGGGGACATTGCTCCGAGGCAGGGCGTAGCCTGAGCCGGTATGAGCTGTGTTTCCTTCGAAGAGAGCGAAGCAAAGTAATAAATTGCTCTCAGGTAATTTATGGGACTGTATCTCTTGAAAGTTGCTGATATTTTGAATTGTAGGTATCTCACATGCAAGTAATGCTCATTCTTCCTGAACTTGTTCTGATTGTCATGGTGCTGGTTCTTTTTGCTGCCTCCTTGAAAAAGATACAGGGTGCGACCTTGACCAGTATGGCTCTGGTCGGCTCTTTCTTAACCTTGGTTGCAACCGTGCTTAGTTGTTGTGCTTCAGGGAGCCTGTTTGCCGGGGCCTATCAGGTGGATGGACTCTCCCAACTGATAAAATTTCTCTTGAGCGGCGGACTTTTTCTGGTCTTTATTATGTGCCGCAGTTTAAGCGGTATTGAAGAGGAGATGCAGAACGAGTTTTATCTCTTTCTTTCGTTGAGCACTTTAGGGCTCGTTATGATGAGCAGTGCGGTCGAGCTTTTGACCATTCTTGTCTGTCTTGAGATCTCCTCTTATGCGCTTTATGTTGTGATCTCTTTTCGTCGGGGAGAAGGGCGCCGCAGTGAGGTTGAAGCGGGTATTAAATATGTTCTTTTTGGTGCGGCGGCTACCGGTATCTCACTCTTTGGTTTAAGCTATATTTTTGGTTTGACCCATACGACCTATCTTAATGAGATCAGTGCCCAGTTGCCAAAGCTGATAAGCAGTCAGCCCATGGCGGTTATCGGCATGGTTTTGCTGCTTTGCAGCTTCTTTTACAAGCTGGCAATGTTTCCAATGCATGCCTGGACCCCGGATATCTATCAAGGGGCCTCGAATGAGACCACTACTTTTATTGCGACTTTGCCGAAGATCGGGGCCGCGGCTCTGTTGATACGTCTGGTGAGCATGACCGGTACCGGAATTACCGAGTTTACCTGGGTGCTGGTGGTGCTGGCGGTGCTCTCGATGACTTTTGGTAATTTTGCCGCTTTAGTCCAGAATGATATCAAACGCCTGCTGGCCTACTCCAGTATCGCACATGCCGGTTATATGATGATTGGCCTTCTGAGCGGCAGTCAATTGGGGATGGCCGCTGTGATCTACTATATTGCCGGTTACGTTCTCATGAACCTGGCCTGCTTTCTGGTTATCTACTATATCGCACCACAGGGTGAAAATATTACATTTGCTGACCTTAAAGGTCTTTATCGACGCTCACCGATCCTGGCTTTTACTTTGGCGGCCGGGGCGTTCGGTATGGCCGGGATCCCCCCTACAGTTGGTTTTACCGGTAAGTTTGTTATCTTTACTGCGGCCTTAGAGAAAGGATTTTATGGCCTCGTCGTAATCGCTATGGTCAATGCCTCGATCTCGGCATTCTATTACCTTAAAATGGCTCGAGCCGTCTATTGTCAGGGTGAAGAAGGTGAAGTAGAGAGACTGCAGTTAGGTTTTGGCGTCAAGCTATTTGGGGTTTTTTTAATCCTTGCAATTATCTTGGTCGGCATCATGCCGCAAGGTTTGATGAGTTTGGCTGACCAGGCTGTGGCGGCCCTCTTGTAGAATACTTTTTGAAAAGTAGTTTTTAATAAAAAAAGGGCAGTGAAAACTGCCCTTTTTTTATTATTACCTCTTTACACAAGAGAGGTTGAAAAATTGAGTGTTTATGTGCTATGGGAGACTGAATCTGAAAATTGTTTTCTTTTGCCAAACTTTATCGTGATAATAGGCTGAATCTTTTGTCTTTTTACCCCTTTGCGCGAAAAAATCTGCTGATTTTTACTCTTCTTGTCTTAATCGCAGGAATGATTGGTGGCGCGACTCTTTATGGGGCTAATTTAGAGATCCCGGCCGAAAAGACTTATAAGGAGGCAAAAGTTCGCTATAATCGCTTTATGGCGAATCCCAAGAGCTGGGGGCAGCGGCGCCGTTGGGAAGCACTGATCAAAGATTTTGATGGCCTGGCCCGTAACTATCCGCGGAGTAAAAGGGCCGATGATGCCCTCTATCTGGCGGGTGGGCTCTACTCGTCATTGCATAACTATTCAGGTTGGGGGTCCGATCTGCAGCAGGCAGCAAAACGTTATAAAATGCTGCTTAAGGGTTACGAACAGAGTCGATTAGCGGATGATGCACTCTATAACCTTGGCGTCATTGCTCTGAAATTAAAGGATGAGAAGAAAGCCCGACAAGCGTGGCAAAGTCTGCTCGATGATTTTCCGCAATCAGACATGCGGCAGAGAACTCAAGCCAGTTTAAATCGCCTAAATCCACCCGTAGCCCAGAAAAGCGGCAAACAAAACCAGGTTAGCCAGGTTAAGAGAATAAAGCCTAAGCTTACAAAAGCTCAATATCGCCGGGGAACTAGGCCCAAAGAGGTTGTTAAAGCAAAAGCAAAGGTAAAAAAAGTCAGCCGCAAAAATCTTTCCCGGGTGCGTGATCTGCGGCATTGGTCTTCGCCCACATATACGCGGGTGGTTATCGACCTTGATCGGGAGACGGCGTTCACTAAAGGTATCCTCAAGGATAAATATAACAGTAAAAAAACCAAGTCAATCTATCTGAACTTGAAAAATGCTGTAATTCCGGAAATCAGCAAAGAGTTGCGGATTAATGATGGCATTCTGCAACGGGTCAAGGTCTCCCAGTTTAACGATCATACCGTGCGCGCGGTTGTTCATGTCGGCGATATTCATCACTATAAAATTTTTGCCTTAAGTCATCCACCTCGAATCGTAATCGATGTTATTGGTGGTGATTATAAAAAGGGCCGTAAAAAGCGCAAAACCTGGTCTGCTGAAAAACCAGCAAAAACCGGAGTTCCGAGTCTCGCCCAACAGTTAGGGTTAGGGGTTGGCACGATTGTCCTTGATGCGGGTCATGGGGGCAAGGATCCCGGGGCCCTCTCCGCCGGCGGGGCTCGAGAGAAGGATATTGTTCTCGATATTACGAAAAGATTAAAGAGGGTTCTGCTGGATCGTCTTAAATGTCGGGTTGTAACGACCAGAGATAGTGACCGATTTATTCCGCTGGAAGAGAGAACTGTGGTAGCCAATACCAAGAAAGCGGATCTTTTTATCTCGATTCATGCCAATGCCAGCCGCAATCGCCGGGTGCATGGGGTAGAAACCTATTTTCTTAACCTCTCAACCGATAAAGAGGCGATGGAGCTGGCGGCCTTGGAGAATGCGACATCGACCAAGAATATCAGTCAATTGCAATCTATCTTAAATGATTTGATGCAGAATTCGAAAATTAAAGAGTCGAGTCGGCTGGCTGGTTTCGTACAGCAGTCTTTGGTTAAAAGATTGAGAAAATCACATAGTGATGTTAAAGATCTGGGTGTTAAGCAGGCTCCGTTTTATGTTTTGATCGGGGCCCAGATGCCGAGTGTTTTAGTTGAGGTCTCTTTTATTTCGAATAAGATGGAGGCCCAGCGTTTGGCCACCGGGGCCTATCGGCAGAAGATTGCCGAAGGTTTGGCCGATGGCATAGAAAAATATATTAATGAGGTCAAACTTGCTCGTTTATAAAAAGCTTAAAAATTAATTTAAACCTGGAGGTGTTTGCAATGATTGAACAAAAATTTGTTTTACGCGATGATGAAATTCCCCGGCAATGGTATAATCTGGCGGCTGATCTGCCGTCACCGATGGAACCTTTAAAAACTCCGGATGGGACCTTGGTAACTCCGGAGATGATGGCGCCGATCTTTCCCATGAACCTGATTGAACAGGAGATGAGCCAGGAGCGCTGGGTCGATATTCCAGAACCGCTACTGGCGCTCTTGTCCAGCTATCGTCCAGCCCCTTTAAAGCGGGCGGTAAGATTGGAAAAAGCCTTAGGAACTCCGGCTCGAATCTATTATAAGGACGAGAGTACCTCTCCGGCGGGCAGCCATAAACCCAATTCGGCTCTGGCTCAAGCCTGGTACAACAAACAGTTTGGTACCAAACGTCTGACCACAGAGACTGGGGCCGGGCAGTGGGGCAGCGCCCTCTGTTACGCCTGTGCTCTGGTTGGTTTAGAGTGTAAAGTGTTTATGGTGCGCATCAGTTTTGATCAAAAACCCTACCGCAAGATTCTGATGGAGACCTGGGGGGGGACCTGTATCCCTTCTCCCAGCAACGAGACCGCCGCCGGGCGAAGTTTTCTCGAAAAATTTCCTGATACTCCAGGCAGTCTTGGTATGGCGATCAGTGAAGCCGTTGAAGCCGCCGTCAGTGATCCCAGTGGAGACACTAAATACTCCCTTGGCAGTGTTTTAAATCATGTACTTTTACACCAGACAATCATCGGACTTGAGGCCAAAAAACAGCTTGCTCTGGCCGGCGTCAAAAAACCTGATATTATTATCGGTTGTGCCGGGGGCGGCAGTAACTTTGCCGGACTCTCTTTTCCTTTCGTTAATGATAAAATTAATGGCGCTGATATTACAATTATTCCGGTTGAACCGCAATCTTGTCCGAGTTTAACGAAAGCGCCTTTTGCTTATGATTTTGGCGATACCTCGGGGATGACTCCACTTTTGCCAATGCATACCTTAGGTCATAACTTTGTCGCTCCGCCGTTACACGCCGGGGGCTTGCGTTATCATGGTATGGCTCCGTTGGTCAGTCAGGCCACGGTTGAAGGTCTTTTACAGCCGGAGAGTATTCCGCAGATGGAGTGTTATGCGGCGGCGATTCAGTGGGCCCGAACCGAGGGGACGATCTGTGCGCCGGAGACCAGCCACGCTATTGCTGCGACTATCCGTCAAGCTAAACAGGCCAAAGAAGAGGGTAAAGAGAAAAATATACTCTTTGGTTACAGTGGGCATGGGTTGCTTGATCTGGCCGGTTATGACGCTTTTCTTAATGGCCGCTTGCACGATTATGAGATTCCGGAAGAGGATTTCGATGAATCGATAAAATCCTCTCTCGCAGGGCTTCCTGAAGCCTTGGCAAAGCGTACCGGTAAGTGGTAAGTTTGAAAGTGTAAGCTATTACTGAGCACCCTGCCACCTGGGAGGGTGCTCTTTTTTTTTCGGAGATCTTATTTTTACAATGAATTTGTCTGTCCCAAGTAGTTGGTTGAAACGTTGCTATCAGAAAAGGCGGAGACGTTTTAGATTTCTTCTGATTTTTTTAATGATGTTTGGCCTTAGTTTACTTTATCGTCATCATTTTCCCGTAGAGCCGTCCCCTGAAACTAAAACCTCAACTACCCTTGCACAATCGTCCTCAAAGAATTTGGATGAAAGTGAGGTTGTCGAAGAGAAGGTAGTTAATCGGGAAACTATAGAAAGCACTATCGAGAGGGGGGCAACCTTTAGTTCGCTTTTTGCTGAATATTTTAGTGCCCGGGATATCTATCGCCTGGCAAAAGAGTGTGAAAGCATATTCCCGGTGCGAGATCTATGTGCAGAACAGCCCTACTGTATGCTCTTTGAGGACGGAACATTTAAATGTTTTACATATGAGATTGACAGTAATGATCAACTGATCATCAACTATGAAAATGAGCAGTTTTCAATTAGTAAAGTGGCGATTGCCTACCAGACAGAACGAGCCGTAATCAATGGGACAATTGACAGCTCACTATTTTTATCAATTTCGCGGCTTGGTGAGAGGCCTGAACTGGCTTGTCGTCTGGCCGATATTTTTGCCTGGGACATCGATTTTATGCGCGATCTGCGGCAGGATGATTCCTTTCGCGTACTCATTGAAAAACGTTATCGCGATGGAGCATTTGCCGGTTATGGTCAGTTGTTAGCGGCTGAATTTGTTAATCAAGGGGAATCTTATCGGGCTGTTTATTATGATGACAAAGGGCAGATGGCCTATTACGATACCGAGGGGCGCAGCCTTAAAAAAGCCTTTTTGAAAGCCCCTCTTTCATATAGCCGCATCTCCTCTGGTTACAGTAATCGTCGTCTGCACCCGGTTCTTAATGTCTGGCGGCCGCATCGGGCAATAGATTATGCGGCCCCTGTAGGGACCCCGGTTATGGCCGTTGCCAATGGGGTTGTAACCCAGCGTAGTTACGACAAAAGTAATGGCAATAAAGTGCGTTTGCGCCACCCCAACCAGTATGAGACAACCTATATTCATCTCAGCCGTTTTGGCCGCGGTATTAAGATTGGTAAAAAAGTTGCTCAAGGTAAGATTATTGGCTACGTTGGGGCTACCGGTCTGGCTACCGGTCCGCATCTTGACTATCGAGTTTTTAAAAATGGTCGTCCTATCAATCCTCTAAAGATTGAACGTATCCCTTCAGCCCCTCTGCCTAAAGCCCTTCTTCCCGCATTCAAAATAGCTGTAAAAGAGTATTTCGATTTTCTCGACCGCGAAACTTTGGTTGCCACCCGCAATCTCCAGTAGCCGGGGGCCAGTGGAGATGCATAGCTAGATTTAGCTTACCGTTATTGGATTACAGGGGGTTCGCTTGGAGGATAAGAAAGGTGAAGATTTTTCACAGTTTGTTTGCGGACTACACATAACTGCGGATAAAAAAGATTCAAAGAAAATCATTTAGAAGAAGATTAACGACGCTGCAACTGTTTGTAGCTTCGCAGATTTAGAATCCCTTTTTACGGGTCTCAACTTTACTGTAGAAGTCAGAAATTTCAGGCAGATTAAACCTGTGATTTTCGTTTATCAGAAATTTCAGGTTTTCAGAGCAGAAAGAACATCTTCCGCGTTAAAAATCAATGCATTCGTAGAATGGAATTTGGAAGATTTTAAGCGAATTGATACATTGTACGCAGTATTTATCGTGAATCATGTAACTTCAAGCCGTAATTTTTTACCTAATGCATGAACAAAATTTTTGAAGCCGCTAACCGAATTGAAAGAAAATAGGAGGTTTTATGCTCGGAGCAATAGCCGGAGATATTATTGGTTCTGTTTATGAATGGAATAATATCAAAAGTAAAGAATTTGATCTTTTCAGCCCGGAGGTATTCTTTACAGATGATAGTGTCTTGACGATTGCCCTGGCGGAAGCGATTTTACATGAAGATGATTATGGACAGGTCATGAAAAGATACTACAACCGCTATCCTGATGCCGGGTATGGGGGTTCTTTTCACGAATGGGCAAAGGGATCTGGTCTAGAACCTTACAATAGCTGGGGCAACGGTTCGGCGATGAGAACCAGCCCGGTTGGTTACGCCTTTGAAAGTCTGGAAGATGTTTTGAGCAAGGCGAAATACTTTGCCTCTTTCACTCATAATCATCCGGAAGGTATCAAGGGGGCCCAAGCCACGGCTGCTTCAATTTTCCTTGCCCGAAAAGGGGCTTCAAAAGAGATGATTAAGTTATATATCACCCAGCAATTTCAGTACGATCTAAGCAGGTCAATCGACGAAATCAGGCCGGATTATAAATTTGATGTCTCATGCCAGGGATCCGTACCTCAAGCGATTACCGCATTTATTGAATCTGAAAACTATGAAGACGCCATAAGAAATGCAATTTCAATCGGTGGCGACAGTGATACTCTGGCCTGCATCACCGGTGGCATTGCCGAAGCTTTTTATGGAGAATTACCCAAAGATATCGCTGAAACAGCAATGAATATTCTTGACGAAAATTTAAGAGAAATGGTTGCCAGATTTTATAAAAAGTACATTCAAGTCTGATTTGACATGATCTACCATCCATTACTGGCTAAGTTAAATAATATTTAAGCATATAACTTGGCTGGATAGAAATGGGAAGTTTTAATTAATTGGATGAAAATCGACTTATCTATATGATATCATAGTGGATGATGGAAATTACAGCTGGCTAACTTTTGTCTATAAGTTAATGAGTTTTTAAATTGAGATAAACAGTGGGCAAGAATAATGCAATCTGCTTGGATAAGATGTCAGGCAAGGTTGGTGGGCAAGGAATCACGGGAAAAGTAAAACTATCTCAGTTGCAGCCAGCTAACAGTCAACATAGAGCGCTCAGGAGACATTGAAGGAGTATGGCAAGGGGCGGCTTGGCCCTCTAATGTACTGTAAGATCTAGCAGCCCCTCTCCCACAGTCCACAGCACGATTAGCCTCCCCCTGTCTTTATCTTTGGCTAGAGAGGCGTTTGTTGTGGGTAGGCTATCGGTCACAATATATTTTTGGAAATCTACTGAAAAAAGTTGATATCGGTAAGCGCAATTCTTTCGGGATACTGCACTTATTTAATAAGTTATTTTTACATATAAGTCACAAATAGGTGTTGCCTCGAACTGTGATTTGTGATTAATGACGATGAAGGTCAGGTTTGCTATTTGACCGAATGGCTGAGTTTGCCGGTGGATATTTTTGAGGATGCCGCAGTTATTGAGTCGATTATTATCGGATGCAAATCACAAAATAAGTATTGTATCGAACTGTGAAGTGTGATTAGTAAGAAATGCATATCAATTGAGAAAAGCCACACCCGCCGAAAGACGGGGTCGGAAAACCACGGGTCTTGTCTCCAAAATTTGCAAAGACAGCCGGGTCGCCTTTAATTAAGGTCGTCCGGTTTTTTTATGTGAGTGGTAAGTGGAAAAAAAGTTCGCAAAGATTTGCAATTACTTAACCGGTGGAGGAGTTACCAATGATGTCAAAGCTTATTCTAATCCCCTTTCTTATTATGATGGTCTGCTTGACAACATTTTTAACTGAACGAAACTTTTGTCATGCGGCCCTCATCCTTGAAGGCCAACTCTTTGAGCATGGTGAGAAACTGAGTCCTGAGCAAGCTGTCAAGATGACCTTGCGCATCTATGATGACAAGTTCGACGGACAGCTTTTGTTTGAGGAGAACCAGGAAGTCGTAGCCGGGTCGGGGAAACCTCTCTTCATTTTTGAAAAGGGTAATGTAACTGTACAAAAAAGAACCTCCGGGCTCTCCACTGAAAATATGTGGGTTGAGGTGGAGAGTGATGGCCAGATCATGACCCCCCGGCTCAATCTGGCGGAGATCGGCATAGTAGGTGATCTGGCTGGCAGCAGTCTGAGTTTACTTGAGGCCAACTTAAGAACTGCTGGAGAGTCGACCTTAATTATCAGTGATAATGGTATCACTTTAGGTGG
>Ga0307990_1003725_pt1 | contig 11504 bp, 12 predicted proteins | sample EllFjometagen129_FD_203168 | JGI IMG/M metagenome (GOLD analysis project Ga0307990, IMG submission 203168) | Marine microbial communities from Ellis Fjord, Antarctic Ocean - #129 | ecosystem: Environmental > Aquatic > Marine > Unclassified | place: Southern Ocean | collected 2014-10-08
AGTCCCAAGGTAATTCAGTGTGCTTATGATGTAGCTCGAGCAGCAATGTCAACTGTTCGAGAAGCAGAAAAGGCCGAAAAAGACGGGTATAATGGAGTTGTCATTTATTGCTTTGATGATCCAGCAGTGGGTGCGGTGAAGGAAAAATTGAATATCCCTGTTGTGGGCCTCAATGAGGCAGCCGTCCATATCGCTTCCTTGTTAGGAGTAAAGTTCACCGTAATCACTACTGCTTCCCAGGGCTACAGCGGGAGAGACATTGAGGATTTATTGCGTCTTTATGGATTTAAAGACAAATGTGTATCCGTGAGATCACTGGGAATCCCGATCCTAGAGTTACAAGCGGAAAAAGATCGGCAACGCAAGATGTTGCGCGAAGAGGCAAAGAAAGCGGTCGAAGAAGATGGGGCAGATACAATTGTACTTGGATGTGGCGCGATCCTTGGGCTGCCGGATAATTTTTTTGAATTAGGAATTCCGGTCGTGATACCCGGTGTTGCTGCACTGAAGATATGTGAGGATTTGCTAGATATGAATCTTATGCAAAGTAAACGGTGCTTTAACACACCATCAGAGATAAGATGAAACGTGCCATGGATAATATGTGAAGGCGATGCAATTATCGCATTGCCCTTTGCAATAAATGAAGATAAGGGGCACTTGTCGGGTTGAGTAAGGAAGAACCGAGATCGAGCGAGGAGCACCAAGCTCGTATGGAACGGCAACTTGTGGAAATGTCGGGGCGTGCACCCGTCCTCGTGTGGCCATTCCGCTTCTCACCTTGCGGCAAGAAATGAAGAGTCTAGTTCATATCGACGGTCCTGCTGCTTGCTTACGCTGATAAACGCTAGATGAGGAGGTGATTTAACAAGTTTGCAAGAGGAATTCATGTTCAGTTGAATCTTTTACAAAGGGAGGAAAAACATGTTTAAGAATTTCAGTTTGCGAATGGATATAAGAGGGGTAATCTTTCTGTTTGCAGCAATAAGTCTCCTTTTTGTTGGTGCTGCAGGTGCAGACATCGCCACCTATTTACACAGTACCGAGGTCACAGTCTTTTGGGATCCGTCTGAGGGCTTCTCGAGTGAGGTCATCTGGCAAAGCAATGCCTACGAGACGCTGCTTCGTTATGACCCTCTCACAGATAAGTTCACCCCGGTGTTGGCCGAGAGTTACGAGAAATCCTCGGATGGACTATCGTGGACCTTTCATCTTCGCAAGGGGGTAAAGTTTCACACCGGTAGGGAGATGGATGCGGAAGCGGTCAAGAGTTCTATTGATAGGACGATAGCCATTGGCAAGGGGGCCTCCTTTATTTGGAAGCCGCTGGATTCAATCGAAGTGGTTGACAAATATACCGTCGTGTTTCACCTGAAGACTCCTGGGACATTGGGTTTAGTATGCTCATCCGCGTATAGTGCTTACATCTTCGATCCCGACTTTGCGAACCGTGACTGGTTCTACGCTGGGCACGAGTGTGGGACTGGCCCCTACATGCTGGAAATCTTTGAGGGGGATACACTAGTTGTTCTTAAGCGGTTTGATGACTACTGGGGAGGCTGGAAAGATAGGCACTTTGATAAGATTGTCTATAAGTGGGTCCCAGAGGCAGGCACTCGAAGACTCATGATCGAATCCGGTCAAGCAGACTTCACTAACAGGCTCCCAATTGAGACTATTAAGGCCTTGGAGTCCAATCCGAATATCAAACTCGTCAAAACACCTTCCTTCCAAAACCTTATTGCTCTCTTTAACACAGCAAAGAGCGAAGACCATCCGATTGCTAATCCGCTAGTTCGGAAAGCTCTCGCCTATGCAGTCCCCTATGGTGATGTAGTGAAGAACGTATTCGGTAGCTATGGCCGGGAATCTCGTGGGGTGGTGCCTTTTGGCTTGTGGGGCTATTCGGAAAGGGTGAAACAATACACTTACAGCCTGAAAACGGCCAGGACGCTCCTCGCACAGGCTGGATATCCAGATGGAGGCTTTAAGCTGCTTCTCAGCTATACAGCTGGGGATGAATATGAACGGAGGACTGCAGAGCTGTGGAAATCGACACTTGCTAACCTTGGAATCGATCTCGAAGTGAGGGGAATGACGTGGGATGGGCATACGGGTCTGGCACAGGCCGCCGATCCAAATGAGCGCCAGGATATCTTCGTTTTTTGGTGGTGGCCGGATTTTGCCCACCCTTATAGTTTCCTAAGCTCCCTGTTCGAGACCCAAGAGCCACCTATGTATAATTTCAGCTACTATAAGAATCCAGTCTATGATGATCTAATTAATACTGCTACGTCGATAGCAGGTCAAGACCGTGAAGAGGCTATCAACATGTATGCTGAAGCGCAGAATCTCATCATGGAAGATGCTGCTGGAATTGCCGCCGGAGATTTGACATATGTGCATCCAATTTCCGCCAACATCGAGGGTTACGTAGGTAACGCTGCATATCCAAATGTCGTATTCTGGTATGAATGCTACAGAAAGTGAGGTGTAGTTAGAAGCTCGTTGAACACTTTGGGGGCGACGAGGCGTTTCACTCCTCGTCGCCTTTGTTTGGCGGAGGAAAGAAGAGGACTGCAATCATGGTGTCTTATATTATTCGGCGGGCTCTGCTGGGCGTCCTAATCCTGGTTGGTGTGTCTATTCTCACGTTTCTTCTCGCGCGCGTTGTGCCATCTAACCCAGCTGCTAGATGGGTCGGCCCTCATGCTACGGAGGGGCAGATAGCTGTAGCGAGGATTGAGCTGGGGCTAGATAAGCCTCTTTATGTACAATACTTGGTATATGTAGGGAATTTCGTTCAGGGCGATTGGGGGCTCTCCATTCGCACGCATCAGCCTGTATTAAAGGAGATCTTCCGCTATCTACCAGCGTCGCTCGAACTAATTATAACGGGCATGCTCCTTGCCATTGGCATCGGTCTTCCCTTGGGAGTCCTATCTGCAGCCCGTAGTGGCGGGCCCATCGACCATGTCAGCCGGCTGTTTGCCGGCATAGGGCTGGGCATGCCTACCTTTTGGCTAGGGATGATCTTGCAACTGATCTTCTTCAAACAATTGGGTTGGTTCCCATTAGCCGAGCGGATAGATACGATAGTTAAGATAGCTCACCCAATCAAGCAGATTACCGGTTTATATCTCTTTGACTCCTTGATCACCGGCAACTTTACCGCGTTTGGCAATGCTGCCATGCACGTGGTGTTACCCGCGGTCACCCTCGCTGCATTTCCCCTAGGGATGATCATCCGAATGACAAGAGCAACCATGCTTGAGGTGTTAAGTGAAGATTACATAAGAACGTCGAGGGCTTACGGCATACATGAAGTCAAGATCCTTATCAAGTACGCTCTACGGAATGCGATAGGACCAGTACTCACTGTGAGTGCCTTAGCCTTTGCCTACGCGTTAGTGGAAACCTTTCTCATTGAGTCCATATTTGCTTGGCCTGGATTAGGATACTATGCATCCAGAGGTATTATGGTGGTAGATTATCCAGTTATTATGGCCGTAACAACTTTAATTGCATCCATTTATGTAACCGTGAATTTACTTGTAGATTTTTCACTAACATTATTCGACCCACGGATTAGGGTTGATTGAGGAGTTCAGGATGCTTGCAAATCTTCGAACGTTCTTTCGCTACGCAAGAAGCAACCCTCTGACGATGCTAGGGCTAGGGTGGATACTCCTGTTGATTCTGATTGCTATTTTTGCCTCTTGGGTAGCCCCCTTCCCCAAAGACGACATCCAATGTCATATGAAGGATATACTCCAACTGCCCACGTGGGCCCATCTTTTTGGCACCGATGAAATGGGACGAGATCTGTTTAGTAGAATCATACTTGGTTCTCGGATCTCGTTACAGATGGGCTTGATGGTGCTTGGGCTGGCTTTGCTTATTGGAGTGCCTCTTGGGGTAATCGCAGGATTTTCAGGTGGTATCGTGGACGAATTGATCATGCGAGTAACCGATGTGTTCATGAGTTTTCCTGCCTTGTTGCTCGCGATGTCAATATCAGCTTTACTCGGGCCTAGTCTAATTAATGCCATGATTGCCATCGCTGTCGCTTGGTGGCCATGGTATACAAGACTCCTGAGAAGCGAAGCTCTCTCAATTAAGGAAAAGTCTTACGTGGAGGCGGCCAGAGCAGTTGGCGCAGGTGATTGGAGGATTGTTTTCAAGCATGTCCTTCCAAATTCTTTAGTTCCGGTTATTATCCAGGTTTCGATGGATTTTGGAAGCGTCATCTTAACTGCGGCCTCTCTCAGCTTCCTAGGGTTAGGGGCCCAGCCTCCCACGCCCGAATGGGGACTGATGATCAGCACGAGCCGCAATTTCTTCCTCAACGGTTGGTGGGTCATAACCTTCCCGGGAATTGCAATACTTCTTACTGTACTTGCATTCAATCTATTGGGAGATGCCTTAAGAGAGATTCTGGATCCGAAAATGAGGAGAATAAGAAGATGAACCAGACTAAGGTTGCAACGGCGCAAGTCCTAAACAAGCGGGAACTGGGAGACCTGATTCGATGTCATTCTTATTCTAGGTAGGAGCCAGCAGCGGTTTCCTATGGCCGAAAGGAGAGATGATGAAGTTAAGCAAAGAGGAGATCGTCTTCGAAGTTATTAAGGAAAGACGAAGTGTTCGCGCATACAAGGAACAAAATGTGCCGAAGGAGATGCTAACAAAGATCTTGGAGGCGGGACGATGGGCTCCTACCCCAAGCAATGTCCAATCCTGGAGGTTTATCGTGATCCAGGAATCTAGACAGCTAAAGTCCCTCAAGGCCCTTTCTCCGGGCTTCCCACGGCAAGCCCAGGTTGCCATCGCAGTCTGCTCAGATCAGAGAGATATGCAAATTTTTGAGGGGCCCTGGCCACCGATCCTTGCCGCTGAAGAGGCAGCGGTTGCAGTGCAAAACATGATGCTCATGGCTCATTCGTTGAGCGTCGGCTCTTGCCCTGTGGTCTCTTTCTCCAAGGTTGGAATAAGGGAGTTGCTGAAGCTACCCAATTATATTTACCCTATTTTCCTAGTTACCTTGGGCTATTCCGATGATCGTCCTGTTCCACCGCCACGGAAGCCGCTTTCCCAGATTACCTTTTGGGAGAGATATGAGGAGGCTATATGAATAAGGATGAATTATTCAACCTATGTATGTACATACTGGTAAGTGCAGAAGGACTAAGGGATGAGCCGAAGGATTACGGTCCTTTACGTCTGCTTGAGGTGCTCAGCCGTCTGGCAGAACTTATGGCCACAAAGTACAACGACCCCTTCTCAAAGGAGGTAGCAGAAGAAGTGCACAGAAAACAAGACTTAGTGATGACGAATAAAGAAGCGTTCTATCAGTTCATCGAGCAACTAGTCGTTAAATTCACTCGTGAAGCGAAAGGAGGAGAAAAGTGAACAAACAGTTGGTGAAAGATTTCTGCGAGTTCGTGCGGATCGACAGCGAATCAGGTGAAGAAGAGCGGTTCTTGGAACAACTTAAGGAAAGGTTTTCCAATGAGCTTTCGGCAGAATGCACGCGTGATTCCTACGGAAACCTAATCGCCCGCGTGCCAGCGAAGGGATCGAACAAGAGTGAACCGATTCTCCTCGGGGCTCATGCCGACACAGTGAAACCGGGTAGAGGGATCGAGCCGGTGATCGAGAATGGTGTGATCCGCTCGAAAGGGGAGACGATCCTCGGGGCGGACGACAAGGCCGGGATCGCAGAGATATTCGATGCGGTGCGAACCGCTAAAAAGCATCCACCAATAGAAATCGTCATCACTCGTGGGGAAGAAATCGGCCTTCTCGGGGCGAGGAATCTCGATACGTCTTTGGTGAAAGCGAAGATGGGGTTTGTTATTGACTCCGATGCGCTCGACACCGTGATCATCGGTGGGCCCGCTTATGTATCCCTGGACATCGTGATCATCGGAAAGAGCGCGCATGCCGGGATGGAGCCCGAGAAGGGGATCTCGGCCATCCGGGTGGCGGCAGAGGCGATTACCCGGTTTCCCGAGGGGCGGATCGACGAGGAGACGACAGCGAACGTAGGGATAATCGAGGGTGGACTGATCCGAAATGGGGTTCCCGAACGCGTCACGATTCAGGCCGAGTGTCGGAGCCTGAACCAAGAGAAGGCACTTAAGCAAGCGGAGAGGATGCAGCGCGCCTTCGAGGAGGCGGCCGCAGCCGCAGGCGCTAAGGCAGAGGTTAAGGTAGACCTGGAAGACAAGGCCTACCAACTTCCCGAGGACTCTCCAGTGGTCGTCCTCGCCAAGGAGGCGATCGCTTCCGCTGAATTGGAACCAAAGGCGAAAGTGATTACGGGAGGAACGGATGCCGCTGCTCTATGTGATAAAGGGATCACCTCAGTGGTCCTTGGGGATGGAGGCAAGGCCGAACATTCAAAGGATGAGTATATCGCCATCGCCGATATGGAGAAAGCGAGTGCGATCATTCAAGCTCTTTTGGAAAACTTATCGTGATGGTTGGCGCATCTGCTTACGCTCTATAAGGCTCTGTAATGACAAAGTTCTACAAGGACCATAACCTCAATAAAAAAGCATTGGAGGTTTGAATGCGTTTCTCACGGTTGATCAGCACCATCGACACGCACACCGAGGGGGAGCCTACGCGCACGATCATCGGGGGGATCCCCAATATCCGCGGCGATACGATCGCTGCCAAGATGCAGTATCTGAAAGAGAACAATGATTCCCTAAGGACGATGCTCATGTATGAACCACGGGGAAACGAGGTGATGTCGGGAGCGATCCTTACCCCACCGTGCGATCCACGAGCCGACATCGGGGTGATCTACATCGAGGTGGGAGGATACCTTCCCATGTGCGGACATGATACCATCGGGTGTTGCACAGCGATGGTTGAGGCAGGTCTCGTGCCGGTGCACGAGCCAGTGACCAAGATCACTCTGGATACCCCGGCTGGGTTGGTGGTGGCCAGCGTGGCGGTGGAAGATCTGGTCGCAAAGAGCGTGACTTTTCGCAACATCCCGGCTTTCCTCTATAAATCGGATGTCACTGTGGATGTCCGCTCCTACGGCCGCGTGACCATGGACATTGCCTATGGCGGTAATTTCTATGCCTTAGTTGAGGCAGAGAAGTTGGGGCTTACGATCTCTCCAGAAAGCGCGGGCGATCTAATCCGAGCAGGGATCGCTGTTCGGGATGCGGTAAATGCGCAGTTGGATATTCATCATCCCGAGAAGCCGTTCATCTCTGGCCTCACTCATGTCGAGTTCTTCGGGCCACCGACGCACCCACAGGCACAGGCGAAGAACGCGGTCATCATTCCCCCGGGATCGATCGATCGCTCTCCATGCGGCACAGGAACATCGGCCAAGGTGGCGACCCTGTACACCAAAGGAAGACTCAACCTAGGGGAAGAGTTTGTGCATGAAAGCATCATTGGAACAACGTTCAACGCGCGAGTGGTGGAAACAACCACTGTAGGAGCCTTGCCCGCGGTGATCCCGGAGATCACTGGCCGGGCCTACGTTACTGGGCTGCATCAGTTTGTGGTTGATCCAGATGATCCGCTCAAGCAGGGATTTCTCCTTGGCAAGGGTTGAGGAGAGGATGAGAAAGGAGGGTGGAATGAGGCGAGTTGTGAACCATCCAGTGCTCGGAATCCTCACCGCAGCGCGTGAGGTGAAGATCTATGTCGATGGCAAGGAGGTTCGCGCCCGCGAGGGAGAACCGATCGCGGCAGCGATTGCCGCAGCCGGGATTAGGGTTCATCGCTACACAGTCAAGAGAGGAGAGCCACGAGGTGTATTCTGTGGCATTGGCCAGTGTACCGACTGTGTGATGGTGGTAAATGGCGTACCCAACGTCCGCACGTGCATCACACCGGTGGCGGAGGGGATGATTGTGAAAACGCAACACGGAGCAGGGGGCAAGGGACGATGAGAGAGGTAGATCTAGCCGTTGTCGGTGCTGGTCCGGCCGGGCTCACTGCGGCTATCGAAGGGGCAAAACGCGGGTGCACTACGCTCGTGTTCGACATGAACCCTCTTCCCGGAGGCCAGCTGATCAAACAAATCCACAAGTTCTTTGGATCGCGCGAGCACCGCGCGGGAACGCGGGGGATCAAGATCGCTGCGGAGCTATTGCATCAGGCAGAGTCTGAGAAAGTGGAGGTGATGGTCGGCGTTGAGGTCTACGCGATCCATGACAACATATTGGAGGTCGCGCGGACGTTCGCTGAAGATTCCCCTGGTTCTTCCTTAAAGCAAGAGGCGACCTTGCCCAGTCGCCATCTCGCGATCGCGGCGCGACGGATCATCCTGGCAACAGGGGGAGCGGAGAATGCCCTCAACTTTCCGGGGTGGACCCTTCCGGGAGTAATGGGAGCAGGAGCGGCGCAGACGATGAGCAATGTGTGGCGCGTTCTCCCTGGAGAGCGAATCCTCATGGTAGGAGCGGGGAATGTTGGCCTCATCGTCAGTTATCAACTGTTGCAGGGCGGGGCTGAGATAACTGCTGTGATCGAGGCCACCCAAAAAATCGGAGGGTATGGGGTGCATGCCGCCAAGATCCGGCGGGCAGGGGTACCCATCCTTACTTCTCATACCATTCTCCGGGCTGAGGGAGATTTGCGGGTCGAGAAAGCGGTGATCGCTAGAGTCGATGCATCGTGGCAGCCGGTTCCTGGCTCGGAACAAGAATTGGGCGTGGATACGATATGCATCGCTGTTGGCCTGCGGCCCAATACCCGTCTGGCCTCGTTGGCTGGCTGTAACCTGCATTGTTCTCCTCGCTTAGGAGGATGGGTTCCGATCCACAATAGTCGAATGGAGACGACGATCCCGGGGACATACGTCGCTGGTGACTTATCCGGGGTGGAGGAAGCGAGCACCGCGCTGGAAGAGGGGCGGCTAGCGGGGATCTGTGCTGCCTCCTCTCTAGGTAAGAGTGCCCCGGGCGATGACAAGGAGATCGCGGCAATCGAGGAACGCTTGATCAGCCTGCGCAGCGGTCCGTTTTGTCAACCTCGTCAGGACGCTAAACAGGAACTTATCGAAATTGGGGAGGTACAATGTCGCAAGCAGTAAAGATACGAGGCTATCCCTCGCCGCAGGAGCTGGAAAACGCTCCTGGGTACCCATCGCCAGAGAGGCTGGAGAAAGGTCCAGTAGCGGTGATCGAGTGCATCGAGGAGATCCCCTGTAACCCGTGCGAGCAGGCCTGCCCCCAGCACGCGATAACCATCGGAAAGCCGATCACCAACCGCCCTCATCTAGATGAAGATAAGTGCATTGGTTGTGGATTATGCGTTGCGCGCTGTCCGGGGTTGGCTATTTTCCTGGTCGATCTCACGTATGGTAAGGGCAAAGCGAGCGTGGCCTTTCCCTACGAGTATCTTCCTCTGCCCGAGAAAGAGCAAACCGTGCAGGCAGTGAATCGTGCCGGCGAGCCGGTATGCCCTGGAACGGTAATCATGGTGCAGAATTCGAAGGTGAACGATCAGACCCCGGTGGTGACCATCGCTGTGCCACGCGAATACGCCAGCGAGATTCGGGGAATAGCGCGCATTAGGAAGGAGAGATAATGGACGATGATACGATCGTTTGCCGGTGTGAGGAAGTGACCGTGGGAGAGATCAAGCAGGCCATCCGTGACGGAGCGGTTGACGTTACCGGCGTGAAGCGCAGGACGCGTAGCGGGATGGGGCTTTGTCAGGGCCGAACGTGTGAAAAGATCGTGATGCGCATCCTGGCGCAAGAATTGGGAAAGCCGGTGAGTGAATTTATACCAGCAACCGTACGCCCACCGGTACAGCCAGTCACGTTCGGCTTGCTCGCGGAGGGATCAGATGACTAACACAGCGGACGTCATCGTCATCGGCGGTGGAGTCATCGGATCAGCGATCACCTACTACCTAAGCCAGGAAGGAGCCAAGGTGTCACTTGTGGAACGGGGAGATGTCTCCTCGGGAACATCGAGTGCGTGTGACGGAAACATTCTTGTCATCGACAAGATGCCCGGTTACGACACCCAACTTGCCCTGAAGAGCCAGAGACTCCTCGCCAAACTGGTGGAGAACCTCGATTACGACCTCGAGTACGCACAGCGAGGGAGCGTGCTGGTGGTGGAAGACGAGAAACAGGCCAAAGTGGCGCGGGATTGGTTCGTTCGCCAGAAGGAATCCGGTTTGCCAATGCACTATCTGGAGGGAAGAGATGTGTTCGAGGATGAACCCTTGCTGGCCCACGATGTGGTCGGGCTCGTGGAATGTGCTTCCGATTCCTCGCTCAACCCGATGGCGTTTGTCTACGCACTCATCGCTGGGGCTCGCCACGCCGGGGCGATGATCCATCCATTTACCGAGGTCACTGGGATTCGGCGCGATTCTGCTGGAGCGGTGTGCGGTGTGGAGACCACACGCGCCACGATGAGCGCTGACAGAGTCGTCCTTGCCGCTGGGGTGTGGACCCCTGCTCTCGCGGCCAACTTGGGAGTGGATGTCCCAATCAAACCGCGAAAGGGGCACATCCTCGTCGCCGAGAGATCCCCCCGCCCAGCGCGGCGCAAGGTGCAGGAATTCGGGTATCTACTCACCAAGTTTGGCGACACCGAAGGACGAAGCGTGGAACCGGATATGGACAGCTACGGAGTGGCCATGGTCTTCGAACCGACCGAGCACGGAAACTTCCTCATCGGATCGAGTCGCGAGTTCGTCGGGTTCGATCGGCGGTGCAACCACCATGTTCTGGAGTTGATGGCAAGGAGGGCGCTGCGCTTCTTTCCCACGATCCGGGATATCCATGTCATCCGGACCTATGCCGGTCTGCGTCCCTACACCCCTGATCACTTGCCGATCGTCTCTTCTGTTCCCACGGTTCCTGGGCTGTACATCGCTGCTGGACACGAAGGGGATGGAATCGGGCTTGCCCCGATCACCGGCCGGCTTATCGCCCAGATGATCGTTGGTGAGCCAACCGCTATTTCCACTGAACCGCTACAAATCGATCGCTTTACCAAACACGAGCAAAAGGAGGAATAGAAATGGGGGCGCTTCAGGGTTTTGTGTGGGCAGGGAAGGGCAAAGGCGATATTCTTTGAGGCATGAGAGACAAAGACTTGTACGCACAGATTCTGGGGATTAGGTATCCGTGGTTTGTTAGCGAGGTGGAGTTACAGCTTCAGGAGGAGGAAGTGATTGTTCATCTGGAGGTTGATCCTGATTACATGCTGACGTGTCCTGTGTGTGGCAAAGCAAGTCCTGGTTACGACACGCGGCGGCGTTGCTGGCGCCATCTGGACACGTGCCAGTATCGCACGGTGTTGGTTGCCGATGTACCGCGAGTAGAGTGTGAAGAGCATGGTGTACACCAGATTAATGTGCCCTGGTTAGAACGTGGTGCTCGCTTCACTGCCCTGTTTGAGGCGCTAGCAATTGACTGGATGAAGGAAGCGAGTCTGTCGGCTGTGCGTCGGTTGTTGGGTATTAGCTGGGATGAGGCTGCCGGGATCCAGGAG
>Ga0307990_1003726_pt1 | contig 11500 bp, 11 predicted proteins | sample EllFjometagen129_FD_203168 | JGI IMG/M metagenome (GOLD analysis project Ga0307990, IMG submission 203168) | Marine microbial communities from Ellis Fjord, Antarctic Ocean - #129 | ecosystem: Environmental > Aquatic > Marine > Unclassified | place: Southern Ocean | collected 2014-10-08
CGATTTATCAGTTTTTGCCGTCTCTTCATTTGATCAACCAGACAGTCGGCGACATTTCTGAATATGACACAGCCATTATACTGGACTGCTCGGATCTGCACCGTATCGGAGAAGCGGCGGCAGCCGTTTCTAAAATCCCGACAATTATCAATATCGATCATCATATCACCAATACCCGGTTTGGCAACCTGCAGTATATTGACCCGGCGGCGTCTTCAACATCTGAAATGATTTACCGGCTGGTATCAGCAATGGATGATGTGCAGATCGATAAAGGAATGGCCTATTCCATCTATACAGGAATAATGACAGACACCGGTTCTTTCCGGTTTGCCAATACCACCCCGGAGGCTTTTGAAATATCACATAAAATGGTCCAACTGGGTGCCAATCCGCACAAAGTAGCACACCATGTTTATGAGACGATTTCCTTAAACCGAATTAAACTGCTGAATATGCTGTTTGATTCCATTGAATTGTCCCATAACGGCAAGCTCTCGATTATGACACTCACCCAGAACATGCTGCAGACGACCGGAACCATGCTTGAAGATGTCAATGGTCTGATCAACTATGCCAAACAGATCGAAAATGTCAAAATCGCCGCCCTTTTGTTTGAAAGAAAACGAAATCCAGGCAAAAAATACGGGAGCCACTTTCATGTCAGTCTTCGATCGGACGGCGCGGTGAATGTTGCCACCATCGCCACCTCTTTTGGCGGCGGCGGTCATCAAAACGCGTCCGGATTTGATATTCAGGCATCCCTGCCGGATTTAAAAAAAACCATTTTTTATTATTCGAAAAATCTTTAACTTGGGGTTCATGAAAAAATAAATTTACATTTTCAGGAGTTGAGGCACCCGGATGGCAAGGCGCGAGAAGGGCGAATAGCTGGCTATTTAACCGACGAGGAACGCAGCCAGACGGGCTGGATCGACATATCAAAAAGTAAAGTTATTTTTGAGCGAGCCCTTAACCCGGAGGATGCTTTATTCATTTATAAAAACGATATGTTATAAACAATGACGAATGAAACCAATGGCATTTTGATCGTTGACAAACCGCAGGACATGACTTCGGCCAGAGTCATCAGCCGGATCAAAAGAATATCCGGTATTAACAAAATCGGCCACACCGGAACGCTTGATCCAATGGCCACCGGCGTGATGATCTGCACAATCAATCGGGCGACTCGCCTGTCCCGATTTTTTCTTGCCTGCCCAAAAAAATATGCGGCGGTTTTAAAATTAGGCATTGAAACAGATACGTTGGACGCCACCGGCAATATTCTGGCAACCCACCCGATTGGCGCGGTTTCAGAGCATGCTGTGCGTGATGCATGTAAACAGTTTGAGGGTGAAATTGATCAGGTTCCCCCGGCATATTCAGCGTTAAAACATAACGGCGTCCCGCTTTATAAATATGCGCGAAACGGGATATCCGTCACTAAACCACCCCGGAAAGTATTTATATCATACATTAAAATAATTGATATAAATCTTCCCGAAATCCGGTTTGAGGCGGAATGCTCCTCTGGAACGTATATCCGGAGCCTGTGTGCTGATATCGGAAATATGCTTGGGTGCGGCGGTCATCTAAAAACGCTCAAACGAATCAAATGCGGTGGGTTTGACGTGGAAGAGGCGATGCCATTAGCAGATATTGAGTCCCATCAGTATCTGGAATCATTTAACGATCGACTCATTTCCATGTCAGATGCCCTTTCGGAGATGACAGCGTATGTTGCGGATAACGATTTAATGGAAAAAATAAAATACGGAAAAAACATTGCATTAACCGATATCAAAATTGATATCCCAATTGATACCCCAACAAATATGAGAGACGCCGCAGGCAACCCTATCATCAAAATTATTGATGATAAAAATCAGCTCCTTGCAGTATTGAGCCCGAATGAAAGTGATGGCCGATATAATTATTGTTGTGTTTTTCACAATCCATAATATGATATAAATCTATTTATGATATGAAAATATACCCACAGAGGAGGAAACAGTGAATATCCCAGAGCAAATAAAAACAGAAACCATTAACCGGTTCAAACTTCACGATTCCGACACCGGATCACCGGAGGTTCAGATTGCCCTTTTAACTGATCGCATCAAGCATCTGACCGAACATTTAAAAATCCACAAAAAAGATCATCATTCCCGAAGAGGACTTCTGGTCATGGTCGGCAAACGTCGCAGACTGTTAAATTATGTCAAAAATAAAGATGTTTACCGCTATCGATCAGTGATTAAGGAGCTGGGACTCAGACGATAAATTACTTTCCCTTGATAATGATGTGTGTCTACTATTTAGCATATCGGCGTTTGAGGGTAATTACTATTCCCATTCAGGCGGCTTAAAAAGCTTAGGCTTTTGCCTGGGACTTTTGAACGTCGACTTGTTATCAGGAGATTAAATTAAAATGGAATTTTCATTTAGTACGGAAATTGGGGGCGAAACACTTAGCATTTCAACTGGAAAAGTTGCCAAACAGGCATCCGGCGCGGTCATGGTTCAATATGGTGAGACCATTGCACTTGTGACAGTGGTTTCCGCCAAAGATGAACGACCCGATGTTGATTTTTTACCGCTTACTGTTGAATACCAGGAAAAAATTTATTCAGCCGGGCGGATTCCCGGAAACTATTTCCGCCGCGAAATCGGCCGACCAAGCGACAAAGAGACCCTTACCGCACGCCTGACCGACCGACCCATCCGGCCACTTTTCCCCAAAGGGTATGGCTTTGAAACCCAGGTGATCGTGACAATTTTGTCCATGGACAAAGTCAATGATCCGGATATTCTCGCATTAAACGGCGCATCCGCCGCGCTCATGATATCGGATATCCCGTTCGAGGGCCCGATTGCCTGCGTTCGCGTGGGACGCGTGGAAGGTAAACTGATTGCCAATCCGACCATTGCAGAACGAGAAAATTCGGATATCAGCGTGATTGTGGCCGGGTCCAAAACCGGCATCACGATGGTGGAAGGTGGCGGCAACATTGTCAGCGAAGCTGAAATGCTCGAAGCCATTTTTTTCGGTCATGAACAATTACAGCCCATTATCGGCATCCAGGAAAAACTGATCGCCGCTGCTGGTGTTGAAAAACGCGTTTTTGTGCCCAAAGAACATGATCCGGAACTGGTGGAAAAAATGGCTGCCGCTGCCAGTGAAAAAATTGCAAAAACCGTAACGATTCCCGGAAAAATGGACCGCAGCAAAGCACTGTCCGCACTCAAAACCGAAATTTTTGAAGGACTGGGTGAAGAATACGCAGAACGCAAAAAAGAAGTCTCCAAGGTCTTCAAAGATCTGGAAAAAAATATCTGCCGGGACATGATACTCAAACAAGGTAAACGAATTGACAACCGCGCCTTTGACGAAGTCCGGCCAATCGCCTGCGAAGCAGGGCTGCTGCCCCGTGTTCACGGCAGTGCTCTGTTTACCCGCGGCGAAACCCAGGTGCTCGGTGTATTGACACTCGGTTCCGGTCCGGATGAGCAACGGATAGAAACTTTAAACGGCGAAGAAAACAGATCGTTTATGCTTCATTATAACTTTCCGCCATTCAGTGTTGGCGAAGCCAGACGTGCCGGAGGCCCAAGCCGCAGGGATATCGGCCATGGAACGCTGGCCCGGCGAGCAATTCAAAAAGTTCTACCTGCCAAGGAAGATTTTGATTATACCATCCGAATAGTCTCCGAAGTCTTAGAGTCCAACGGGTCCTCCTCCATGGGAACCGTCTGTTCGGCTTCTATGGCAATGATGGACGGTGGTGTTCCCATTACAGCACCGGTTTCCGGTATTGCCATGGGACTGGTCACCGACGGAGAAACAACCGTTGTGCTGTCAGACATCCTCGGAGATGAAGATCATACCGGTGATATGGATTTCAAAGTTGCCGGAACAGCCGACGGTATTACCGCACTGCAGATGGACATTAAAGTCCGCGAGCTGTCCAAGGATATCCTGACTAAAGCCCTTGAACAGGCAAAGGCAGGACGGTTGCATATTCTGGACAAAATGCAGGAAGCCATCAGTACCCATCGGGATGAAATGTCACCATATGCGCCAAATGTATACGCCATTCAAATCAATCCGGAACGTATCGGCGACGTGATCGGTCCCGGCGGCAAAATGATCCGCTCAATTCAGAGTGAAACCAATACACGGATTGAAATCAATGACAATGGTATTGTAAAGATCGCCGCTGTCAGTAAAGAAGAAGGTGATCGGGCCGTGCAGATTGTTCAGGATATCGGTATGGACCCGGAAATCGGCGCTATATATGAAGGAAAAGTCGTCAAAATTACCGATTTCGGAGCCTTTGTTCAGATTAAGCCCAAAACCGACGGGCTGGTTCATATTTCGGAACTGGCCAATTATCGCGTCAAACAGGTCAGTGATATTGTCAAAGAAGGTGACATGATCAAAGTTAAAGTACTGGATGTCTCCAGAGACGGAAAAATCAAGCTGAGCCGTAAGGCGCTTTTAAAAGACGAAAAAAAACCTGAAGACAAATAACGGCTTCGTAAAAAGTCAAAATTCTGTGTTGCGCAACATCCTTCGCTGCTTCAATGTACACTAAGTACGAATCATTGCTCAGGATTTGCGCGCCTGGCCAGTTTTATGAAATTGGTGGAACTTTTTGTACTTTGCCGTTGAAATAAGATAAAATGTCATATTATCGGAATGATTGCTGATGCCTGACGCTACAATTGTTAAATGCTGCCGTGTCCGGCCAGACCAGGACGCGGATATTGATCTTCCCCGTTATATGACCCCGCATTCAGCCGGAATGGATATTTGCGCGGCGGTTGAACAACCGACGACGATAAAGTCCGGAGAGATCATTTTGGTCCCTTCGGGTTTTGCCATTTCCCTGCCCACTGGATTTGAAGCCCAAATCCGTCCCCGAAGCGGCCTGGCAGTCAAGCACGGTATCGGCATCATCAATTCTCCGGGAACCATTGATGCGGATTACCGCGGTGAAATTAAAATCGCGCTGATCAACTTTGGACAGACCGAATATACGATCAATCGGGGAGACCGGATCGCGCAGATGGTGATCAATCAGGTTTCACAGGCCCGGTTTGAAGTGGTTGAAACGCTGGAGGAGACCAAACGAAACAGCGGCGGGTTCGGGCACACCGGCTTATGATTTACTCATTTACGGCGTTACTCGGGAATCGCGGTAGCTTCGCTACAGCTTCATCCCGAAAGCCTTGTAAATGAACAAATCATATATAAAAATTAATTATACCATTAGGTTTCGTAACACTAAAAGAATAAAGCAGCCGTCGTAGGCCGGGTTTCTTACCCGGCAATTAATCTGTTTAATTTATCGTGACTTCTTGCCCCCACAGGCATATGGGAAACAAGAAAAACTGCAACCCATTTCCTCTTTTTAACAGGTAGCCATTAAGCGAAAAATGCAAATATGTATGCTGGCCAGCGGCAGTCGCGGCAATTCTATCTATGTTTCCGACGGCGAGACATCTGTTTTAGTTGATGCCGGCCTGTCCGGTATTGAGATTGAACGCCGCATGAAATCCAGAAATCTCAATATAAAAAACATTGATGCCATCATCGTTTCCCATGAACACTCGGACCATATCCAAGGGGTAGGGGTTTTAGCGAGACGTTATAACCTGCCGGTTTACATTTCACCTGCAACACATACCACTGCCGAATCCCAGCTCGGCACCATCCAGCAGATTAACAATTTTTCCTGCGGCTCCGAATTTAACATCAAGGGCTTAACCATCCGCCCCTTTTCCATTTCACATGACGCCAGTGATCCCGCAGGATTTACCCTCGGGTCCAATGGTCAGAAAATCGGCATTGCAACGGACCTGGGCATTGCCACCGCCATGGTAAAAGAGCATTTGAGAAACTGCTGCTGCCTGATCATAGAAGCCAATCACGACGTGCCCATGCTGGAAGAAGGCCCCTACCCCTGGCCGGTCAAACAACGGGTCAAAGGCCGGACCGGGCACCTGTCCAATGAATCTTCCCGGGAACTGCTCATGGATGTCATACACGACCAAATGACCCATGTCATCCTTGCCCATTTAAGTGAAACCAACAACACCCCGGAAAAAGCATTGCAGGTAGTCACCGAGCGCCTGGGAAATACCCATCTGAATGTAAGCGTTGCGGCCCAGTCAACTGCCAGCCCGTTAATCGAGCTGTAATTTTTTCCTTATCATGTCCGGTTGTTTCTGGCAAGCGGGTGCGCAGATAGGCGCAAATCAATTAATGGGCTGTCGATTCGGGTGGCACACCACTTGGAAATGAATCCTTTGTCCGGTCATCTGTTTGTCTTTTTAAAACTCAATTTAATGACAATTGTAAATAAAGATGTTCCCCAATTTTGCTATGAAGATTCATTACCCGGCTACAGCCCGATGATCTTTGTGAATCGCCCGGTGTGGATCCGCATGCCGGGTGGTGAGGGGGCTGGGGGAAAAAAATCTCCGGCTATCCGATTAAATTTTTTACTTGATTATTGAAATCAATAACAATTACAATCGTATTGTAAAGAGTGCTAAATAAAATATTATAACGAGGTCTATTATGGACACTATAACAGCTAATCAACTGAAAACGAAGGGCATATCCGCAATTCAAAATAGCCTTGATAACGATAATGAATTAGTGATTACCGTTCGCGGTAAAGAAAAATTTGTTATTATGGATATGCAACATTATAACTATCTTCGTGAATGTGAACTTGATGCAGCTTTACATGAAACAGAAGCTGATTATCAAGCAGGAAAATTTGTTACTGAAAGTGTTGAAAAACATATTAAAAGAGTAACAAAATGACATACAAACTTATATACACAGATAGTTATATTAAAAGAGTAACAAAATTTTTAAAAAAACATCCAGATTTTATATCTCAATACGAAAAAACTCTCAAAATACTGGAAAAAAACCCTGAACATCCTTCTTTAAGGTTGCACCCATTAAAAGGTAAATTAAAAAATTTACATTCAGTATCAATCAACATATCTTACCGAATTACCTTGGAATTTTATTTCATAAACAAAGAAATTATTCTTGTAAATGTTGGACATCATGATAATGTTTATTAACATTTATCTATTATAATTTAACGTTTCGGATATGCCGCCGCTTCAAGGCGCAGGCCATGACGCTGTGGTGTGCCACCGCGAATGGACTGCAACGCAGTAGATGTGGCGATCCCGAATTGTGAGTTAGATGCGGCCGCCGCTCCAGCGTAGTTTCGTCTTCAAAATATCAAAATAATTCTGATCCGGAAAACTGATAATTTTAACCGGATGCGGACTTTTTGAAATGAAGATTGTGTCCTTATCACTAATTTCAATAACTTTTTGACCGTCAAATGTGATAAAAATATCCGTGGTTTTTTCAACCAGCCTGATTTTTATGAGAGCTGTATTGGGCAAGATCATGCATCGGTTGGTTAATGTAAACGGGCAGATCGGGTTAATAATAATCCCCTGCACTTCCGGATGCATAATCGGCCCACCGGCCGCTAGTGAATATGCTGTGGAACCGGTTGGGGACGCAACAATCAGTCCATCACTCCGATATGTCGTCAGGTAATGATCGTTGATATAGGTTTCAATATTGGCCAGCCGGGCCAAAGCCCCTTTATTAATCACCACATCATTTAAAACAGTTTCTCCGGCAATTTCCGTTTCCTCCCGCATCACTTTCACAAACAGACGGGATCGTTCTTCAATGACATAGTCGTTGTCCAAAACCCGTTGGGCAGCTGAAAAAAGGTTTTCTCCGGCGGTTTCTGCCAGAAACCCGACTCCCCCGAACTTGACCCCGATCAACGGAACACTGTGCTTTCCGACCCAGCGGGAGGCGCTTAAAAAAGTCCCGTCTCCACCCAGCACAAAAACGCAAGACAACCCTTCCGGGGCAGACTTGTTGACAATATTGTTTTGATTCCCCGGATCATCGGGAGAATAACTTTGCGCCCGGACCACTGAAATATTTTTTGAATTAAGCCATTTTTCCAGTGCATCCGCTTTTCTAAGCGCTTCCTCATCCTTCTTTACATATAAACCAATACATTTCACGCGCCGGATTCCTTTTCTATATTATTGTAACTATTAATGAACTCACAAAAATTAAAACCTACCAAGAAAACACAGAGATACGTAATTAAAAAAAATCTCCATTGCCGATGAGATTAAAAAAGACACCCGAATGCCTTCCTGAATCAAAAAGTATTCTCAATAACCGGATCGGCGGTTATATCCGTGTCCCTTTTATCCTGTTCTCTTTTATCCTTGAAAAATGAATAGATATCCGTAAAATAGAAAAACTTTACTCTTGACTTATCAATCATTTATTTTCTGTCAACACAAAATCATGTATGGGACGCATTGAATGAAGCGCGAACAATGGGGAAGCCGGAGCGGTTTTATATTATCTGCGGTAGGATCTGCCATCGGACTCGGTAATATCTGGCGATTTCCTTATATGGCATACGACAACGGCGGCGGGGCATTTCTTATTCCGTATTTCTTTGCCCTGCTGACCGCTGGAATTCCAATCCTGATACTGGAATTCGGGATCGGACATAAAATGAGAGGGTCCGCCCCCTTAACATTTAGCCGGTTAAATAAAAAATGGGAGTGGCTTGGCTGGTGGCAGCTATCCATCAGTTTTGTCATCTCAGTTTACTATGTCGTTATCATTGGCTGGGCCTTTAACTACATCTGGTTCTCACTGTCACAATCATGGGGGACGAATACGGTTGGTTTTTTTACGGAAAATTTTCTCGGCCTGACCGGGTCACCGTTTGATTTCGGCGGAATCCGGATACCGATTGTTTTCACCGTACTGATTGTATGGTCAATCAACTTTATTGTTCTTTACAGCGGTGTCAAAAAAGGTATTGAAGCATCGAATAAAATTTTTATGCCCATTCTTATTATTATTCTGTTTATTCTTATGATTAGAAGCGTTACCCTGCCCGGTGCATCAAAAGGACTGGAGCTGTTATTCAAACCTGATTTCTCAAAAATCTTTGATGCCAGGGTTTGGGTCGCCGCTTACGGCCAGATCTTTTTTTCGCTGAGCATCGCATTTGGAATTATGATTTGTTATTCCAGTTATCTACCTAAAAAATCGGACATTGTAAACAATGCCTTTATCACCGGGTTTTTAAATTGCGGCTTCAGTCTGCTTTCGGGAATAACCGTCTTCGGCATCATCGGTTTTATGATGCACCAGTCAGGCGGGGCGTTGCCGGCCAAACTGTCCGGCGTTTTTCTGGCTTTTGCCACATTGCCCGAAGCAATTAACCAATTGCCGTTTATGCAAACATTTGTCGGCATTCTGTTTTTTATCTCTATTGTCTGTGCCGGCATGTCATCTGAGATATCCATCAGTGAGACCGTCGTATCCGGCATCATGGACAAATTTAATATCAGCAGAAAAAAAGTGGTCAGTGGTTACTGTTTAACCGCCGGCTTATTGAGCCTTATTTTCACCACCGGCAGCGGACTTTTAATCTTAGACATTGTTGACCATTTTATTAACAATTTTAACATTGTTTTTGCCGGTTTAATTGAAGTGATCCTGCTGGGGTGGTTCTTTAACCTCAACAGCGTCAAAGATCATATCCACCCGATTTCAGATTTCAATGTCGGGACCTGGTGGAATTTCTGCATTAAAATACTGACGCCTATCGTTTTAGGCATCACCGCTATTCAAAATTTTATCGGCGATATTAAAATACCTTATGGAGACTATTCTTTTGCGGCCCTTGCCAGCCTCGGATGGGGCGTGTGGGTTGCCGCAATTGTTTTGAGTTTGATTCTGTCCTTGATTAAATGGGAAAAACCACTTATAAGTAAAATTTAACTTTATTATTCATAAGGAAAGTTATTTTGACACTCGGCGCTATTTTAATGATGTTATTCGGCATCTCCCTGACTTGGGGAGGCGCAAGTATATGTATCGCCATCGCTATCAAAAAAAGAGACATATAATTAATTTAATTATATTTATTTTTTATTGACTTCCCATCACAATTAAGGGAAAATAATCAAATCTATAAAAATATTCTTGAACGTATATCCATATACGGAGTTGTTTATGAATCTTCATAAGATATTATTTTTGTTTATTACTTGTGTATTGATAACCATTATTTTACCAGTCAATGGCTTTTGTGAATTAAAAGTCATGAATGACGATGAAATGCTGGATATCTATGCCACCGGGTTTTCCAGTTTTACCATTCAAGATCTGGGCTACGACGACCTTTCAGAAACAAATGCATGGTTTAATATACGAGCATTTACATATACTGAAATCGACTCTTTAAAACTTGGGTATCATGATGAGTATGACTATAAAGATCCAACGCCTACTGCCTATGGATGGGATGAGGACTGGGAAAATGTCCAAATAGGAAAAATTGAAGCAGGTTCAACAGATGATGCTGGTTTTTTGGATCCTACAGAGGATTTTTCTGCTGAAGGTTTCTATTTTTCTGCCATTTTCAAAGACATCGATGACCCGGCCAACCGTGAATTGGAATCCGTCAAATTCGGCTTTGATGATGTTCATGGAGATATTAAAGCAACTTTCAATAATTTCAGCGGCACCATAAATGACGGCGCCGGGGCCCCTGAATACAATGGTCATAGCCTCAACTTGGGGCCGGCGACCATTACTGCTGATGGCGGCAAATTCGAATTTTCTCTTAACATAGATACTTATGATAAAGGCTACTGGGTGACCTTTGATAACGCTACAGTACATTAGTAACTCCCTATAAAACAGTTTAAGTCCTAAAAGCCGGAAGCCGCACCATGAGTTTCCGGCTTTTTTATTTATGACCTAAATTGAGCGTTTTAAATTTTGGAAAAATAGTTTTTATCCTAAATTAAGGATCTTATCCTATTTTAAGTTTCAAATTAAAACTTTAAAAAGGCAGGAGTGCTAACCATGGAAAATGAACAACTCATTAATATGCTCAACAGAGATATAACAGATGAACATGCCGCCATCATCCGTTATCTGATTCACAGCTACCTTGAAGGTGAAGACTCTCCATTAGGTGCCAGCCTTCTGTCCCGTGCCAGAGAAGAAATGTGGCACATGCACTGGCTGGGAATGATCATTGGGAAAATGGGCGGCGAACCGGATTTAATCCCGGCGCCTTATCCCCATGATCCGACAAACCGAAAAACCATATTCAAATCCTATGTGGCGTATGAAGAAAAACTAATCCCCCATTACATGAAAGAAGCGGATCTAATGGATGATCCTCACATTAAACGGGTGCTTCAGCGCGAAGCATGGGAATCGGAAATACATGCAAAAAAATTCCAAAAAATCCATGATAAACTGACACAGGAGCAGGCAGAAACCCTCCCGGGGGAAGAGAATGAACTGCCGGAAAGCCTTATGGAAAAAATTCAAACGATTGTGGAGGCAAAATACACCCAGATGCTCCAG
>Ga0307990_1003727_pt1 | contig 11499 bp, 11 predicted proteins | sample EllFjometagen129_FD_203168 | JGI IMG/M metagenome (GOLD analysis project Ga0307990, IMG submission 203168) | Marine microbial communities from Ellis Fjord, Antarctic Ocean - #129 | ecosystem: Environmental > Aquatic > Marine > Unclassified | place: Southern Ocean | collected 2014-10-08
TGGCAGCCCTTCATCATCAACTATTTTTACGGCACCGACTTCCCGGTCCCGAGCACCTCCCGCTACGGCAAAAACGTCGCCCGCACCTGCTGGACCCATCAGTAAGCCGGGTCTGTTTCCCAAGGGCTGGAACGTTCAGGGATAAATTTTCCAAGCCTTGGAAAAAACCAGAAAACCCAACGCCGCGGACCTGCCCGCCGCAGCCTTCGGCGAAGGCTGGGTTCCAAAGGTTGGAAATCTCAAGCCTTGATTTCGAACTGAATTCGCTCGGCGAGAGTCTGCGCATTTTTCGCGAGATCAAAAGAGGCCTCGACGGTTGCGCGCGCTGCGCGGCCCATGCGGGTGCGAAGCTCCGGATCGTTTGCCAGCCGCTCCAGCGCATCGGCAACTTCGGTCGCATTGCCGGGCGTAAAGAGCAGTCCAGAAATCCCGTCTTCCACGAGCTCAGGAATCCCTGAAAGTCGAGAAGAGACCACCGGAAGACCGCTGGCCATCCCTTCCATCAGCGCCACAGGAATTCCTTCTTTGCGGCCCGCGCCCGTTTCGATGCTTGTGAGAACCATGACGTCTGCTTCGCCCAGCAACCGGACTACCTCAGGCTTGGGCTTGGCCCCTTCCATGATGATTTTTTCGGTCAGCTGAAGGGCTTCAATCCGTTGCTTGATTTCTTTTTCGGACTCGCCGTATCCAACCAACCGACAGCGGAAGTCCACGCCCCGCTCGCGCAGTTGCGCACAGGCATCCATCAAAACGCGATGCCCTTTGCTAGCCTGGAAGGACGCAACGCAGATGATTTCAAACGGTCGATCCCGCGCGCTTAGATCTTCTCTCGGTTTGAATGCGGATAGGTCGGCTCCGCAATGAATCACTTCAAATTCATCCGCCATTTCTTTTCCGCACCGCTCTTCGATGAAGCGGATATTATAGTCCGAAATGGTGACGGCCAGCGCCGCATCGTGCGCCTTTTCCCGCAACATGCGTTGGTCAACATATAGGTCTGAACCGTGCGCGGTAAAACTATAGGAGACGCCGCACAAGCGGCGCATGATCCACGCCGTCATGGCTGGGTAACTAGCAAAGTGCGCGTGTACGTGCGTGATTCCGAGACGCTCAACTCGGTCGGCGAAAACAACGGCTTTGGGAAAATAAATGAGCGCCCCGGCGAAAAATTTGAGGCTTCCGAATGTTCCCGTTGCTGCACGGAACACCGTGGAAAGATAGCGCACCGGATGCCGCGCCAGCCATTTGAGGTTGATGGCTATCGTTCGCAAAGAGAACAGTGGTGCCGGGAAGATATCCCCCTCCATTTCCCGCACTTCGGGATGAGTCGCCCCCTCCTTTTCAAGTCGCAAAGGAATCACAACCACCCGAAATCCCAAGCGACGCAGTTCGAGCATTTCATACAAAACGAAGGTTTCGGTCAGTTTAGGAAACCGGGACATGAGATAGGCAATAGTGGTGTGTGGCTCGTTCATGATCCCTCCGCCTCCGTTTTTTTTGGCTCCCAGACGCTGACGCGGCGACCCATCAGAAAGTCGATGACCCCCCAGCCGCTTCCGACAAATCCAGCCCACATGTACTGCGCGAGCGCCACCGGCTTGAGAAGTCGGGGTGAGCGAAGGCGAATCGCCACTCGCCAATAAACCGCCACGGCGAACAGCCCCGCCACCAGTCCAAGCCCTATGAGTACGGCATATAAAGAGCTCCAAATCATCTGAAGAAGTCCGGCCGCCAAGATCAACAGGAAAAACGGGAGGAGGCGGCGGCCGACTTTGTTGATGAGTAGACCTACAGAAAACCAGCCGAAGCGTGTTGGGTTCAGTACGCGGCGCATCCGAAATATTCCAGTGAGGCTCCGCGTGACGATTCGGCGCCGGCGCTGAACTTCGTGCCGTGCATTACGAGAGGGAACGTTCACTTCCGCTACGGCTTCCGGCTCGAATAAAAACGAGTTCCCCTGAGAAATCACAGAGAGGGCTGTATATAAATCGTCCGTGACGTCCGGCGGAATGGGCGAAAACAGGCGTCGACGAATCATATGGATTTTCCCGTCGTTGGAGCTGATGCGACCGCGGGCCGATTCGATCTGTTTTAATGCGCTGTCGAGTTGAATATAGGTTTGTTGCGCGTCGCGGAGGCGAGCTGCGCTGCGGGCGCTTGCCCGTTGTCCGCACACTCCCCCCACTTTCGGGTCGGCGAAGTGCCGCGCCAGCTTGCGCACCGAATTGGGGCTGAGGATCGCATCGGCATCGCTGAACAACAATAGATCGGAATCGGCTTCACTCACGGCGAGGTTCATCACAGAGGCTTTCCCTTTGCGTTCCTGCTGCTCGACAAGCCGGATTCGAGGGTTGCAGGTCGCCGCGATCAGTTCCGCGGTCGCGTCTGTCGACGCATCGGAAGCAACCAGCAACGTCAGGCATTCCGAAGGATAATTCAGTTCGAGGAAGTTTTGTATCTTTGCGGGCAGCAATGTCGCCGCATTACGCGCCGCGGTGATGATTGTGACGGTCGGCCAAACCGCCGGATCTGATGGCGCTCGCGCCGGATTCCTGCGACAAAACAGCTGTAAAGATAGCGGGTATATGAAAATAACCGTGAAAATCCCAAGCGAACCGAACGCGGTCAGAAAGCAGCCCTCAAGCATGTTCTTGCCTCGATTTCGCTGCGGATTTCCCGGCCAGATAAAGCGCAATCTGCGAAACGGCCAGCGCAACGAGCAGGTACTTGTGATTCACTTCGCTATAGAGGAGCAGGTAGACCAGGAGCGTCAAAAAAGAGGTGCGATACGCCGTGGTCAGCAGGGCTAGCCGTGCGTCTCCACCCGCGAGAAAAAGTTGTTTCGCCCGAGAGAAGCTTTTGAGCGCGTAGAGGAGGAGAATCAGAAACGCGGCCAGCCCAATGACGCCAGACCCAACGAGAACTTCGATGTATGTATTATGCGCCTTGCGCTCTCCGCTACTATTTTTTCGCTTAAAAGCCCGGCCCGTTTCGGTTCGTGCGTAACGCGGAGCAAAGGTGTCGGGGCCGCTTCCAAGGAAAGGCCGCTGGGCGACCAGATCACGGGCGACCACGAGATAGGATGTGCGCCGGCGCAGAGAGAAATCATCGGCGGCTCGAAGACTCTTCACCCGCTGCATATACGATTCCGGCGTCAGGATCAGAAATATTGCAACCGCCAGTCCGCCTAGGCCGAACAGCAAGCCGAGATTGCGCGGCGCAATCAACTGGCGGAATTCCCAGAGCATGAGCACGAGAGAAAGAAAAAGGATCACCGCTCCACCGCGTGAAAAGGTTGCAACGATGGCGGCCACATCCACGCCGATGATCAGCATCCATGCGAGACGCGCCAACGGACGCCGGGCGGTCAGCAAGAAGTAGGCCGCCAGCGGCAGGCTGAAGATGATCATGAGTGACATGTTATTGGGATCCGGAGCCGCCCCAATCACACGGCCGCTCTCCGAGGAGACGAACAGGGAGAGGTTGAATACCGACCCTAGAAGAGCCAGTGCTGAGCTAATGAAAACACTGCCGACAATCACCTTGGGGAGTGTTTCCGAGAATCCTTTTCTGTCCACCACGATCATCCCGAGCGCAACCAGCAGATATCCCGCAGCGAGAATGATCATAAATTTGGCGGATACCGCAGGAAACTTCGACCCCATCGTGGCGAAAACATTGATGAGATAAAATAGGGCAACGCAGGCCCAAAATTTTCCCTGCCGAACTTCGGCCGGAATTTTTTTGCGCAGAAAAATATTGGTCCCCACAACGACCGCAAGGGCGATAGCAAAGATCCAGTGAACCCGCACAAAGCCATATTGGCCGCTCAGTCCGCGATACGCGCCGAATGGAATCAACGCCACGATCCCGTAAAACAGGTAGGGGAATAGTGCGCGATTACCAAGCCAGAGCAAGGTCAGCAACCCGAGAGCGGGCAGTGGAGCTAGGTATGGAAAGGGCGATGCCAACAGAAGTAGCGAAACGACCACGAGCACGGCGGGAATCGCATATCGAATGGCAAAACCCTTCAGCTTGTAAGCCAGCGTGTTCATATTGGATCCGGTGTGGAGTTGCCGCTAACGCGGCTTCTCTGCGTGTCTTTGGGGTCGCTTGGCGCGTCGTCTTCGTCGTTGCCCAGGGAAGGGAACGAACAGAGAACCTCTAGGCCTGTGTTCTTCTGTACATCTTCCGGCCGGCGCACGGTGTGATCGAAGAATTCGGCAAGAACCCCGACGCTCAACCCAGCAAGCAAGGCCACAATCACTCCCATGAACAGGGTCGGGATTTTGCGAGGGAAGACCAGTTCCGCAGAACCAATGCCCCGGCTCAAAATGCTCACGTCACCCGCCAATCGGTTCCGGGCGATGCTGTCGTTGATTTTGGCCTCCTCGGCCCGTTTGGCAAATGTGTCATACGAATGGCTGATCAGCTCCGCTTCACGGAATACGGAATCGGCCAGCAGACGTTTCCCCTGTGTTTCATTGGTTTCCTTCTGCAGTTTCGCAATGGCGGTTTTCACAATATCCATGCGGGTTGTAATCGGAGTGTTATCCACATAGGTCGAGACCGCCAGCTCCATTTCGAGCTCGCCTAGCTGCTGCTGCAGGAGGCCCAACCGCGCCAGATTTCCTTCGATAATCTGGTCAATAAACACCGGGCTCATTTCGCCGTCTTCCCCTTCGATGCGCACGACCAGTTCGTTCATCTTTTTGCGATAGTGCTCCATGCGATCTTCGAAGAACTTATCCTGCCCCGCCGGGTTGAACACCTGAGCGCGATACTGGATATATTCGTCCAATAAGGTATCGAGGCCCTGCTCGGCAACCTTGGGGGATCCGCCGAAAAAGCGGATTCGAATCGCGCTGGAATCGGCGACACCGACGGTCTCGAGATTACCGAGCAGCTTCTGAACCGCCTTCGTCATGTTTTTATCGAGATTGGCCTTTTTAATCCCCGACTGCGTTCTCAATAGACGCACAACACGTCGAGCCAATTCAGGAGAGCGAATAATTTCAAGCTCAGAAACAATGTCCTGTGTGGACACTTCCGGATTTCTAAACTCAACGGGGTCGAGTGCCGCCGGACTCACCTGCGCCCGCTTGCCAAGAACCAGCAACGAGGAGGAGGCCGCATAAGAGGCTGGCCAGAACAGCGCAATCAGGATTGCACCCACGAGCACCACGGCGGCCGTGGTGAGAATCAACGGACGGCGGGCAAAAAGCACATGGCCCAGCTCACGTTTCCAATCTTCTTCCTGAGACATTTTCTGCATCGAATCTGACATACCTCTACCCTCATTTCCCGGGAGCCCGTACAGGCTCCCTTTCTATCAATTCAAGCCATAATCGCCGCTAAACCCGATGGACCAGCCCCGGAAGAAAAAGATGTCGGCGACTTCGCGCGCGATTTCGGCCGCTGAATTCAGGCGGCGGCGCGGAATGTAGACGATATCGTCGGGGTGGAGATAGAACATGGTTTTATCTGCTAACGCATAGCGCGAGCCCGGGCCTCCTTTTTCTCCCGTTAACTCGTTATGGGCCCGCTCCGCCTCGCCCATTTCCGCCATCTCTTGGCTGTCCTCCGGTCGCTCTTTCAGAGCGCGCGGAATCATAACTTTTTTCAGATCAACACGGGTGGCAAGGAGTTTATCTTCCTTCTGGCGAAAGACGATGGCCGAGTCGATACGCGCCGAACTCTTGATGCTACCCGCCATTGAAATGGCTTCGAAGATGGATGTGGGACGCAGAATTTCAAACACGCCCGGCTGGTTAACCTCGCCAAAGACATAAATCCGCGAACCGGAATGTTTTTCGAGGAACAGATCGGCGGAGAGGCCCGGCAGAATACTCTGGTATCTCTCGGCCAGAACTTTAGCGACGTCCGGAACTGTTTTTCCCGCCACAGGCAGGTCGCCGATCATCGCAAAGGTGGCTTTCCCGTCCGGGCGAACCGTCACTAGGCGACTCAGCCCGCGCGGAGCGGTCTTCAGGTCGGCCTTCAATTCTTTGATGGCGCCACGGAACTCTTCGAGCACGATATACAGCTCCGGATCTTTAAGGTGTGCGGCGTACTCCTCTTTAAGTTTCTCGGTCAACTCCTCCACTGTCTTTCCAACCACATTAACCGATCCAAGATAGGCCAAAGAAATATTTCCATCGGGCCGTACAGACTGAGTCTCGTTGAGCTCTGGATAGTGGACGAAGCGAACCGCGATGATGTTGTCAACCGCGATGTTGAATTGCGGTTGCAGTTCCCAGCTTTTCACTTGGTACAAAACGTCCAATACATCTCCGGGGGAAATCCGGTATTCTGGAAACAGCATATATGCGTCTGGCACATCTTCAGAGAACGTGGTTCGCCCCACTTCGATCTCCTGACCGACCTCGAGGGTCCCCTCCGTCGCGCATCCAGCCAAACCCAACACAACACTCAAAAGTGCCGCCATCGCAAAAAATCTCACCCAACCCTTAAACTTTTCCATAAAGCGCCCCCGGAATATAAAATTGACGTTTGTTCAAGACCACCCCAAGAACCTGACCTCCTAATCGAGCCAGCTTCTCCTTACAGAGAGCAATAATCTCCCACTTGGTCTGCTCGCATTCCGCAACCAGAACCACTCCGTCGACATGCTGCGCCAGCAGCGCGGCCTCGGAAGATGTCAGCGTGGAGTCGCCATCGAAGATCACATAATCGAACCCCTCATGGAGAGCGCCGAGGCGCTCCGGCAATTTCGGCAGCAGCTCCGCAATCGATCCGCTTCCACCGGACGTAAGCAGGGAAAGCCGAGGCTCATCCGTTTTATGAATCACCTGCTCTTCAGAGGCGCCCGTCAAAAACTCACACAAGCCGGGAGCCGCAGGCAATCCGAACAACCCGGCAAGCGCTGGGCGGCGAAAGTTCCCGTCCACCAACAGAACCCGCGCGTTGGCCTGACGGGCCAGCGCGGCGGCCAAGCCAATAGCAACGGTGCTTTTCCCCTCCTGATCCCGACCGCTCGTCACGAGCAGAGAACGTATTCCTTTGCCATTCGCAGCGCTCAGGAGGCTTCCTTGCAGACTCGTCAACGAATCGGCTTGTTTGAGAATTTTATCCAGAGATTTTTTTGCGGCAATCATACGTTTCCCCCAAGGTTCAATCGTCTAACAAGTAGACGAGACGTATAGCAGGGGTTTAAGATGATCGCCACCTTTTTATTTGATATTCGTCTCATTAAGGGCTCGGGCCGTTACAGAACGGGTCACAGACCTAATGCCAGCCCTGTCCCGGCAACTACTGGAGGCGGCTCCGCCGCTAATACAAAAAAACCCTTGTCCCTCCGTTGGCTTGCCCCCAGCGCAGGTTTCGATTACGATTTGTCCTTTCTAAAGTTTCAGATAACCAGGAGTGATGCCCGATGAAAAAAGACTACAGCGCCTATCTCGAAAACACACCGGACGCAGAAGGAAACTTTGGAGACTACGGTGGAGCCTTCCTTCCCCCGCCGCTCATCGGCCCCATGAAGGAAATCCACGATGCCTACCTGAAAATCAGCCAATCCGCCGACTTCATCAACGAACTGCGCTCCATCCGCAAACACTACCAGGGTCGCCCGACTCCCACCTACCACGCTAAACGCATGTCTGAACTCTGCGGCGGCGCCGAGATCTACCTCAAACGCGAAGACCTCAACCACACCGGCGCGCACAAGCTCAACCACTGCATGGGCGAAGGCCTACTCGCCAAAACCATGGGCAAGAAAAAGCTCATCGCAGAAACCGGCGCCGGCCAGCACGGCGTCGCGCTCGCCACCGCCGCCGCCTACTTCGGCCTCGAATGCGAAATCCACATGGGCGAAGTCGATATCGCCAAAGAACACCCCAACGTCATCCGAATGAAACTGCTCGGGGCCAAAGTCGTCCCCGTCTCCTTCGGCCTCAAAACTCTCAAGGAAGCGGTCGACTCCGCCTTTCAAGCCTATCTCGTCGACCCCGAAACCTCCATCTACTGCATCGGCTCCGTCGTCGGCCCGCACCCCTTCCCCATGATGGTCCGCGACTTCCAACGCGTCGTCGGCATTGAAGCCCGCGAGCAATTCCAGGAAATGACCGGCAACCTGCCCGACCTCGTCACCGCCTGCGTCGGCGGCGGCTCCAACGCCATGGGCATCTTCTCCGCCTTCCTTAACGACCCCTGCGAGCTCTGGGGCGTTGAACCGCTCGGACGCGGCACCGAAACCGGCGACCACGCCGCCACCATGACCTACGGCATGCCCGGCATCATCCACGGCTTCAAATGCTACCTCCTGCAAGACGATGCCGGCGAACCCGCTCCCGTCTACTCCATCGCCTCCGGCCTCGACTACCCCGGGGTCGGCCCCGAGCACAGCCACCTCAAAGACGAAGGTCGCATTCAGTACACCTCCGCCGACGACAAAGAAACCCTCGACGCCTTCTACAAACTCAGCCGTCAGGAAGGCATCATCCCCGCGCTCGAAAGCGCGCACGCCGTAGCCTTCGCCATGAAAAAGGCCAAAGAAATGGGCCGCGGCTCCATCCTCGTCAACCTCTCCGGCCGCGGCGACAAAGACCTCGACTTCGTCGCCGAAAACCACGGCTTCGGCGAACCGGAGGAGTATTGACCGATGTTCCGGCCCATCTTTACGGATTTATCAGCGGGTTGCTTATCCTGTTTTTCAGCCGGACCCCCCCCCGTCCGATATTATAGATTTCAACGTGTTACGAGATCTTCCCCTCCTAATAGGGGGGGGGGTTAAGCGTCAACCGTGCCACAGGCTCTACACAAACTAGCATTGGGCAAAGCCCAATGTCTGAGAATTTCACTCATTTATTTGCCCTGAATTGGCAAAGTTGTGCTGTCCGTTGGCCACTCCTTGCATCCGCTGAATCGGGCTTAACGTAGTGCCATTCCGGGCGGCCCCTCTCTATCTTTTGAAACGCTATAGGGCGGAAGAAATCCAGGCCTCGACCTCTTCATCAAAATAGGCTTCCTCAAGCAGATCTTCGGCCCACGTCTCTGCAGACAACCGTTTCAGAATCCGGGCCGACATCACCTGAACGGCGGGAATTTCTGACCAGATGGAATGGTTGAGGCATCGCCAGTGACCGACCTCCCTCCGTTTTGGATTCTCAATCTGGTCGCGGCAGGTTTCGCAGAGAAACAGACACTGCTCCGCAGTCACAGGCTCCGACTCCGGCGGCACAACAAACACGCTCAGCTTCACCCCAGCGGCCTCGCACAACTCACACCTAGACCGAGATCGACGCACCAGCGTCTTGGCCAATAGATTGAGTGCGTTTTTTCGCTGTTGATTCTGGTCGTACCCTTTAGCCATCTGCCATCTCCTTGATCAAACGTTCACTATCGCCACGGCCCCGTCCCCTCGCATCATATTTCTTCTTCGGCTCATTGCCCAAAAAAGACCCGCCGCTCCCCGAAAGATGCAGAACGTTTTCGCCAACGCCTCACCCTCAAAAGCTAAGAACTGCGCCTTGAATGCCTCGTTGCCGCAGAACTCTTTCCGGTCGGAACTGAAGATCATCGTTCGCAGGAACTCCCCCCGACTCTGTAACTGGATGGAGTCTCTTTTAAGACCCAGCCAGCGGAGGGCTCCGCGGGTTCAATGCGCTGCATTCTTCTTCTTCTGGCAATCGTCAACTCGACTTCATTTAAATAGCTTTCGGAGCCTACCGCGAGACTGTCGGACCAGAACGACTCCCGATCCAAAGATTTTGCCGCAATCTTCTGCCCAACACAGGCGGCGTAGTCGGCCTGAAAACCCAGATCATCAGGGCGAGATCCAAATGAACGTTCAAACTGATTCTGATCAATTAAGCGATATCGTTTTCGACTCCCGGTCAACTCCCCATAACTGCACCAGGGCTATTCGGACGGGCAGTCGACGGCGCCGGCTCTAACCATATTCAAATCGATATAAGCCAAACAGTTCCACAGCTGGGTCTGATCCCCTATCGCTGTCGCACGATACCGTCCACTCCAAAAGGAGCCGCTCTTTCCCGTTCGCAAATTATAGACTTGAGCGAAATCGCCTTCTAGTGAATCCATCATCTGACTCACACGATTCTCATCCATCGCCGTCACCAACAGATGAACATGGTTCGATGTCACACAGTAGCCGAGCAGAGGCGTTCGATACTCAACCAATTTTTTCCGGAGCATTTCTCGATATGCATCTCGGTCCTTCGCAAACTTCAGGAGGAAGCTTCGGTTATGGCAGCGATGGGTCAGGTGATAATGCTGGCCCTTTACAAAATATCGATTTGCTTTCGGCATGGGTCTGTTTTAGCCGATCCCGTTGAATCCTTAAAACGAAAAAACAGGGGTAAAAAATGGCTCTAAGGGCTCTATTCGGGGCTAAATACGCCGCAAGACATTGATGACAAACAGGTTGTCGGGGGCAGCCCCCAAAATATTGCAATAGCCAGTGGCGCGCGGGCACGAAAATGATTACTTGCCACCTCACTTCTATTTTAATAAGATCCAACTCGTTAGGCGGATAAATTAGTAGTAGATAGAAAGCCGTCTGCCTGATAACGCGGACGGTTTGTTGGAAATCTGAAAAAAGAGTAGGAGTCAAAAATGAATAGAAACCTCAGGGCATTATTGTTGGCAGCGGCACTGGTCGCCGGTGGAGCACAATCGGAAATCATCCGGATTGATATCGGAGGTTCGGCGGCAGCACCGTCCGGAAACTGGAACACCGTTTCAGCGATGGATTCACTTCAGGAAACGGTTCTGGACTATGCAACCGGCCAAACCATCGCGAATGCCTCTATTTACGTCGCAGGTAGCGGTTCCGGATGGTTTGACAACTATCAAGGCTGGAATGGCGGCACGACCGACTGGATCGATGCCAATGCGGCAGCTGATTATTTTATGCTTGGAAATATTGAAAACCCTGTGAGCGTCATCGTGGGGGGGCTGTCCGGCTCCGCCTACACCATTAAGGTTCTCTCTAGCATAAACATGTCCGGCACCCACGGTCGTGTTGAGGTGGGTGGCGGTAATGGTGGTCCCGGTTCAGACTCCCCGGAAACCACCACCACCACCGGAACCGGAGCCTCGATCAGCAGTGCCGACTGGTACTCGCAAATCGATGGGTACAATTCAGAAAATTGGATGGTCTGGGAAAGCGTAACGCCCGTTGATGGCAATATCACCATCAATTCGTACTATGGCGGCGGCGACGGCTTCGCCTTGAACGCCCTCAGCATCGCAGCCGTTCCCGAACCGGCGACCGCTGGACTGATCGGACTCTCAGCACTCGTCCTTTTCGGCATTCGCCGACTCTACAGCCGCGTCTAAACAAACTCGGATGGAATGGTCAAAAATTCTCCGCTCAGGGTGCTGAGCGGATTTCTTTTTTCAGGTTGTCGGGGGCAGCCCCAAAAATCCAATCCAACATCCGTTTGACCTGCTTATGCAGCTCTCCTGAAACCGTTTTATGTCCCAACTGTTTCGCAAGTCGTGTTTTACCGG
>Ga0307990_1003728_pt1 | contig 11498 bp, 10 predicted proteins | sample EllFjometagen129_FD_203168 | JGI IMG/M metagenome (GOLD analysis project Ga0307990, IMG submission 203168) | Marine microbial communities from Ellis Fjord, Antarctic Ocean - #129 | ecosystem: Environmental > Aquatic > Marine > Unclassified | place: Southern Ocean | collected 2014-10-08
ATTCCAGGTATTATAAGCATTTTGTCTATATTTTAATACTTGCTTTTGTGTAAGATTACCAAATTTAACAATTGCATCTGCAACTTCTTGTGCACTAGGATTAGAAGGTAAAAGTATGCCATTATCATTATTTACTACTTCACAAGTTCCTCCAACATCAGTAGCTATTACAGGTATGCCAAACGACATTGCTTCCATAATTGAAACAGGAATACCTTCTGATGAACTTACATTAATTGATAAATCAATATTCTGGTTAAGTAAATCATATATATCTTCTTTATTTTTAGTTCCTAAAAAATGATAAGCAATATTGGTTTTGCCTTCAAACTTTTTTAAAGCATAATTTTTTATTAAATCAAAATCAACACCTTCGCCTATATGATACCATTTAACAGAAACATCTTTGATTGATGATAATGCATTAATCAAAAGATTGATTCTTTTTCTCTTTGTTATAAAAAAGATACTTACAATTTTTATAAAATTTTTATTTTCCTCAAAATTTTTTAACGCAACAGTTTTTGTGCCTAATCTGTTTATTGCTATTTTAGAAGATATATCAGGGATTTTTTTTAATATATAATCCCTTCCATTTTCAGAAACAGAAAATATTTTATCTAAATTTTTAAAAATAAAACTTCTTAAAGGCAAATAATTATATTCTGATTTTTCAAAATAAATATCCCATCTGTGAGCTCTTGCAAATGTTTTGATTTGTGGATATTTTATCTTTATCTTTGCAATACTGTAAGCATTATCAGTACACCAGTATGAATAAAGATAACATTTATCTAAATCATCACATCTGTCTAAAATTATATTTTCTAATTTATGAGATAATCTGTCACCATTTAATAATGAAATCAATAAAGTTTTAATGATACCAAAACTTATCTTTTGCTTATAAACATTTTTAATAATACGAATTTCTTGTTTAAAGACAGGACTAAAAAATAAATATTTTAAGCTAAATAATTTTCTGAAAAATTTTAATGATTGGTTTACTATTATAACCTCTGAATTTTTTGGCAAATAAAATCTAATATCTTTTATATTATTACCTGATTCTGTATTAATAAAATAAATTTTATAAAATTTTTCAGATAAAAAAGGCAACTCATTTTCAATAAAAGATTCTCCAAAATTATAAGGATATTTATAGGTAACTAAAAATAGTATTTTTTTATTATCTGTTTTTTGCATATAAATATCAAAATTTATTTTTTTTAGATAAAACAAAAGGGGAAGATAATTATAACTTACCTCCTCCTTTTGTTAATACTTATATTTAATATTTAAGAAAAAAAATTACTTTAATGTTTAAAACTATCTTTTATGTAATTTTTCGTCAGAAACAGAAAGTTTTTTTCTTCCTTTGGCTCTGCGTGCAGATAAAATTTTACGTCCTGATACTGTGGACATTCTTTCTCTAAAGCCGTGTTTGTTTCTTCGTTTTCTTGTTGATGGTTGAAAAGTTCGTTTCATATTCTATATTTTTAAAAGTTACAAAGGTATTATTTTTTTGCTTTAATAAAATATAATTTGTATAAAAATATTTATTTTTTAGGTATTTCTTTAAGCAGTTGTATTAAAAACTTCCAAAATTTATCAACAGTTTTAATATTTACTTTTTCGTCAGGTGAATGAGGATAACGAATTGTAGGTCCAAAAGAAATCATATCCCAGTCAGGATAAATTCCTCCTAACAGGCCACATTCTAATCCTGCATGAATAGCTTTTATATCAGGAATTTTCCCGAACATATTATTATAAACTTCTTTTGATTGTTTTAGAACTGATGAATTGATATTTGGTTTCCATCCTGGATATGTGCCTGAAAAATCTACTTCTGCACCTGCTAATTCAAATATGCTTCCCATCATTTCACATAAATCTTCTTTTGCTGTATCAACAGAGCTACGTAATAAACATTGAACTGTTATCTCTCCATTATATGACTTGACAATTGCTAAGCTAGTAGATGTCTCAACTAATCCCGGCATAGAATCACTCATACGAATCACACCATTAGGGCAACCATAAACAGCATTTATCATGTTGTTTTGTGTCTTTTCATCAATTAATGAAGCAGGAATATCAGCAGTTTTGACTTTAAAGCTCAAATCAGGTTCAACAACAGATAATTCTTTTTTAAATATCTTTTCAAATCTTGATACGCTATCAACAAAATCTTTTTCATTTTCATTGGGGACTGTAACAACAGCAAAAGCTTCGCGAGGTATAGCATTACGTAAACTTCCACCTTCAATGCTTGATAGACGCAGTCCGTAATTTTTAACAGCATATTTTAAGAAACGGATTAAAATTTTATTTGAATTTCCTCTTTCAAGTTTGATATCAACACCTGAATGTCCACCTTTTAATCCTGTAACAGAAAGTTTAAATGCTTTTACGTCAGAAGTAACATTTGTTTCTGAATAGTTAAATTTTATATTTGCATTTGTTCCGCCTGCACATCCAACACATAATTCTCCTTCTTCTTCCGAATCAAGATTTATTAATATATCAGCATCAATTAAGTTTGGTTTTAATTCAAAAGCGCCGGTCATACCTGTTTCTTCATCAATAGTAAATAGAGCTACAATAGGACCATGTTCCAGGTCTTTTGATTCCAAAACTGACATAGTTGCCGCATCACCTATTCCATTATCAGCGCCAAGAGTAGTTCCTCTTGCAGTTACCCAGTCGCCATCGATATAAGCATCAATAGGGTCTTTTTCAAAATCATGTTTTATATCACTGTTTTTTTGAGGAACCATATCAAGATGTCCTTGTAAAACAACGGTCTTTCTATCTTCCATTCCTGGTGTAGCAGGTTTTTTAATGATAACATTTCCAACTTGGTCAACAAAAGTATCAAGTCCTAAACTTTTGCCCCATTCTTCCATAAATTTAATTATACGACTTTCTTTTTTAGACGGGCGAGGAATTTGTGTTAGTTTATAAAAATTTGTCCAAATTGCTTTTGGGTCTAAATTTATTATTTCTTTACTCATAATATTTCTCCTGTATTATTATTATTATTAAAAAAAAAATTAACGCACAAATTTAAAATTTATTTTTAATTAAAATATATTAATTGATTAAAATTATTTTAATACTATGTGTTTTTTAGAGTTTCCAGTTCAAAGCACAAAGCCTGCCCTGTGAAATCAGGTAGTTACCTGATATTTAACAAGGTTTATAATTTATTACTCTTATTCTTTCTGAAGTTCCACAAATGATATATATCTTTGTTCATAAAGTTGAGCCATAAATTTTGTTACTCTTTCTTCTGCCGGGTTTATTTTACCGCCAAATTTTTCGGTTAATATATTACAAATATCTTTTACTTTTCTTTTTCCATCAATTTCTAACCATGTTGCACTTCCAATTTCATCTAACTTAATATTAAAGTTTTCTGATTTATTTTGAGGAACGCAAAATTTACCAATTTTTTTATTACTAAATTTAGGGACAATTAATACTACATTACTATCTCCATTAATAATATGCTTGTGTAATCTAACTGGAATAATATCAAGAAAATTTAGATTTTTTAAAATTTTACGTCGCTGAAAAAAATTTAAAGGCATTTGTTTTCTATATTATAATTTTTTACTAAAAGAGCGATTTTAAATATAAAATCGCTCTTTTATTGTTATATATAATTTAAGTAACAAGAAATATTAATTTTATTCTTTATCTTTTACCTGAACAAACTTATTTGTTGGTTCTCCTGCATTTTTTAAAGGTATTTTAATTAATACGTATGCAATAACAGCTAATACAACGAGACCAATAATATATGAAGGATGTTTAAATACAGATAAAGGGAATATCTCTCCTACAGCAAACATTGCAAATAACAAGCCCACTAATGCTTCTCCTGCAATAAGTCCTGACGCCAACAATATGCCAGTATTTTCAACTTTTTCTTTTTGATTTTCATCGTATTTTCTTTTTTTATTATACTTTTGAACAACACCTTTTATCAAACCGCCTATAAAAATAGCGAAAGTCGTTTCTAATGGCAGATACATACCAACACATACCAACATAGGACTTTTTATCTGCATAAGTATAAATCCTATTCCCATAAGTATGCCTGCGATTATCAAAGGCCATGCCATTTTCCCACCAACTATTCCTTGTGAAAGTAAAGCCATTAAATTTGCTTGTGGGGCAGATAATTTCGGACTACCAAAACCACCTTGGTATCCTTCGCGTATTCCATTAGCAATATCACCCTGATTTAAAAATGATAATATAAAAAACATAACAGAACCTGCACAAATCACTCCAATAATATCACCTATCTGCATTTTCCAAGGTGTTCCTCCAAGTATATGTCCTGCCTTTAAATCTTGTAACATTTCACCAGCAACAGCAGCTGACACACAAACGATAGCGGCAACACCGAGAGTAGCAGCAACGCCTTCACTTCCGTTAGCGCCAAGTAAAACCATAATCAGGGCAGTAACTACTAATGCTGTCAATGTTAAACCACTAACAGGATTATTACTTGAGCCCATAAGACCTACGAGATATCCTGATACTGCTGCAAAAAAGAATGCAAGAATTATCATAACAGTAGCAGCAACAACAGCGACTAATATTGTAGTTGAAAATATATAATAAGTAATAAAGAATGTAGCAATAGCAATTGCTACAATTCCTATCATAATCCATATAAAACTAATATCTTTTTCATTTCTCGGAATATTAATATCAAGACCTTTAGAAGCTTTTTTAACATCACTTACAGAGCGTCCAATACCTGTAATAAGGCTCTTTCTCATCATATACAAAGTATAAACAGAGCCAACCAACATACCTCCGATAGCTATAGGACGAACAATATATTTCCATACATCATAAGCAGAGTTAATCCATGCTTTATTCAGAGCTTCTGTTTGTGTTAAAGAAGGGTCAGCAGCCATTAAGCCCGAAATAATTGCTTGTATATCAATGCTAGGAGCAATAAAATAAAGTATCATTGGTGTTAACAATCCCCAAGCAATCAAGCTACCACTAAAGTTCATAGCAGCTAATTTTGGTCCTATGATATATCCTACGCCTGTATAAGCAGGGCTTATGCCCGGAGATCCAAGCATCATTCCGCCTTTTCCTACAAATGATGTTCCTGTTATTGACTGTTTCGCAAAAAGAATAAATTTTTCCCAGTAAACGGAGAATAATTTAAATTCTCCCAATGTCTTTACTATTCCACCAAATATCATAGCTCCAAATAGAATTTTAGAACCTTTTCCTTTTCCCCTGCGACCTGCTTTATGAATTTCCGCAGCTGCAATTGACTCAGGAAAGGGCAGTTCAGCATCTTCTACCATTACTCTTCGCAATAGAGCAATAAACATAATACCTAAAATACCTCCGACTATTACAATTATTGTACTTGTTCCATAAGTAAAGAAATTTTCTACTTTTTTTCCGGAATCAAGATATACAATATAAAATGCCGGTAAAGTAAAGATAGCTCCGGCTGCAATTGATTCGCCGATAGACCCTACGGTACGGGCAAAATTCTCTTCTAATATTGTACCTTTCATCATTTTTATTAGAGCCATTCCAATGACAGCAGCAGGATAAGTTGCAGCAATGGTCATTCCTGCTTTTAATCCTAAATAAGCATTTGCAGCACCTAAAACTACGGATAAGATAATACCTATAATCAAAGCTCTAACTGTAAATTCCACCATATTTGTCTCGACCGAAACAAACGGAATATATTTTCTCTGTTCTGACATTCTTGTAAATTTAAATTTAAAAATTATTTCAATCTGCTAATTACCAAAAAAAAAATGAATATACCAAAAAATATTCTATAAATAATTATTACTAAATACTCTATAAATGCAAGCAAACAACATAAAATAATAAAGTGTCAAGATAAAATATATAAGATATAAGATAAAGAAAGATAAAAAAAAATAATTTTTTATATCTAAATATAAGATATTTAAGTTTCGGACTTAGTACATTGCTGTCAATCAGGTTATTAAAACTATAAAACGTACTGAATTAGAACAATTTTATAAGGCTAATGTATTGAATCAGGCAACTGCCTGACAAAAGCAATAACCATTTATAGTTATTTATGCTGTTTTATTCTAATAAACAATTAATGTTTTTAAGCCCTGAAAGGGCATTATATATCAACGCAGGGTGTAGCCCTGTGAATATAAATACAATACCACGCTAAGCCCTGAAAGGGTGTAATCTCAATCCCATAAGTATCTTTCATCATACTCTATGTTATACTCCTTCAGGAACTCTAAATATTCTTCCTGAAAGGTCTTTTTCCTGTGATGAATAAGATTTCACTTTTTCCAATTTTGATTATACCCTTTCAGGGCTTATGTCATTTGTTATTGTTTATTCACAGGGCTATTGCCCTGTGTTATTGATTACGCCCTTTCAGGGCTTGTAATTTTATAACATATTTTATAGTTTTGGTTAATGCTTTTGTCAGGCAGTCGCCTGATTGATTAACAACAACTTAGCAAGTCCGAAACTTCAGTAAGATATATTTATTAAATCTTATAATCAAATAAAAAAATTAATGGTTGCTTTTTATATAATAATTTAACTTTTTATAGCAAATCTATTTTTTTGTAATTTATATGACTAATTAAGATTTAATATAAATAAATGAGTTTTTTTGTTTTATAAAAATCTTCAAAAAAGTACTTATTTAAACAATATATTTTATATTTTGTTTTTATTTTTTTTAATTCATAAAAAATATCTCCTCCTTTTAAATATAATATACCATTTGTTAAGTCATTAAATCCATTTTTATATATTTTATTCTTTACTAACTTATAAAAATCCGGTAAGTTTGTTACTGCTCTACCAATAATAAAGTCAAATTTTTTGTTTATGTCTTCAGCTCTTTTATGTTCAATATATACATTTTTCAGGTCAAGTTCATTTGTTATAGCTTTCACTACTTTAATTTTTTTACCTATTGAATCATTTAAATAAAAATAAGAATTAGGAAAAAATATTGATAAAGGTATGCCTGGAAATCCTCCGCCTGTTCCAATATCTAAAATTTTTGTATTTTTTTTAAATTGTATAACTTTTGCAACGCTTAATGAATGTAATATATGATGTTCGTAAAGATTATTTATATCTTTTTTAGAAATAACGTTTATCTGTGAGTTCCATTTTGAATAAAGTTGTTGCAATCTTTCAAAACAATTTAACTGTTTTGGAGACAAATCAGGGAAATACTTATTTAATAAGTACATAGGTTTTAAATTTTAATCCGTCAGCCGACGGATGAAAGATGGTTCGGGATATACAGCCGAATTTCCAATTTCTAAATCGGGATTATGCCTAACTAATCCGATATTTCATTATTTTCGTATCGTATAATTTAGGTATTACATAAAACTCTTAAAACTCTGTAGAGAAAATATAATACTATTTTTATTTATAAACAAATTCTATGTATTCCATAATTATAATCTTTATTTATAATATTTAGTATAGTATTATAATCCTCATTATTATTTACAAAATCTATTTTATTAGTATCTATAATTAGAATACGCATATTTTTTTGCTGTTTAATAAATTCAAAATATCCTGATTGAATTTTTTCAAGATAGTAACTTTCAATATTTTTTTCATATATACGTCCTCTGTTTAATATATTTTCTTTTAACCGGTCTATTTTCATATAAAGATATACAAGTAAATCCGGCTTAGGTAAACTATTGCTGATAATATCAAACAGTTTTGTATAAAGAATAAATTCATCTTGCTGAAGTGTTTCTTTAGAAAAAATCAATGATTTATTAATAAAATAATCAGAAATAGTAAAGGTCTTAAATAAATCCTGTTCTGACAATTCTCTTTTCAGTTGATTATACCGTGTAGCAAGGAAAGACAGTTCTAACTGAAATGCATTTTTAGAAGGGTCTTCATAAAACTTAGGAAGGAAAGGATTTTTTTCAAACTGTTCAAGTATAAGTTTTGCATTAAATTGATTTGCTATCTTTGTTGCAAGAGATGTCTTGCCAGACCCAATATTGCCTTCTATTGCAATGTAATTATATTTCATAAATGAATTAAAATTATAAATGCCAAAAATACTTAAAATTTAAAATGTTTGAAATTAGTTCTGTTTCATTTCAAATCTACATAAAATAAATTATTACATATTCTGAATTATTTGTCCATTAAATTATATATTATTATCATTAGCCCCGCTCTTCAGAGCAGGGAACAAAAATTTACTTATTTTTCTCCATCAAAATTTATAAATTAATCAGGATATAGACAATATAAAAAAAGATTAAAGTTTTTTGGATGCACTATTATAACGTTCAACTTTTAATTTATCATTACATATATATAAAAGTTCTTTTATTGTTTTATTTTTAACAGGATGAACAAAATTTTCAGATATTTCGGCAAGAGGAACTAAAACAAATCTCCTTTTATCTATTAAAGGATGTGGTATTTTTAGTTCTTTTTTATTAATAATAATATTATCATAAAAAAGTATATCAATATCTATCACTCTTGAAGTCCATTGTTTTTCACTTCTCTTTCTGCCTAATGAACTCTCAATTTTCTGCAACTCTGAGATAAGAGAATAAGGACTTAACTTTGTCTCAATATATACAACCTGATTTAAAAACAATAAATTATCATTAAATCCCCAAGGTTCTGTCTCATAAACAGATGAATATTTAATAATATCACCTATTTTTTGTTTAATCAAACAAACAGTTTTTTCCAAATTTGCTTTTCTGTTACCTAAATTTCCTCCTAATAGCAAAAAGACCTTACTCATAATAATTTTTTGTAATAATTTACAAATTTACAATAAGATTGTAAAAAAAAAAATAATATTTATAAATATTATTGCTTTCAGATGTTATTTAAATAAATTATTTTTATAAATTTGTAATTTTAAAAAAACAAACTGATAATTTTAAGTTCCAATAAAAATAAACATATATTACTTTGCTATGAATGATAAAAAAATTATTGTAGGAATTGATTTTTCACAGTGTTCAATTAATGCCTTAAAATATACAATTGATATTGCAAACAAATCGCATTCAGATATTTTAATGGTTTGGGTTAACAAACCTGATAACAGGAAAGCAATATTTTTAATTGATTCTGATAAAATTAAAGAAGCAGTAGAAAAACAATTTAAAAAGTTAATATCTAAATATCAATCTAAATTAGAGAATGGTAAAATATCTTACGTTATTAAAGAAGGAAAAATTTATAAAGAAATTATAGATACTGCAAATAAAAATAATGCTTTTGCAATAGTTGTAGGTACTCATGGATTATCGGGCTTTGAAGAATTTTGTATTGGAAGTAATGCAAACAGAATAGTTTCATCAGCTAAATGTCCTGTTTTTACAGTAAGATTAAGAATTAACATTGATAAAGAACTCAAAAAAATTGTCTTACCTATAGATAATACTTTTAATACCAGACAAAAAGTTCCTTTTACTGCTTCAATTGCAAAACATTTTGATGCCAAAATACACATTCTTGCTTTGTATAGTATTGATGAAGAAAATATAAAAAAAATTGTTGATAATTATGTAAAACAGATTGTCAGTTATTTAGATGAAAATAAAGTTAAATATAGTTTAGATTCTTCCCATGCTGATAATATCACAGATTCAACTATTAAATTTGCTAAAAAAATTAATGCTAATTTAATATCCATAATGGATGAGCAAGAGAAATCATTAAATAATTTTTTACTTGGTTCTTATGCTCGGCAAATGGTAAACAATTCTCCCATTCCTGTTTTATACATTCACGTAAAATAATTATAAAATAAAATAAAGATTATTTATTTATTAGAAAAGCACTTCGTATTTTTAATAAGAAATACTAATTAACAACCAATTTTTTAGTTATTGTTTTATCTCCTATGTGAACTTTTAAAATAAACATTCCTTTGTTTTTGGGACAAAAAGTATTTAGAGTATAGCGATACGTTCCCTGATTTTGTTTTGAATGTATTAAAGTATTAAGTTTTTTACCCAAAATATTATACACTTCAATACAAACATTTTTTTCTTCTTTTAATGTATATTGAATATATGAATTTTGATTAACAGGATTGGGATATATTGTTATATCATTATTATTTATGGCAGTTTCTTCTGTTTTTGTTATCATATAACTTTTTAAGCTTGGACATTCTAAAAGCACACCTGAATCATAGGAATAGTCTCCTGCATCTGCAATTGCTATCTTTAAATGATATATTTCTCCAGGAATTATATCTGCTTTATGGAATTACTATATTGTCGGATATCAGGTTTTGCACAAATATCTTAAAGACCGTAAAGGACGAATAATGGATGATTCTCGTTATTACTGTCGTGTAGTTACAGCAATTAATAAAACAATTGAGTTACAAAAACAGATAGATAAAATTTATGGTCAAATAGAAAAAAATATAATAACATTCTGAATATAATACAGTTAGATAGAAACAGGTATCTTATCAGTTAATAATACTATTTTTTGCAACATTTATAAATTTCATTACAGATAAATTCTGCGGCACTGGCATCTCCAAATATTGAAGGGAAGGGAAGATTAGTTAAGTTTTTAAAATGTTTGTATGCTTTTAATATTTTGTCATGGTCGGCATTGGCAATGATAGCAGTTCCATTTTCAACAATTTCGGTCCATTCGGTCTCTGAACGTATAATAACGCAAGGTTTTTTAAAAAAAAATGCTTCTTTTTGCACACCTCCGGAGTCAGTAAATATCATTTTTGTATTTTTTTCAAGAACAATCATATCAAAGAATGAAACAGGAGCAAGAATTTTGAATAAAGGATTTTTTTTAATTGAACTATAAAGTTTAGTAGATAAATTTTTTGTCAGCAGTTTTGCTGTCCTTGGATGCAGAGGCATAATAATTTTAATGTTGTCATTTTCAGATATGTTGTTTAAAGCATTGAATATGGCGTTTAATCGTTCAGGTATATCAGTATTATTATCGCGATGAATAGTTACTAAAAGATAATTATTAGCAGACAGATTATTTTTTTGTAAGATATTTGATTTTTTATCTGCTATTTCAGAAAAGTATAAACTATTGTCATACATTATATCTCCACAATGGCATATATAAGGATTATCATTAGTAAAAGGTGGCTTTGTGTTTGGTTTAAAACCTTCTGCTATCAGATTATCATATCCGGTATTTGTAGGTGTGAACAATAAAGTAGAAGCGTGGTCGCACATTATTCTGTTTATTTCTTCAGGCATTTTTTTATTAAAGGAACGTAATCCGGCTTCAATATGTGCTATTGGTATGTAAATTTTAGAAGCGGCAATAGCACCGGCAAGAGTGGAGTTTGTATCACCATAAAGTATTATAAAGTTTGGTTTTTCTTTTAGCAAGATATTTTCAATGCCTTGAATCATAAGAGATGTTTGTTTTCCATGACTTGCAGAGCC
>Ga0307990_1003730_pt1 | contig 11497 bp, 6 predicted proteins | sample EllFjometagen129_FD_203168 | JGI IMG/M metagenome (GOLD analysis project Ga0307990, IMG submission 203168) | Marine microbial communities from Ellis Fjord, Antarctic Ocean - #129 | ecosystem: Environmental > Aquatic > Marine > Unclassified | place: Southern Ocean | collected 2014-10-08
GGATTGTCTAACTCTTTCTGAATTCCTGTATAGTGATTTTGTAAGAAATTCTCTAAGTGGTTAAAGTCAAAGAATAGAAATTTATTCTCTTTAAAATGAATTTTATTGCCAATTACAGAGCTACAGTCATATTGATAACCATTAATAACTAATTTCAATTTATTTGGATCAATTGCAATGTCAGACATGGTCCAACAGCTTTGGCCACTTTGATCAGGGGTTGAGTCATGTATCTTCCCTCTATATAATATATCAACTGCTCTGCCCTCAGGAATGCTTTGCGCAGATGGGTCGAAACATAATCTTTTATCCACAGGTATCTTCTCTATCCTATCAAGATATCCCATTGCTTCTTCGTTTTCTGGTTCAATATTCAAGGCTTGCTTAAATTTCTTTTCAGCTTGCAGATATTTCTTGTGTTCAAACGATTTTTTGCCTGAGTTAATAAGGCCTTGTACGATTTTTGATATCTCATCAATATATCCCTTTGCTTCTTCGTTATCAGAGTCAATATTCAAGGCTTGCGTAAAATATTTTTTGGCTTGCTTATAGTCCTTGAGGGCGAATGAATTCTTGCCCTTGCTAATAAGATTTTTTACTTTATTATTTTCCTCTTCTATTTCCCTTATGTTCCTAAGGTATCCCTTTGCTTCTTCGTTATCAGAGTCAATATTCAAGGCTTGCGTAAAATACTTTTTGGCTTCCGTATAGTCCCTATGGTTGAATGATTGCTTGCCAGAACTAATAAGTTTTTTTACTTTATTACGTCTCTCTTTTATCTCCTCAATCTCTTCAATATTCTTAAGATATCCTTTTGCTTCTTTGTTATCAGACTCGATACCTAAGACTTTCTGAAAATACTTTTCAGCTTGCAGATATTTCTTGTGTTCAAACGATTTTTTGCCTGAGTTAATAAGGCCTTGTACTATTTTTGATATCTCATCAATATATCCCCTGGCTTCTTCGTTATCAGAGTCAATATTCAAGGCTTGCGTAAAATATTTTTTGGCTTGCTTATAGTCCTTGAGGGCGAATGAATTCTTGCCCTTGCTAATAAGATTTGTTACTTGATTAAAAATTATTTTGATTTTATCAAGGTATCCATTTGCATCTTTGTTTTCTGGTTCAATATTCAAGGCTTCCGTAAAATACTTCTTAGCTTGTTTATAGTGGCCAAGGCTGAATGAATTCTTGCCCTTGCTAATAAGTTTTTTTACTCTTTTTTTCTTTTCTTCTCCGTCCTCTATTTTCTTTATTTTATCAAGGTATCCATTTGCATCTTTGTTTTCTGGTTCAATATTCAAGGCTTCCGTAAAATACTTCTTAGCTTGTTTATAGGCGTCAAAGTTGAATAACTCTATACCTGAATCAATTAATATTTTTAGTTTTTTCTCCTCGACAGAAGGTGCTGGCGTTGAAAAAAAATAAATAAGCCCTGCAAAAATGGGCAGTAATATAATTGCAATCCATACCCACCCTGGTAGATGGAAACGAGATTCTTTTTTTTTATCCTTTTCAGTTATCTTGCCTAACCTTTCACCTATATGGATGGGGCTGTCTTTTTTTGGCTTATCTGCAATGGGTGGTATGGCAAAAGCTCCTCCAGAGACAGATATGGTTCGAGTGAGATAAGTAGATTTAATGTCAATCTCTCCGAAAAGGATCGTGTCTTTCTTCAGATTCCCCACTTCAAGGTTTATGATGTGCGAGCCAGGTCCCAATCCCGGATTAACTATTTTTAGCCCAGATATATTTGTTTCCAGAACACAGGAAACCGGAACCTCCATTCCGAATTCAAAATAATTTTTCTTATGTGGAACTACAGGCCATATGTTCAGAACATCGGGATATTTCCATAAACCGCTTTCGTTTGCTAACCCTGTTACGTTTCCCCTAAGAACGACATTTTCCAGGTTAATCTTAATATTTCTTTTTACCTTTAAGGCAATACTGGCTGCCCCTTTTTTTTCATCAGGGAGGGATGTGACCTCTAATTTGAGGTTTTTCAATCTTACCATTTCGCACTCAACACAAACAACAGGGCCATTTTTGGAGCAGATAGTGCTATTCTGACCATCTAATGTGATCGGTTTAGTGATTGTGATTTGCTCAAAATATTCACCGAACTCCAGAATAAGGGTTCCGTGTTCTCCTGTGCTATCAATTTTTTCCTGCAGACTCAAATTGTGTCTCCCTTCAATAGTATATACGATTAAGCTGTTACCTCAAAAATCGCCAACCTGCCCTTTGGAGCTGTTGAAAGTAATATTACCTTGCCATTAGAGATTTCAACGGAATCTCCAGGCCTGATTTGCTCCGATACAGAGCAGACCATCTTTTCACTGCTTTCATTTCTAAAGGTCCATTTCTGATCATCAAGGCTGAAAGATCCTTCCCATTTGATATTTTTCGATATTTCGTTTGGGCAAAAAACATCCGAACGCGAATGCCATGCGTATAACTTTTTTTTATCACAAATGGTTAGATAGTGTTTCTCTGGAAGATATTGTCCAACGCTAAATTTTTGGAATAAATGCATGATCGGGATTGGCTCACTTATTTTCCGACCACAGAATGGGCACTTTGGCTCTGAGCCTTTTTTATAAACAAACCACTTTTGCCAGCAGTTGCTTCCCTTGCAAGGATACAAAATATCCAGGGTTCGTGTCAAGACATCTTCCCATTCATAGGCTGTAGGGCGTAGATCAGGCTCATGTAAGCCGTCTATGAATACACGTTGGAAAAGTGAAACCAGGTGGGGACCAAGGGACTGAAATGATACGTCCATATTATCAGGGCAATTGGATGTATCAAGGGGGTTTTCAATAAAAAGTGCCTTTTCTCCGAACATTAGCAGTTCGTCTGTTTCAAAATTGCTGGAGTAAGATTTCTTTCCTTCAAGCGGATGACGGAGCAGCAGAGTTTCGTAAATTATCACCGCTAAGGCGTGAAGATCGGTTTTAATGCTAGGCATTTTTTTCTCAGGGTGCATCAAATCCAACTGAGAGGTCTTAACAACCTCAGGAGCCATATACCCCCTTGTCCCTAAAACCTTCGGCTGAAAAATCCCAGGGACTACAAGCGAGTCAATATCTATCACCAAAGAGGTCCCCCTGGAGGCATCCATCAACACATTATTGCTTGATAGATCTGAATGAGCCAGCCCTGCAGCATGCATTCGCCCTATAGCTTGGGTTAAGTGTCTGCATATCTTTAGCCGGCTAAGCAGAGTCCCTCTTTCCTTTTTTTGTAATTTTTTAAATAATCTCTTGCTTGAAAACCATTTCCCTTTTTTTTCTCCTTTTCCATCTTTAAAGTAATATTGAAGAGGGAATTTGGGAGATAGTATTCCTATACGGGGTTTAACAACAAAGGCCTTTGGCCAGCAGAAATGCTTCTCCCAAACCTCGCCATTCCCAAGGTCAAGAGTGGGATTGTATTTCTCAATAACGCTCATCAAACGCCTGATTCTCTCCTTATCCTCCAGGCCGTTCTGATCTTTGTAGAAACCAATAACCAAATTTTCATCTTCAGTGAGAAAAAACTCTTTTTCAGCTCCTTCTCCTAACATTTTCTCAGGATGGTACCTGATAATTTTTCCATTATGCAGTTGCGCTTCAATAAAACCCATTGCAAGAGCCTTTGAAAAAAGTTAAAGGCATTAGCCTTCAATTAGATTAATTTCTGATTCCTTACTCGTAGGCTGTTTGTCATAAATTTTAGTTGGTGCCTACCATTGATTATTGAATTCTCCATTTCTGATAAAACCTTGTTGCACTTAACAATAGTAATCTTTCTTGTAAAGGCACAAATAAGGCAACAATGAAAGGTATCGCCCAGAGTCTGCTGTTTAGATATGTCTTATTTCTGATATGCGTCTCTTGCAGTGGAACTTAAATTCTGCTACGGCTCGAATGATTCTCTACTTTCTGCCAGAACCATTTTACCTGTAATATTCAATTTGGAGGTCAGGTAAGGCATGTTCTTTTTAAATAATCATTTTAAGAAAGTATAATTTTGTGGTATTTTTTGTCTATAGTTATCCCTTTTGTGCTGTCCAAACTTTTCTGGCTTGCCATGGTCACGGCTGAGCCTATGAAATCAATAAACTGACTAAAAGTATCTGAGGTTTGATCCTTCATAAGAACAACAATGTTTGTTAAGTGTTTGAGATTAGAAACATTAACATCGGTTCCGACGCCACATGCAACAAAATCAACATTCCTTGAAACTTTTTCAGATATACCTTCCCAGTCATCAGTGGATCTTCCGTCTGACATCAAGAAAACCAATGGTTTCCGATCTCCTTTTTGGTTCATGGTTTGATCCCTTACCTCTTCTTTAATACAGTGGGATAAGAAATGAAGTGCGCGGCCAAGATTAGAGCTCCCACCGGCCTTTAAAGGTAAGGTTTTAAAATTGCTTATGGGGCAAAGGGGCATGAGCTGACGAGGCACACTATTATACACAATGACGCTGACCCACACAACATCAGATGTATGGGGATCATTGACAAGTTTTAATATCAAGTTTTTAAAAGCTTGGTCAACAGCCTCTATAGCATCACCTCTCATTGAACTTGAGCAGTCAATAAGGACATAGACTGGTAGACGTCTGATAGTGGAATCAATCGTTGAGAACATTTAATAATTTCCTAATATCTTGGTTCAGGAGTAGGTTTTTTTTAACCAAATATATGCCAACAATAGTGGTATAAATGCATGAAGTGTAATAATTACTAATGGTATATTATGCCCAAAGAAACCGGGAGATATCTCCCCAACATTTTGATGAAAAAAGACATGAATTATTCTCTCTGGAATAAATCTCACGTAGTCTAAATAGTGGTCACATTCAGTATTGATTTTCTGAGTAAGCACACTGCCATCCATCGAGTTGAATATCAGCAGGGCATTAAAAGACCATTTTTGAAGAATAAAATCACTGATGTGAAGATAACCAAAAAATTGATCGCATAGGTATTTTACAGGCCTAATTAATCCCCCAAAAAGAAGCTGTGGAATTATCAAAATTGGAACTGCCATTAGAGATGCCTGTTCGGTCTTTACTGTTGCCGATATGAGTAAACCCAGGCTTGCAGCAGCCATTGCAGTTAAAAATAAGACAAACCAGGTTATTAAAAAATTCTCCATAGGGATTAAAAAATAATGTATAATAGCTATCAGGACACCTGTCTGCATAAAGGAAATCATTGCAAGTGTGGTAACCTTGGCCGTTAAATATGAAACAATATGCAGGTAAGCCTTTATCTCTCTGTTAAGAATAGCCTTCTCGGATACAATTTCCCGGCAGGAATTTACTATGCCAAACCAGATAGTGGAGGCTGCCATAATGAACAAGATTGCTCCTCTTCTCTGAGCAGATTGCCCACTTATAAATCCTAATTCTCTGTCTGCCCAATGTTTTGCCTCATCCAATGTATCTTCAATAACTGTCGTCTCCCCATTTTCAACATGCTTATCGTATTCTTCTGTAGCATAATACGATATTCTTGTAAATCTGTCTGCCTTCTTATAATCAAACTGAAACCCTCTGAAAGCAAACACAATAAGAATTGCAATAATTGTTGCCTGGGAGATAATTATTACAATGCCCATCTTATCGGATGTTTTGACGCGAATGTTCCTTCCTAAAAGAACAAAAAATTGATTGGCTGCATGGTAAATTTTTTTCTTATAGGCCATGTAATCTATTTTCCATCCTTCTTCAAATATACACGAGCTATGTTGCTCTGCTTCGATTGGGCTTCTGAAAAGGGATTATCAGGAGAATGTTTCTGTTCCCAGATTTCTAATGCTTTCAAAAGGTATTCAGCGGGATTTTCATTAACGTACCTTTTTCCGGTGAATTTTTGAAAGTAGCGAATCGCATCATCCCTCGATCCGAAATAGGCCATATTTCCACCAAAGGAAAGTAAAAGAATTTGGTCGAGTTGATTAAAAATCACCCTGCTTGGTTGATGAAGGGTCATCAGTATTGTAACATGTCTGCTTTTGCAAATATTTTTGAGTAACCCAATAACATGCTCAGAATCCACCGATGAGAGACCCGATGTCGGTTCATCCAAGAACAGTAGCAATGGGGAAGTGACAAGCTCATGAGCAATATTAACCCTTTTCCTTTCACCGCCGCTTAACGTCCTCTGTCCCGGCGAACCTATTTTTGTATTCATTAACAGCTCTAACTTGCTGGCAGTAAACCCCATCCTTTCCAGCACATCTTCGATGAGTGTCTGCCTGATATGGGTTTCCATATCAGGGTATTTAAGTTTGAGGCAGTAGTGGAGGGATTGGAGGGCAGTCAACTCTGGGAGCAAGGTGTCATCTTGCGGAACATGCCCAATGATATCTTTGATTAATCCATAGCTTTTGTGAACATTGAAATTACCGACCATAACACTTCCACCTTCAGGATTCAGATATCCGCTTAAAAGGTTCAATAAAACAGTTTTTCCTGAACCGCTTGGACCCATTATGCCCGTAAGTGCTCCTTCCTTTACCTTCATTGAAATGTGGTTGCAAAGCACCCTTCGGGATGGCCTTATTATGCGGACAATTCTTTTCAGTGAGCTGTCCGTTCTATTTCCACTGACCCTTTCCCGTGTAGTATAGAAAATATCATTTGCATTTATACCCACACGATCCCTGCCGAACAAAAGAGTCGGCCCAATTTCTAAAGGAACTTCCCCAAAAAAAACAAGGTTATGAAGAGTAATTTCGTGCCATTTTGTTCCTATTTTACTCTTATCAATGTATGTTCCTTGAGATGAGCCTAAGTCCCGTAAAAACAGCCTGTCACCCTCGCGTTTTAGAGCTGCATGCCTGGGAGATACCTTATCCCTAAAATCCGTTAAGGGGTAATTGCAATCGGAGCTGGAGCCAAACACGATCTCAAAATCCCCTTTTTGTTCGATTTTGTAGTGTTTGGCTTTTGCCATCTTAACATCTCGTAATTTTGAGCTAAAATTTAGTTTATTCTCTAATAAGGCAGGCTAACTGGCCACTCTCAACATATGAAATGAGCATTGCATTTTAGAGATCATGCAAGTCTATCATTAGAGAATGCAGGGTTAGAAAATCATTCAGTCTTTCGACTTTACATATAATGTGACCAGTTATAATTTGTCCTATTTCAAAACTACCTTGGGCTGAATTTTTGGAATGAATTTTAATTCAACTTCGACTTCTTGGTATACCCAGCCATGAGTTCCTGTCACTGACTGTAGGCCTATCTGCGTTTTGCCTTGCAAGGTTATCTTTTTGACAGAATCTGGCTGGCCTAAGTAATTTGTTAAATGACAAAGCTTTTCATATCTTGTCGTTTCATCCTGAGGCCATTTAATATCTAAAATAATAGACTTATCGCTTTGTGATTCTATCTCCAGATAAGGAAGTTCGGAGGCAATATACGATGATAGAGAATTACCTTTGCCTATAGATGCAGATCCTAATACTAATCTAACATTCGGAAGGAGAGGTTCTTCCCCACCTAAGAATTCAACGGGTATTCCCTTCACTTCTTCTCCAAAACCAATATTGCACGGGTTTAACGTAAGTATGAATTCCCCATTCTTGACTCTTATTTTTTCCGTAGAAGCGTTTGTAAAAGTAAGTATTCCCCTGAGCGATGATTTAGGTTCATTTACCACACGCAGGGCCCCAATAGATTCAATACTCAATTGGCCGGCAACCTCCATAAGATCTTTGCACATCACATTGGGTGTTACGGCAAAAATAAGCAGTAAAATAATTGAGATAATCATTGTTGTTCTTTTCATCTAAAACCTCCGTTATTAAAGTTTATAAAAGAATATAAATATACCCAAGTGTTTCCAATATCCATAAGCCAATAAACGAATCTCGGCTTTAAAAGAATAATTAAAGCCGATAAAATATTGTGAGAAAGTTTGAACTGCCCTCAGCGAGAACCTTTTTTCTGCTAACAAAGTTATTTATGATTGTCAAGTTTATTCTTAGATATTCTTATTCTTAGTCAGATTGCTGCTAAGCTATTGGTCAAATTAAACCTGTTTGATTAAGGGTTTAATGTATTATATCAATTTTAGATCTATAATCCCTCTACTTATTTCTTGACATAGCGCCAGTTGATAATGTAACCATATTTTACTGAAAGAATTATGTAATACTTTATTAGAGAGGAGGATATGAAATGGGTAAGATTAACAAATCCGGACTATCTTATATCTCAATGTTAACAGTATTTTTGATCCTGTTATTTACTTCCGGCTGCATAACTACGCCAACTGGGAAGCAAGCGCCTTTACCAGGTGACCCAGTGGCTTATTTCCCTAAAATGAAGGTAGGAGATAGCTGGGTAACAAAAGGATTTAGCCAAAGGTATAAATCTGACATTTATCATGCAAGAGTCGCAGAAGTTGATGCAGATGGTGGCTTTGTTTTAAAGTTCAGGGCAGACAAAAGCGGAAATTACTCTCTCCGTTATAATAATAAATATCAGGAGACAGAAGTGATAAGCTCATCAGGAAAAATTACCAAACAAGCAAAGCCCCTTCCTTTAAGCCTCAATTTCCCCCTTTTTGTTGGCAAGAAGTGGACTGATCATTATTCTGGGGAATCAATCAGGGGTCGACTATATGATTATAGGAACGAATACAGAGTGTATAAATATGAAACAGTTACTACAAAAGCCGGATCATTTAAGGCTTTTAAAATTTGGAGATGGCAAACTCTGGAAGGATTTGGCGATCAATCATGGCGAACAGTAACCTGGTATTCACCGGAAATGAAACGAATAATAAAAACATATGCCGGAAAAAGTCATGAGGCTGTTGAATTGTTAAGCTATAAATTAGCGAAATCAGACAAAGCACATTCAGGGCAAGCTTCACAAATAAAACCTAAAAAGTTTGTTTTGTCAATTGTTTCCTTCCCCTCAGGTGCAAGAATTTATCTGGATGATAAGCACAGGGGTTATACGCCAGAAAAGATGAAAGTTAGCAAGGGATTCCATCATATTAAATTTGATAAAGCTGGTTATCAAATTTTGGAGGAAAATTTTAAAATAGAGAGGGATGATAGCGTTTCTTATATCTTAAAAAAACTTGAATCAGCAAATACTGACATGAAACAACCTTCTTATCAACTTTCCATTTCCTCAACCCCCTCAGGGGCAGATATTTATTTAGATAAAATTTACAAGGGAAAGACACCCATAGAAATTGAAGTTACCAGGTGGAATCATGGTATTAAATTAGAAAAAGAGGGCTATGAGACTTTGGAAGAAAATATATGGGTAATTGAGGATAATGACTTTTTATACAGTTTAGTTGATACGGAATCCCCTGGAATTAAAATTTCTGCTCCCGTTAACAACTCTGAAATATTTAATGAGAAGATACTATTAAAGGGAGACATTACTGATAATACTAAGCTGAAGCAAATAGCAGTAAAATTAAATAATAAAAACATCTATCATCAGGAAATAGTGGAACCTTCGTCTGCATTTATATTAGCAAAAAAAGTTAAATTAAATTCAGGCAGAAACAATATTATTATAGAAGCCACTGACCAGGCAGGCAATCAGACTCAAAAATCCATCACCGTTTATAGAACTGGGCCAGCTGAAGAAAAACCCGCTAAGGAAAAAGAACCATCAACAATCCCTAAATCAGGCAGCTACTATGCTGTTATAATCGGAATAGGTAAGTACCAAGCCCATAAAATTCCATCGCTTAAATATGCCACGGTTGATGCAAAATTAATCTATAATATCTTGACAGACCCACAGTATGGAAACTTCCCCAAAAGCCAGGTCAAATTATTAATCAATGAAAAGGCTACATATAACAATATCAAATCGGCAATCGGGACATGGCTGAAGAAAAATTCAAAAAAAGACGACACTGTCATTATCTTTTTTGCAGGCCATGGCGCCCCAGAAGAAGACAAAAACTACTGGGTCCCCTATAATGCTAATATCAATGATCTATATGGCACTGCCTTAAGTAATAATGAGATAGCCGATATGTTTAAAAGGGTTGAATCAAAAAAAGTGATAGCATTTCTTGACTCCTGCTATAGCGAAGCAAAAACTGGCAGGGAAAGAATTATCAAGATTGCAGAAGATCCATTCCGGAAGTTCAAAGGTAAAGGAAGGGTAGTTGTCACATCCTCAGATGGTAAAGAGAAATCCCTTGAATTAAAAGAGTTTGGACATGGGTTGTTTGCCTACTATTTAGCAGAGGCGCTCAAGGGAAAAGCAGACAATAATAAGGATGGTTTTGTTGAATTAAATGAGACCTGGGATTACATTAAACACAGCGTAACAGATACTGCCCGTAAGCATGGCAGTACTCAAACACCTGTACTTGACGGAAAGTATTCTACAGGAATAGTATTGTCCAAAAACCCTGAGAAAATAAAAAAAATTCAAAGAAGAAAAGAAGTCAATAAAAAGGAACTTGAATCAAGGATTACTAAAATGAAAAAACTGTATCTTAAAGGTGAAATAACGAGCAGCCAGCTTGGCAAGGCATTAAGGATATTAAAATCAGGAGAAGAAAACAAGATCTTAAATGCTTTTCTGCAAGATAAAATAACACTTCCAACCTTTAAAGAAACATTTAAGTAGTGTGGGGTGGTGAGCCCTGCCTTTGTTTTTTGGTAACCGTTCAGGGTTCAGGGTTAGGAAAGAGACTGAAATTGGATACCCGAAATGCTCGTAAAAAATGCGGGTTTTTTAACATCATTGCCAAGTACCATGTTCCAGATTTGTGGGGACGTGGAAGCGGTCGGTTTTCCGGTGCAAAGCGCTCACAAAATAGCGTGTGGTGATTAGGATATAATCTCTGAACCCATGAACGGTTATGGTTTTTTGCAATAAATCTATTTCCCGGAATTCATGTTGGGGAAATTTACAAAAAAAGGCAGCGTCATTTTTGACGTTGCCTTTTCATAATATTCCTCACCCATCTGTAAAGCTAAAAAGAGATAAGCCCCAATGCCTTTCTCAGAATTACCAGGGCATCGCCCACAGTAATCTGCCCATCCGGGCTGGGATGGTTTACTGCATCCAGTGGGGCAACATCTCCATGATTTGTATCCTCCTGGGTTGGTGTTTCAAGCCCCAAGGCGAATCTAAGGGCAACTAAGGCATCTCCGACGTTTACAGCGCCGTCTCGTGCCCCAACAGGAGCCACATCACCGTCTGGCCAGCAGAAAAGGGTGATATTGCAGGTGTCTGGTAAAACCACGGCATTCATTTCATCCCCGGATAAATCATAAACCTTTGCCCCAGGGGCTATCCCAATCTGTAGGATAGATGGAGGCGTTGACTGTAAACAGATATTGGGGTCTACATTCAGGTCTATTTGTATGATATCCTTTGCGCCTGAAAAACTTGATGCATAGGTGAGCGCAACACCATATTGTCCCGGCTCAGGGGTACTTGTCACAACAGTAGCTCCTGGAACCATACCTGTTGCACTCGTTGGCGT
>Ga0307990_1003732_pt1 | contig 11492 bp, 4 predicted proteins | sample EllFjometagen129_FD_203168 | JGI IMG/M metagenome (GOLD analysis project Ga0307990, IMG submission 203168) | Marine microbial communities from Ellis Fjord, Antarctic Ocean - #129 | ecosystem: Environmental > Aquatic > Marine > Unclassified | place: Southern Ocean | collected 2014-10-08
GTCTCATATCTTTTCTCTTTTTGCTACTCGGAAATTAAACCGGAGAAATGAATTATCAACAGGATATGAAATTTCAGAAAATGGAAAAGTTATTGAATGACTAACTTTTGATAAATAACTTATGTTAGAATAGTCTTCAATTTGTTCATTATAAGTAAACCAACCACGTCCAAATTTAAGTGGTGTTTTAGTAATAAATTGGAATAAAACAGGTTGATTTTCTTTTTTTTCCATAGTTTTATTCATTTGTATGTTTTTTTCGCGATTTGCTTGATAATAATATTTTTGGGGAAGAACAAATTCTTTAAGTATAGGTAAATTCGTTAAGCTTTCAAAATGCTTTTGTATCATATCCATCCCAATAGTACATAAATGTTTTTGGGATTCGTTAATCTCTTCATCCTTTAATTTGTTTTCAAAAAAAGTTTTCGTAGTTGGAGGATCATTAATGGCTAAAAGATATAGGAAAAAAGAGTAGATAAGATCTTTGGTTTTATTTTCAGGTGTGGTTAGATTTAAAAAGGAAAATAAAAGCGAGCAAATTGTTTTATTATCAAGCACATATCCAATAATTTTTCTACAAATGAACATATGATCATTGTAGTTTAATTTAGTGAGGACTTTACAATCCATCTGGATTTCAATTTGGGTTTGGGAATATTTTTTTTCTAGAATTTGAGATGCTATTATATGAAATACATAATTATCGTTATTAAAGAATTGTGTTATGATATTTTCTAATAATTTTTGATTATCTGTTAATGCATCTAAAGTTGAATCAAACTGAGTTTTAAATTTTGCTTTCTTAAGATCTCTTTTCTTTTGTGAAAACCAATTATTAAGAAAATTAAACACAAAGATATTATCATTAGATTTAACTAAATCTGAAATGGCATAATCAAGATTTCGAATTACATTAATACTTTCATCTGGAGTATCAACAAATGACATTAATAAATCTTTAAACCAATTTTTTTTGTTATGATCTTTTGATTCTTTAAATAGTAAAAATGAAATTTCGTAATTAATTTCATCAATATCCATATCTTTTAGTTTAAATAGTTTACTTGGTATTATGTCTGAATACTTCAGTAAATTTCCAAAAGAAATTGTAATGAATCTTAGAACATCGAAACTCTTACTTTCCATCTTTGAAGTCAAAACTTCAATTGTATTAAGTAGAATACTATTATCTTTTTCTGAATAATCCAAGTTACCTAAAGCATAAATTGCTCCTTGCTGTAAAAATAATGATTTATGATCTGTTTGCTTTATTAGATTTTCATATGTTTCTTCAAAATGATTTACTGATAAAGAAATATTAATATTTGCAACGTAATCTATTATAAATGGCTCATCAAATTGAATCAATGTAGATAATAATTCAGAGACGAATTTCGGTTGTTTTGAATAAAGTTGTGTAAGAAGATCGGTCATATTACATTTCCCCTTTTCAGAAGCAAATTTAATAAGATTAATTGTAGATTTTATGTTAAGTGTAAAATCAGCAAATGCTGGTTGAATACTTCTCCGAATTGACCAACAATCATAATTTTTAATAATAGCCTTATAGCCTATATCGCAGAAATCCACATTATGATTTTTATTTAATTCTATTAGTAATTTTGAATAATCTTCTTCTTTTGATTTGAAATTTTCAATTCTTACGTTACTCAAAGTATCAAAGAATTCTTGAGGTGACTCAATAACTCCAATTAATTCATCAACAAATCTCATTCACTTTCCTTTAAAAAAAACACATAATGTTTGGCGTGTGCGGTGCTCTTCTTGCTTTTCTTTCAATCTGAGCACTGACACGTTTGTTACAAGCAACTATTTCACAGAAAGAAAGGAAAACTTCTGACTTTATTTCAACAATACACACTTGCTCACAGCTTTTTCTTCTCCATTCACTTTAAGTTTTATAAAATATTGTCCGCTTGCAACTTTCTTTTTGTTATCGTCTACTCCTCGCCAGATAAGTTCAAAATGTCCTTTTGTAGAATATGCATCAATCAAGATTTTAACTTTTTGCCCTTTAATATTGTATATTGCTAATTCAATTTTACCTGATTCTGCCAGATCAAGTTTGATGGTTGTTGAAGGATTGAATGGATTTGGATAATTTGATATTTTTGTTTGAGTGATAGGTTTGGCCACATCTTCCTCAGTATCTACACCTTGCCACTCATAAGCACCCATATCAATTGTTTCACCATAAATTCTTGGGTTGCCTGCAAGATCATATTCTGGTAATATAACTCCTGTTGGCAGATCTAAAGTTCCGGCATCAATGCAGGAAGAATTTCCTAAAAGAGCGTAGGGATTATCTCCAGTAATATCCCAACATGGATCTTCATTAAGGTTACCTTCCATCCAATTTACAATATTCCATGAATTAATATTTTCAATACCTTCATACCCACCATCTACTAATGAGTGGTGTATATTTACTGTGGATGGATTACTGGAAAATTCATTAAAAATATAAATTTCTCCTGGATTATCGCCATAAAGAATTGTGTTGTATATATTTACCACAGAATTCTGCCCAGCAGGTCCGATATTTATTGCACCACCATCACCTGGGCTTGAATTATTTCCAATTGTACAATTAACTAAGTTAAGGTTAACATTGTCACCCACACTTACACCTGAACAAGCTACCGGCCAATCACTCTGGATTTGTATATTTTCTGTTAGCTCCATATTGGTTATAGTTACATTCATCGGTTCTGTACCTAACATACCGAAAGAAAGTTGAGGACGTGCATCAGAACCGGGATCTGCAGGTTCATATTGATGATTATCGTGAATATAGATATTCTCAATTATTACTTCTTGCTCGGGTTGATAGGAATTTACAGAATATAAAAAAGCACAATTGTTAGAATAAAAGTACAAATTTTTTATATATACATCCATATAAATTAAATTGAGAGCTCTGTTATAATTTTGGCAATTTGTAATAGTTATGTTTTCGAAAGAGACAGATTTATCTTGTTGTTGGTGTGCGGTTATGTATATTGCTGAAGTTACACTTTCATTTCCATTTGTAAATGTCAGATTCATTAATTCATATTCCATTTTGCTATAATAATCATATAATAATTTACTATTTAATTCTGCATCCAGAATTGTATTTTCCATGGATTCACCTACTAAAGAAACATATCCTCGCATATTAAGTGAAAAGCAATCATTGTTTAATGAATTAGAATATGTACCATTAGCTATGTGGATTGTATTTGGATGAAGCGTATCCGATTTCACTAAAGAAAGTGCATAGTTAATATTTTTCAATGGCTCATCTGGAGTTAACCCACTATTACTGTTATCTCCATCAGTAGAAACATAGAGATCAGAATTTACGGGTTCCAATTTGGCATTCTGCATATACAAGGTTACATCATTCATTGGTACTCCCGTTGTTGTAGTTGAGCTAATAAAATACCCATCAGGTTCAAAAACTGTAAATGTATCAACATATACTTCTAAAGGATCACATTGGAAATTCTTAAAAATCTCGGATGCTTTACCAGCATAGTTTAAATATATATTACATAAATTTGTACTATCAAATTCAATTGTTGATTCTTGAATCAACGATAAACCACCTCCAACACCTAAAGCATGATTATTAATAATATCGGTTTTAGATAGAATTAGATGAGAAAAACGACAACTAATACCTCCTCCATAAACTGCTGTATTATTTTTTATTTTACAATTATCGATTACACTGTTTACTACATTAGATATATCAATTCCACCTCCCCTTCTATCAAAAACATCTCCACCTTCAATAACCTTACCATTCTGAATTGTAAATCCTATCAAAGAAGTATTTTCGCAATTTTCTATTATCACACACCTGAACTGCTGGTTACCATCAATAATAGTTTGGTTGATGAATTGCTCATATCCAGTAGTAAGATAAAGGCTGGCAACGGTGATATTCTTTCCACTGAAGTCTATATTCTCATAATATGTGCCGGGATAAACGAGTACAGTGTCGGAATTTGTTGAAGCGTTTATTCCTTCTTGAATAGTGGTGAAGTTACCGCTTCCATCTTGTTTAATGTGCCATGTATTGGAATTTAACAATGAGTTAACACTAATTAGTACGAATAAAATAAATAACTTAAATTTCATAAAACCCCCTAAAACCCCCTTTAAAAGGGGAACACGGAATATTCTATTTTGCAGGTGACAAAGAAAATCGTCACCTGCAAATATTCAATTTACTTCATCATCAACATTTTACGGGTTAGTTCTTTATTGTTAGTTTTAAGTTTGTAGAAATAAATACCTGAACTAACTGATTTATTGTTTGTGTTTTTTCCATTCCAGAGAATTGAATGTTTTCCCTCTTCAGCAATACCTAAATAAAGTGTTTTTACTTTCTGCCCTTTGATGTTATAGATTGTAAGCTCAATATCTTCTTCTCTTGGCACAGAGAACGAAATTGTTGTTGTTGGATTAAATGGATTTGGATAGTTACTGAAAAGCTTTGGTTTGGTTACTACCGGAATTTCTTCTTCCGGTTCTCCCTGCTCACCAAGTTTAACAACTGAGTACTCCTGACAGCCGGATCTAAGTAAATCTTTTTCGAATTTACCTGTATTGAAATTAAGAACTTCATAATTCAGGATAGGTGAATTGCTGCTTCTTCCCGTAACGACTTCGAAATTAAAGGGAAGCGGATCACGATTAGCGCTTTCGGAATATACAAGAATTTGAGCACAAGAATCTTCGATAACAACTGCTCCAACACAGATAGTATCCTGGAAAACACCAATCTCGATTACATTCTCCGGTATATCCATCACATCTATTACTTCATAGTCCGGTTTTTCATCATAATTAAAACTCTCACTTATAGGTCGTTCATAACCCTCTACACTGAGCCCCGAATAATTCCAATGAAAGTTCTCTACATCTTCTTCAAATCGAACCATATATCCTTTACCATATTCCAGAGGTCGGATTTTTGAACTTGGTTTGGGTTCAGGATCAGTAGGATCACCTCTTGGTTGACTATCTCTCCAATATGTCCATTCTTCTGCTTTTACTACTAGTACGTTATCCCAAAATCCACCAAATGCATCATCCATATTTAGAGTCTCAGGTAACCAATAACCAAACCAATGATACTCTCCTGCTTCAAATGTGTCTTCGATAACAAAATCTTCTGCCATCCGTGAACCGTAAAGTTCCAGTGTCCTTTCCTCACTAGGATTGATATCAATTTTGTAAAGCCAGGTGCTTTGGATATCATATGATTGAGGTAACCAGAAATTATCAGGGTCATATGTAAGTTGCTCTTGATAATGTCTTAGATCAATTAATGAAATATCGTTAAATGGTTCAATTGTTTCCAGAATAGGAATAATATCTTCAGCTTCATTGACAGTTTCATCACGTTCAAGTCGCGGAAAAGATTCCCAATTCCAGCCGGATGAAAGAGTTTTAGTTTCGGAATCTTCACATTGTACAATTGCTATATTACTGTGACCTGTACCAAAATATAACTTATTATTATCCTCATTGATAACAACATCAACCAAAACACTAACTAAGCTACCTCTGTTTCTTTCAAATTGTTCAAGACCCATTCCACTTATTTGAGAAGTTTCACAATCTATAGTCCAAATCTCTGTTTGATTATTATTACTGAGGTTAAAAGGAATAATAACATAAAGCTTATTATTCAAAGGATTAAATTTCGTTACCCTTGCTACTCCTGTGGTTTGATGTGTTTGTAGATGTTCATTTGTTTCTGTGCTATATTCATAAACATAACCATCATAATTATAAGGAGTAACATATATTTTATTTAGATTTTCAGCAAGTTCAAGATATATTACTGGTTCTTCAGTAACAATAGTTTCATAAGTAAAATCCTGACAATTTATACAAATAAACCCATTTACTGTAAAAAAGTAGTTTTGTTGATATAAATACATTTGATCATGTATTGAATCATATATAATTTCAGTTGGACTATCAATATCATGAAAAACTGTAATAACGTTATTCGTTTCAGTATCGATTACATAAATACGACCTAAAGAAGAATTTTCTGGGTTTATTATAGTTATGTAAATTTCATTATACCCTGCACGTAAACATCCATTACTATATTCATAAAAAGCACCATAAGGAATATATTCTTCATAGTTAATATTTGTAAGATTCCAAATTTCGATACCGGTTTTTGTAATGCAGAAAATCTTATTATTAGGAGTAATTTTTATACCATTAACCCAAAAATGTAATAATTGAATAGGAGTTAATTCATTATGATTATTTCTAACATCGAATACTCTTATTATATTACTGTTGAAATTTGAAATGTAAAGTAAATGATCAACTTGATTATATTCAATATCCGATATAGAATGTCCAATTTCGAGAATTTCAAAAGATTCTGTTTCAATATCGAAAATGTAAACTTTTGCATTATCCATGTTACTCATAATTTTTTCATAGAAATAAACTTTCATTTCCATTTCATTATAACACGATTTGTAAACTCTTCCACCTACATTTATTGTATTTAAATGAACACCTTCCCCAGAAAATGATTCGATATTGTATACTTTGTAATTTGTAGCAAAAACTTTGTTAATATTTTCACATAAAGCTAATCTATAAAGAATGTTATTCTCAAAGTCATACTCATTAATTATATTATTATTTTCTCCATCAATAACGTACATGTTATCAATAGAACCACAAAAAACTTTTCTGGTATTGGAATTATAAAGTATATCGCAAGGATCATCAGTACTTGATTGAAAATATATTAAATCCAATATTTGGAAACTATCATCGAGAATCATTATACCACAAACTCCTGTTTGCTGAAATCCCAAGTATAATTTATTTTCTTCTTTTGCATAACAGCTGCTTGAAAAGAAAGAAAAATCCAAATTATCTATTGAGGAAAATGAACCTGTATTTTCATCAAGAATATATATTTCTTCTTGACTGCTATTAGCCCTATCTCTTTCACAAAAAACCACTGTATCAAGATTTTGTTCTTCATTATATAAAATTTCAATTACTCCGATATTCTCAGAAGTTGCATAAAAATTTATTTCATTATAAGGTGATGTTGCCTGTCTAACAGAAATCCCATTATCTTGTGCAAAATAAATTTTGTTCAAAACAGGATGCTTTTTCATATCGTATATTCTACTTTCTACTATGGTATTTAATAGAATACTATTAGTGGTACAGTCAATTACAGTTAAATAAGTATCATTAGAACTATATGCACTGATACTCCAATACAGATTATTATTAACCTCATCTATTTCTAGCATCATCCACAAGTACGAAGTTGGTAATGGAACAATTACCGTATCTTCAATTTGTCCTCCATTCTGTGGATTAATAACTAATATCTCCATTGATTCAGTGGCACAATATATTTTGTTATTTACGGGATTGTATATAATTCTTTTTTCTCTTTCTTCAGTTCTTGGATAATATTTCCAGTGACCATAATCAGATATATCAATAGTATTTATAATTGATTCAGAAATTGCATCGATGACTGATATTCTACGATCACCATACACAAACAATAGATTTTCTGAAGGTACATAACAAATATCTGATGGAATTACACCACCTTCTTCATCGCTGTGAACCCATTTCAAAGCCTCAACTTCATCTCTGCCCAGTTCAGGCAGACTACCTGTATATTGCCCGTTTATGTCAAAAAATACATCAAAGACATCTGATATAACCTGTTGTCCGTATAACTGAGTTGAAATTAACATTATCATTATCAGAATATTAATTATAATTACCATTTTTTTCATCTTTCCTCCAAGATAAATTTACTTAGTTCTCATTTAATAAAGTGTAAAATATTACAAGTTTTTTAATAATGAGAAGGATTTACAGTTTATTGTCAGAAGAAACTGACAGAGTTTGATTATTGAAATTTCAATATTATTTCTTGTAAATTACAGGTTACATTGTCACACAATATGCAAAAGTTTTTACTATGGTTCATTCATTTCTTTTCCTCCGTTTACTTCAGTTGCTTGTAATGCTTTGCGTGTGCGGCGGGATCGGAACGATCACGCCCGAAACAAACTGACCAGCCGTTTGAATCGGAAGATTCAAACAAAGAGCACTGACCAACTCTACCGACGACACGCTTGTTAATGGTAAAAAAATCATAATATGTTAATATGAGTTGTTATTGTGGAAACCAGTTTAGAATATTGAGAATATTTTTTTGTAATATCTGAAGCTCTAGCTCTGCAGAATATGCAAAACTCATCACTATTAAAGTCTTTACTTAGTATTGTGAAATTCTTACTTACAAGTTTTTCAATAAATGAATCAAATGAAGGTTTACTTTTTCGGCTGAGTTTTTTATTAGTTCGTATCCAACGAATTGTATAATCAATTGACCGACAACTTTCATTGCTTTTAACAATAATTGAAAATCCTTGAGATGGTGTAATTTCAGCTTGTAATTTGTCTTCATTCCAAAAATATTGGTCATAGTATTTACTTCTTGCTACAACTTCTTCAGCTATTAAGTCGCAGGATAATACTTTACTCGGTTTATGAGATGCAATAGAAAGTCTGTCTAATTCATAAATTATTTGTGAGAAATCCCATCTCTCTGATTGTATGTCTTTAGTACAATTCTTAATTAATCTAGATATTCTTTTAGTTAGTGATTGCCATTTACTGTCAGTAAAAAATTTAGATGAAATATCATTCAGTTGCTGCTCCCAAGTATAGTGTAAATGTTGTGAAGGGAGTGGGTCAGTTTTACTCAAAACGTAATACATTGTCATGCCAATACCAAAAGAATCAACAGCAGCACTTCTTGTTGACACTTTATGAATATTTGATATTTGCTCTGGAGCTAAATAACCATTCCCTGTATTGAAACTTACTTCTTTAGATTCGATTGATGTTTTATACCAAGCTAAATCAAAGTCTAATACATGAATGTCATCTAAATTTATTTTCCCATCATCCCAACCTATCATAATGTTTGATGGTCTAATATCACGATGTAAAACACGCTCAGGTAAACTATGTGCCGTATTTATAATTAAGGTTAATTTTTGGAAAAGAACTAAGAAACCTAAGCTTGAATCTATTTGATTAGATTCCACTATTTCACTTAAATTGGATCCCTGAATCCAATCCATGACGATAAGCGCAGGTATTTCAGAAGCATTAACAATCTTAACCATTCCTTTTATGTTATGGTTATTTAATATTTTCATTGATTTAATACCTCTTCTGAATCCTTGAAGATATTCCTCCTTTTTTCTAACAGAATTTTGAAGAAGTTTAATAGCCAATAAATTGTCATACTTATCTTTTGCTTTGAAAACTATACCAAACATTCCAGAATGGATCTCTTCTAAAAGTGTGTACCCTAGAAGAATATTGTTGGGTGTTTTTGTAGAAGTATACCAAGATTGATATAATGCTTCATCATATTCGCTAACAAATTTCGAAAATTCTTTATAAGGGTCTTTCTTTCCTGAGTTGAATATCTTGTAAGCTTCATCATTTAAAATCAATCTTATCATTTCAGCTTCTTCTTTAAGTAGCTCTGATTCGCTTGGCAAATTTCTGGAAATTGTGTGTTTTGGTTTTGAATAAACTATGGGTGCAGTATCTTCTTTTGGTATATAATCTCCCAAATCTGTTAGCAGATCATATAATTCAGCATGATTCTTTGTGCTTTTGTATTTTATTAATTGAATTCCTGATTCTTCAGCCCAAATATCAGTTTCTTCATCACATCTATCTGTTATCCAGAAATGAGAAGACAGATTATAACCTTCTTTGGTTAATTTTTCTATATGGCCACCAGCTGATAAATCATCTGCAGAGATTCCAATAAATACAATTGTATTACTAATTATTGCAGAGTTAATAAATTTTTTGTAGCTATCCAAACTCATTAATGTATTTAATTCTTTGTGTGTAAAGACCCACGAATTCACATTTTCATAATCACCATGGATGTTTAGCAAAAATTTATTAGGACTATTTAAAGTATGCATATAATCTGAAATGTATTTACCAGAGAATTTTGTTAGTGTTTTTTTAGGGAATTGTGTATTGAATCCTATGGAAGCAAGCTTATCAATGTTTGAATTAATTAGACCAAATAATCCAAGTGACCATATTTTTTCGTACAAATCTGAATCTTCGGATATTGCTGATAATTGTTGTTTAATCGTTCTAGTATATGTTGTTTTACCAATAGTTTTTTTTAGTCTCTCAAAAGTGATCCAATTGTTGGTTTCACTTAAAATACTTTTTTTTGATTTTTCTAATCGTTTTTTATAGCTTTCATCGGCTTCAAGTATTTTTGCATCAAATTCTTTGAAAAGTTCTTTTTTAAGATTATTCCAAGTTGGTAGACCATACTGTGCACTAATTCCTGAACCAACCCAGAATATAACAGACTTCGTTCTTTCACTTATTATATTTCTTAAGTTTTTATATGAAGATTGTTCAAGATTAATTCCCATAAATACTCCTCAGTTAATTTTTTTTTACCATTAATGTTTTGCGTGTGCGGCGGAATCAGAATGATTCCAGCCGAGAACGAACAACCCAAACCCTGAACCCGAAGGTTCAGACGGAAAGCACCACAAAACCAAACCGACGACACGCTTGTTATGTGAAATCATTTTATTTAATTTCTTCACTATCCTCTCTAAACTTCTCAGTAGAATTTTCTAAGTTCTTGTTATTATATTCTTCTTCGTATTATAGAAACCAATATACTAACACTAGTTCGCACGAGCTGATTCTTACTAATTAGAAATTCTGACTATTCTAAATCCAATATCACTATATCCATTTGATGGATTAGAATCGATTCTATAAGCTACTCTATACCATGACCAATCTCCATAATACGGTCCTCCACGTATTACTCGATTTGTTCCTCCAATTGGACCATGAGGATCGATATTAGCACTATTCTCATAATAATCTTCAGAATAGAAATCCCAACACATTTCATAAACATTACCACTCATATCATGGATACCTAATTGGTTCGGTAATTTTGTGCCAACTTCTGCGGGATTAACTGAGGAAGTCGAGTAATGAACAGCATAGTTCTCAACATTCTCTGTTGTACCACTATATTTATAATTATCCTCCCAAAATACTCCTCCTCTTGCGGCATATTCCCATTCAGCTTCCGTTGGTAATCTATATCCATTTGCATCCCAACTACATTCCGGATTAAAAATATAACTCCATTCACCCGGATTAACAGACCCATTTACACTATAACATGGATCTAATCCTTCTTGTATACTTTTATAATTGCAGTACTTCATAGCTGATTGCAATCCTATTAGAACTTTAGGTTCATTATCTTCATAATTATAATACTGTACACTCATGAATGCAATGTATTCTGCATTAGTAATTTCATACTTACCAATATAAAAATCATTCAA
>Ga0307990_1003734_pt1 | contig 11491 bp, 7 predicted proteins | sample EllFjometagen129_FD_203168 | JGI IMG/M metagenome (GOLD analysis project Ga0307990, IMG submission 203168) | Marine microbial communities from Ellis Fjord, Antarctic Ocean - #129 | ecosystem: Environmental > Aquatic > Marine > Unclassified | place: Southern Ocean | collected 2014-10-08
ATATTTCCCGAAGCCGGGTGGCCGTGGGCCTCGTTGATGACATCCCAAGCATGGATGGTGTTGCTGTAGTGCGAAACCATCGCGTCAACGTGTTCCGTGACTTCTGCGCGCAGCTCTTCGTGAGTCAAAGGAATCGTGTAAGAGGGCATGATAAGATCGTAAAACCAGATGAGCGGATGACCCTTGACCTCAAAGCCGATTTCATTCATGTCCAGGATTCCCACCTCGTGGTCGAGCATTTCCCAATCGTATTGATCGTTCTCGGATTCGGAACTGCTCCAATAGAATCCGGCGGTGAAAAAATTGAAGCCATCGGAATAGGCCTTTTCCCAGACCGAGCGATCAGCGTCGCTATACATATCGAAAAAGCCGAAACGAAAATCGTGGCGCTGTTGCTGGACGCTGACCCAAGCGTTGGGGATGGGATTGCCCTGTCCGTCGAGGACTCTGACAGTGAGATCGCCTTTGCGGAATAATTCAATTCCTTCGCGTGCGTGCGCGAGAGCCAGTTCCTCTGCGGCGACAATGGTTACCCCGGCGGCCTCGTCGAAATTCAGCGCGTCGAAGGCGTCCAGGGCCTGCGCCATGGAATCTTCGGCTTGCGCGGTAGAAGTATCGGCCTCGTCGATGTCGCGCTGCAAACGACTAATGGCGCTTAAGGCGATTTCCTGGTTGACGTTAAGGATCTGCGCGTTTTGCGTCTGGCTGATATAGCCCGCGCCATCGTTATCCATGACGACCATGATGTTGCCGGCGTGCGGGAGTTTCCATTGGAAGTGGATTTTAAAAGCCTCGCCGAGGGGAATATTATAACTTGGAACCGGGTGCGGATATTCGGGATTATCATTGCCGATGGCGAGCACAGGATGGGCGCGATCATCCATGTCGGTGATGAACATGTTGGGATAATCATCTTCGTCCGCAATTTGGCCCTGGTTGTGCGTGCCGACGAGAATCAACTCGTGGGCAGGTTCGGTGACGAAATCGATGGTCCTGGTTCCCGTTGAAATATGTGTGGCGTACGATTCGACGACGTACTGATGAAGGTCGAATCCGTTCATCTCTTCACCGCTGCCGGCAAGGGCGACGAACATCATATTCCGGTCGTCCGGGACGTTCATGGCGTATGAACCGTCTCCTTCGGCGAGGACATGAGCGATATAGGAATCGTCTTCAATGTCGAGCGCGATGATCATGGCGTAGGCAGGCTGCGGCTCTCCGGTTGAGGTCAGTGTCCCCTGGATAGTGGCTGCGAATATTTGGGAAGGAATGAAGATTGAGCAGATAAAGATGCCGAGGGTTTTAAAATTCATCGCGTCTCCATTTCCAAAAGCGCTTAGGCGCAAAAGGCTTAAAGAGCAGTTTAATACAATTATTCCAATGCCGCCAATTCCGCCACAATCAATGGGAGTGGATGCAGAAGCTCGACGCGAGAAGGCAGGCAGAGAAAGGCAGCAAACAAGGCGAAGTTGGAAGGCCGAAATTGGCTGGAAGCCTATTGCCATATATCTCACTATTCAAAGGAATAATAGGTGACTGTGGGGCTGTTGAAAAAGTCGGATATGGCGCAATTCTTGTCATTCCGACTGAAGCGAAGCGAAATGGAGGAATCCCTTAACCGTCCAATTTTGAAGGGATTTCTCAGGCAAGTCCTTCGGACTCGCTCGAAATGACAAGGCGGTTTTTTCTCTTCAAAGAGCGTTTTTCAAAAGCCCCACTGTCACCAATATTGTTCTGAAAAACGGAAACGATATTGCGTTGGATCAATCAGTCGATACCCAGTCGCCAAAACTCATCCGGCAGTGAAATCAGCATGTTCTCTGGATGAACCCGGTTTTTCAGTTGATATCGAGATTGTCAAAACGCCCGGTTCCGGAATAGTTGTTGGTAATGTAAGCGCTGAAGCTGCTGATCCCACCGGTGCCGGCATTTTGCTCGTACCAGGACATGTTCGTGCAATCCCCGAAATCGCCGTCCACGGAGACGGAATAGGTCTGCGTGTCAAGGTTCGCTTCAATGACGATTTCATGCCAGTCGCTGGGAGTGTAGGCAGCGCAGGTATGATAAGTATAATTGTCATCCAGAGCGACAACGCTGTCATCGCTGAACATGGCATAGGTCTGGCTTTTACCGCTTGAGTCGCCGAAGAAAAACCCAATCATCTCTCCGGAATCCATAACCGCATCGAAGGTGGCGGTTAACAGGCCCGAGGTGACAAAGTCGCTGCCATTATCCCAGCTTGTGGTGATTTCGCTGGGATCGTCGGAAAAAAGCTCAAGGGTATTTCCGGAGCCGGATTTGGCTGCCACGATGGTCGCTGTGGCGATTCCTCCTGAAGAGTTTACCACCCAAGGAGCGCCGGGAGGGCTTCCCAACGTATCGTCCTCGAAGTTGTCTGCAAAATCATCGTCAACGTCATCATCCACGTCATCGTCTACATCATCGTCAACGTCATCATCCACGTCATCGTCTACATCGTCGTCAACGTCATCATCGATATCGTCGTCCACGTCGTCGTCAACGTCATCATCGACATCGTCGTCCACGTCGTCGTCAACGTCATCATCGATATCGTCGTCCACGTCATCGTCAACGTCATCGTCCACGTCATCGTCTACATCGTCGTCAACGTCATCATCGATATCGTCGTCCACGTCGTCGTCAATGTCATCGTCGGCGTCATCGTCGTCAATGTCATCGTTCGCGTCGTCGTCGGCGTCGTCATCATTAGTGTCGTCGTTCGCAACCTCATCGCCACTTGAACTGTCGTCGTCGTCATCGCCACAACCGCAAGATATTACTACACTCATGGCCAGGATAAGAACCAACATTAAGACAAGTTTAAACATAGAACTTTTCGTCATTCCCCGTCCCTTTCGTTTGTTGAATAATTTTAGCATTTGTCCACGCCTAAGCGTAACCTCGCTAATTCAATAACAGGAACATTTTTTTAATTCAAGCGAAACAAGTGCAATGAATAGTTATTTGCCGGAACAGTTCATTCAAGTAACGTAATCAATAAAAATTGGTCAAAAATTGGTGGCAGTTACCTATAAAAATTGAAAAAATTGGTGACAGTGGGGCTGTTGAAGAAGTCTCTTTGAAAAGAAAACGCAGCGTTGTTATTTTGAGCGAGTCCGAAGGACGAGTCGAGAAATCCCCTCAAAACAGGACGGTTAAGGGATTCCTCCATTTCGTTTCGCTTCAGTCGGAATGACAATAATTGCGTCAAGTCCGACTTTTTCAACAGCCTCACAGTCACCTATTATTTGTGATATATACGCGAAATATTGGACTATAAATAGTCGCGCCTGGAAAACAACCTAAGATACTGAAATTACAGGATAATTGGTTTGTTTTGTGCTATTTATTAACATCAGGAAATGTGCTTGAAACCCCCAAGACCGGGCATACTCCGCCGTAGCGGCCAATTCGGCTGCGAAAGCTGGATGATTTATGAAAGGAAAAACGCCGTTTTCAACCATTGATCTTTTCCGAAAACAATCTCAAGCAAATTCTCGACCAAAAACATCCCATTTTATCCTCGCCTGGGAAATCGACTGGTCGGTTTTTGAGACGGCTTTCGGCCCAACCTATAGCGAGGGAACGGGACGTTCAAGGCAGGAAAAGAGCATCACCTTTCCCGACAGACGCGAAGCTACGCCACATTCGCGGGTCTGACCCCCTCCAACATTTCGCGGATGGAATGTGATGCACTTGAAATGAATTGTGTAGACAGGGGTTGACATTCGCGCCTAAAGTGGTATTGCAGTACCAGTATTCCTCTGGAGGAGGCAAGAGTTGAGCGACCTATTCAAAATCTCGGAAGCGGCTTCCATTGGCATGCACGCGATGATCCACCTCGCGGCGCATCCAAAAGAGAAAGTGACCACCCGGCAAATTGCCGACAGGTACAAAATTTCCGAGCATCACCTGGCCAAGGTTATGCAGAAGCTCGTGAAGGTCGGGCTTGTGGAATCATCGCGCGGTCCCGGCGGCGGATTCATGATTTCAAGCCATAAGCGCCGCATTAATCTCCTGCAGATTTACGAGGCCATCGAGGGACGATTGGAGGCGCGCACCTGCCTGCTTTCGGCTAAACCTCTTTGCAAGCCGGATGAATGTTTTTTCGGCGGACTCAATATTTCCATCCATGAGCAAATTAAAAAACACTTTCAAGATACTGAGCTTCTCGCGGTCGCCCATTCGACGGGGGAAAACATGAAAATAAAAAGACCCATCATTGAGATCGACGAAGAAAAATGCACCGGCTGCGGCCTGTGCGTTCCGTCATGTGCAGAAGGCGCCATTGCCATTGTCGACGGCAAAGCGAAACTGGTTAAAGACATTTATTGCGACGGCCTTGGCGCATGTCTCGGCGATTGCCCTGAAGGAGCACTAACCGTTATCGAGCGTGAGGCGGATGCTTTTGATGAAAAAGAAGTGGAAGCCTATCTGGCGAAACAAAAGGGCGAGTCTTCGGAGCCCGTGAGCCTAAGTTCCTCTGTCGCCGGTTGCTCGGGCCTTAGCGAACGGGTGATATTGAAAACAGACATTGTGACCGGGGCGGATGAGGACGCCGTTTCCCAGCTTGGCCACTGGCCGGTTCAAATAAAACTCGTTTCGCCCGAAGCGCCTTTTCTCAAGGGGGCGGACCTGCTCATCTGCGCTGATTGCGTGCCTTTTGCGCTGCCGAATTTCCACTCCCGGTATCTGAAAGGCAAGGCGGTGGTGGTGGGATGCCCGAAGCTTGATGATCTGGACTTCTACCAGCAAAGGTTCACGGAAATATTCCTCCACGCAAAACCGGCCAGCGTCACCGTTTTACGCATGACCGTTCCGTGCTGCGGCGGCCTGACGCACGCAGTGCCTGAAGCGGCGAAGGCAGCCGGTTACGATATCCCCATCGAGGTCCATACCATCGGCATCGAGGGCGATATTTTCAAAAAGGAAACCTTGTAAACCAGGGCGCTGCTGATTCACTTAACTCCGGGACTCTTGTCGCTATGTCGAAAAACGACTCATCCAGGGACGCCGAAATCCTGCGCCGGTTCATCGGCGTTTATTGCGAAAAACATCACGATGGAAAAGAAAAACTTTGTGATGAATGCTCCGACCTGTTGGATTACGCACTGACGCGACTGGAAAAGTGCCCCCTGGATCCCAAGCCGAAGTGCAGAAAATGCCCCGTTCATTGTTATTCACCTGAGTATCGGAAACGCATTCAGGAAGTCATGCGCTTTTCGGGCATATATTTCGTCAAGCGCGGGCGATTGGATTGGCTGGTCAAGCATTTTTTGACGTAGGCTCCTGGAAATCACGCAACATCTCCATTATTGCGACTTGAAATCCCTTTTACGATGTGCAATGGATTCGTTGCAGGGCGATTTGGTTTGAATCGTCGCCGTCTTTTCACAGGGGGATGCTATGCACTTAAGCCTTCGTGATATTGCTCAAATGATTGAATTCAGCGCCGTCGCCGGAGGGATAGGCGAGGCGGAAGTCGATGAAATGGCCCGGCACGCCACCCAATATCCTTTCGTTTCCGCGCTCGTAATGCCCTGTTACGTGACGAGGTTGGCGAACCTAGTGAAAGACTTAGGCGATATCATCGTCTGCACGGTCATTGGATTTCCCTCCGGAGCGCATACCACCGAGATCAAGGTTCGCGAAGCCGGGATCGCGCAGGCCCAGGGGTGCCGTGAAGTGGACATGGTTTGCAACATCGGCGCTTTACGATCCGGTCATTTCGATTTTGTTGAAAAAGAAATCAGAGCCGTTGTCGACGAGGCGGCGGATTGCGCGGTCAAAGTCATTCTCGAAACGCATTATCTGAGCGATGATGAAATCAAACGCGGGTGCGAAGCGTGCGTGCGGGCTGGCGCCGCCTTCGTGAAGACTTCAACCGGCTGGGCGCCGACGGGTGCTGAGCCGAAAACGGTGGCGCTGATGAAGTCCGTTGTGGGCGATGAGATCGGGGTTAAAGCTTCCGGCGGCATTCGCAGCCTGGACAGGCTTGTGGAGCTTTACCGGTGCGGCGCCACGCGCTTTGGCGTCGGCTGGCAGTCGGCCCTTGGCATCATGGATGAGATCGGCGCCATGCCGGGAAAGAGGATCGAGACCCAATAGAAGTAGGAACGACATTCTTGTCGTGACTTTTTGGTCGAGTCTCTGAATGCTTCTCCTGCATTCGCGACAAGAATGTCGCTCCTACATGCGGTTCAGTGAATCAGGCCGATAGCCACTACTCGCATCCGCAGCAGCCGCCGGTCACCTTTCCTTCGGGCCATCCGGCGTCTTCCTCGCCGTCATCAATGGGAACGCCCTTATCCACGCACAGGTCGGCTTCCTCGTCGCAGATCTCGTCTTCTTCGCAGGGATCGCCGGTGTGCTGGCATTCCAGTTTTGTCGGATCGCAATAATCATCACCGTTGCAGAACAACCCGTCATCTTCGCAAGGATCGCCGGAGTGCGCGCAGGATTGCGTTTCCTCGTCGCAGACTTCGTCGCCATTGCACATGTCATTGTCGTCCACGCAGGGATCTCCGGCGTGTCCGCAGGACTGCGTCTCCTCGATGCACTCAAGAGTCTCCGGGCCATTGCAGAAACTTTCATCATCAATGGGGCAGGGGTTGCCGCTGTGCAAACACTGCCGGTTGACGCAGGTTTCCGGGCCGTTGCAGAAAACGCCGTCGTCGCAATCTTCGTCCGTTACGCAAGTGCACCAGATTTTGTAGTCGGCTGAGCCGCTGGCATCGTCGATCGCTTCTTCCCTGGCGTCGATGGCGTCATGCATTTGCATGATGTTTGCGCCGTTGACCCAACGCTGGCATTCCTCCGGCTCGGCGCGGAAGGTGACTTCGAAAGTGTACTCTTCCTCGAAGCCCATATCATGCCCGATGACGGTGATCATGTCCGTCCAGTCGATTTCTCCGTCGTCGTTTGAATCAACCGGCTCAACGGTGGAGGACACGTAAGTCAACTGCGTGTTGTCGTACATGTCCGTCAGCGGCATGACATGGATGTCAACGTCGCGTTTATTCGTCAATGTGATTTCAAATACGATGTCTTCGCCCTGGTCGAATTCGTCGGTGGCGTTGATCGCGTTGGCGCTAACGTTAATGATCTCCTTTTTTACCGTGCTGCCGAAAGCGAGTTTGCTTGTTTCGTTGTCGGTGGGGCTGCCGGGGAGGGAATATCGATTGACTTCCGCCAAGGTGTCCTGGTCGTAAACACGGATCGAATTCGGACCGCTGGAGTTGACGTACACAAGATTTTCCAGGGGATTGACGGAAATGCCGCGTCCGTCGCCGCCGAGATTAATGGAATCGTGCGTATCAGTGGCGAAATCATATTTCAACAGGAATGAGTGTCCTCCCGGCGTGCCATTGGAGGTGGCGGCGGCGAAAACCACGGGAGTTCCTCGATGATTATCCACGGTCATCGATGCCGCAAGGTCGGTCATTGTGACGTCGCCCAAATGCTCTTGCGTGTCGAGATCGTAATAGTGGATGCTCGGATCTCCGTCGGAAACGAAAATCACGTCTAGCCCATCCCAGTTTTCGACAACCTCCAGGTCGAAAGTGCCTCCGCCTCCCAGGCCGCTCAATGTCCAGCTTTGAGTTGGCGCGAAAGTGTCGGAGTCGAATTCAAACAGAGTCGTTCCACGGCGGTCCACTGCGTACAGAAGACCATCGCCCACGCGCACATCAATGCCGGCCAGGTTCGTGGTTCCGGCAAGATTGATCGTGGTGAGAAGCGTTCCATCCCGCGCATCGAACGCCTCGATGAATCCTTCGCTCTCATAAGTCACGTAGAGATGCTCGGCAATGGGATCCACTGCCAGGCCGACCGGTCCGACGCCATGCGATACAGCTCGCATGGTATCCGCTAAAATCAGCTCGTTGCCGTTGACCGTGTAGACTTGCAGGGGATAGGTGATGAAAGTTGTGTAGTTTGCCAGAACAAAGACCGTGCGGACGATGTCGTCAGTTTGGGCTGCGGCGCCGCCAGCGCACAAGACAGACAGAATGCATGCGATGGCCAGGATAGAAACAGGTCGCTGGATTCCAGAGTACTTTTTCATTCGTCACCTCGCGGGATATTTATTCCCTATTTATAGTCATTTCAGTTTGAATTTACGACGAAAGTTAAATGCCTGGGCTGTCGCATGGCCCTTGTCGCCTCGCTCGTGAATATGCAGCTATCCTTGTCGGCGCAAACACGCGCCATCATCGGTTTCAGCAGTATACTCCCTGATTATTCACATCCGCAACAGCCGCCGGTCACCTTTCCTTCTGGCCAGCCGGCGTCGTCCTCGTCGCCGCCGACAGGATTGTTGCCTCCGATGCAAAGATCAGCTTCCTCGTCGCATTCCTCGTCCTCCTCGCAGGGATCGCCGGTGTGCTGGCATTCCAGTTTGGTCGGATCGCAATAATCATCGCCGTTGCAAAACGTTCCGTCGTCCTCGCAGGGATCGCCGGAGTGCGCGCAGGATTGCGCTTCCTCGTCGCAGACTTCGTCGCCATTGCACATGTCATTGTCGTCCACGCAGGGATCTCCGGCGTGTCCGCAGGACTGCGTCTCTTCAACGCACTCAAGAGTTTCCGGGCCATTGCAGAAAATGTCATCGCTGACGGGGCAGGGATTTCCGGCGTGCAGACACTGCCGGTTTTCACAGGTTTCCGGTCCGTTGCAGAAAACGCCGTCGTCGCAATCCTCGTCTGTGATGCAAGTGCACCAGATTTTATAGTCGGCTGTGCCGCTGGCGTCTTCAATCGCTTCGTCTCTGGCGTCAATGGCGTCGTGCATCTGCATGATGTTTGTGCCGTTGACGAAACGCTCGCATTCGTCGGGCTCGGCGCGGAATGTGACTTCGAAAGTGTATTCCTCCTCGAAACCCAGATCATGCCCGATGACGGCGATCATGTCCGTCCAGTCGAGTTCTCCGTCGTCGTTTGAATCCAGCGGTTCGAGGGTGGAGGAAATATACGTCAACTGCGTGATGTCGTAGATATCCGTCAGCGGCATAAAGTGGATGTCGACGTCGCGTTTATTCGTCAATGTGATTTCAAAAATAATGTCTTCGCCTTGATCGAATTCGCCGGGACCGTTAACGGCGTTGGCGCTTTCGTTGATGATTTCTTTTTTTACCGAGCTGCCGAAGGCGAGTTGGCTGGATTCCGTGTCCGTTGGACTGCCCTGAAGGGAATAGCGGTTTTGTTCGGTCAGTGTTTCCTGGTCGTAAACACGGATATTGCCAGCCAATAATACACCCACGCTAACGTACACCAGCCCGAGGGGTGGATTGACCGAAACGCCGCGCCCGTTGCCGCCGAGATTGATTTGGTCAGTCGTATCGGTTGCGACGTCATACTTGAGCAGGAAAGAGTGTCCCGACGGGGTCCCGCTGGCGGCAGCCGCTGCAAAAACAACCGGTGTTCCACTGGAGTTATCGACCGTCATGGAAGCCGCCTCGCGCGACATATCATAATGCCCGAGGTGTTCTTGAGTATCCAGGTCGTAATAATGAACGTCTGGGGCGCCGTTTGAAACGAAGATGACGTCTCTGCCGTCCCAATGCTCTATCACTTCGAGGTCGAAGGCGCCGCTTCCGCCAAGCCCGGACAAAGGCCAGTTTTCGACAGGCAGAAAAGTGTCGGAATCAAATACCCAAAGCGTTGTCTGGCCCCGGTCCACAACATAGAGAAGACCATCTCCGACGCGCACGTCGATGCCTGCCAGATTCGATGTTCCGGCAAGGGTGATCGTTGTGAGGGGTGTCGCATCCCGTGCATCGAATGCCTCGATGAAGTTCTCCCCTTCGTAGGTTACGTAGAGGTGCTCGGCGATGGGGTCCACGGCCAATCCAACCGGCCCGACGCCGTGAGGTTGAGCGCGCCAGGTTTCCGCCAGCAACAACTCGTTGTCGTTGACCGAGAAGGCATTCAGTGGATAAGTGCCAATGGTGTTGACGTTGCCGATGCAAAAGACCGTACGAACAATGTCGTCAACCTGCGCCGCAGCGGTTTGAACGGATCCCGCTAAAAACATCGTCAAGATTAAAATTGGAAGGGTCGATTTGGTAAGTTTTTTCCTCATGGTCTTCCTCAAAAGCAAGTTTTTCAACGCTCGGACACACGCGCCATTCTATACTACATTTTGTGGGAATTTCAAAATACTTTAGGTAATCCGCGGCAAAGAGTATCGTATCTGTGAAATTTACCACATTCTTCGCTTGAAATGACGGAATTTATGGTTATTCATACAAGGTGGTCGAAAAAATAAAAATGACCAAGCGAGTTTCAGCCCTTTTTGCCAATATCAACACCGGTTGGGTTTATAGATACGCCGGTATGGGAGACGCCCGAATGAAAACAATTGCCTCTGATGCTCGGTCTTTTAGGTTTATGACGATTTTTTTTACGCTGACCTTTGTCGCCATCGCCTTTTCCGGCTGCGGCTATAATTCGATCCAGGGACTCGATGAGGAAGTCACCGGCGCCTGGTCGGAAGTGCAAAACCAGTTCCAGAGGCGTTACGACCTGATTCCCAACCTCGTCAGTACGGTCAAGGGATACGCCGCGCACGAGGCCGATACGCTCAAGGCCGTGACAGACGCTCGCTCGCGCGTCGGGCAGGTCAATGTCACACCGGATATGCTATCGGACCCGAAGGCTTTTCAGAATTATCAGGCGGCGCAATCTAAGTTGGGCGGCGCGCTCAGTCGCCTGCTCGTTGTCGCAGAGCGCTATCCCGATCTGAAAGCCAGTGCCAATTTTCTCAACCTGCAATCGCAACTGGAAGGTACGGAAAACCGGATCGCCGTGGCCCGCCGTCGTTATATCGAGGCGGTCAAGCAATTCAACAAAAAGGTTCGTTATTTCCCCTCCAACCTCACGGCGAAGTACATTTTGAAAATGGAAGTCAAGCAGAATTTCAGCCTGGAAAACGAAGCCGTTAAGGAAGTGCCCAAGGTGGAGTTTTAATACAAATCCACTTGCGGACGGTCGGCGCGTCGTGATAAGCCGTGTAAAGAAAATGGGGCCTTGAATTTTGCTCAAGAATTACAAAATAGTATTGGTGCTGCTTGTCGCTATGGCGCTGACTTTCGCCGCAGTGGGACTCGCGCAAGCGGACGTGCCCAAACTCAAAGGGCGCGTGAACGATTACGCCGGCATCCTCGATTCTTCCCAGGTTACGCAGATCGAAAGGGCTTTGGCGGCTTTCGAGTCCAAGACTACAACGCAGGTCGTTTTGCTGACCGTTGCGTCGCTGGATGGGGACGCCATCGAGCAGTACGCGATTCGCGTGGCGGAAAAATGGAAAGTCGGCCAAAAGGGTAAAGACAACGGGGTGATTCTTGTCGTTGCACCCAACGAGCGCAAGGTTCGCATTGAGGTGGGCTATGGCCTCGAAGGCTCGCTGACCGATCTGGAAGCCTCGAAGATCATCCGGCACGTCATCATTCCGGCTTTCAAAAGCGGTAACT
>Ga0307990_1003736_pt1 | contig 11478 bp, 2 predicted proteins | sample EllFjometagen129_FD_203168 | JGI IMG/M metagenome (GOLD analysis project Ga0307990, IMG submission 203168) | Marine microbial communities from Ellis Fjord, Antarctic Ocean - #129 | ecosystem: Environmental > Aquatic > Marine > Unclassified | place: Southern Ocean | collected 2014-10-08
GACACCGCCTGCGGTTGTGAAATAGCCGCCAGCAATCAGGTTTGTTCCATCATACGTTAAGGCGCGCACCCAACTGCTCACTCCGCTGTCGAGATTCTGCCAGCCTGCCCCGTTCCACATCGCCACGTAGTTGGCCGCCACCCCGCCCGCGCTCGTAAAATAGCCGCCCGCCACCAGGTCAGCCCCCGCATACGTCAAGGCGCGCACCGTATCGTTCATGCCACTGCCGAAGCCCGTCCAACCCGTGCCGTTCCACCGCGCCACGCGGTTAACCGTCACACCGCCGGCGATCGTGAAGGATCCGCCCGCAATCACATTCGTCCCGTCCTGCGCAAAAGCATACACGGTGCCGTTCACGCCACTGCCGAGTCCCGTCCAGCCAGTGCCGTTCCACCGCGCCACATTGGCCGCCGCCACGCCGCCGGCCTTCGTGAAGGTACCGCCCGCGCACAGACTTGTCCCGTCATGCGCCAAAGCCGTCACGGAACTACCCACAATGCCGCTGCCGAGTCCTGTCCAAGCCGTGCCGTCCCACCGCGCCACACGGCTGGCCGCCGCCCCACCCGCAGTGGTGAACGAGCCGCCCGCATACAGGTACATTCCATCACAAACCAGCGCAGACACGGGACCGTCCAGACCACTGCCGAGACTCTGCCAAACCGCCCCGTTCCACATCGCCACGTAGTTGGCCGCCACCCCGCCCGCGCTCGTAAAATAGCCGCCCGCATACAGGTTCGTCCCGTCGTACGCCAGGGCCGTCACGGTGTCGTTCATGCCGCCGCCGAGATCCGTCCAGTCCAGGCCGTCCCACTTCGCATCATTCGCCGCCACCCCGCCCGCAATCGTAAAGCTGCCGCCCGCAAACAGATTCGTCCCGCCCTGCGCCAGGGCATACACGGCGCTTCCCAGCAGGCCGCCGCCGAGCGCCCGCCAGACGTTCGGACCCAACGAGATGCCGCCGATTTGCCCGGCCGGATTGACCGTGTACGCCAGCGCCAGCGTGAAATCACCGTTGTCGGAGGTCTGGACCACGAGGTCCTTCACGCCCGCCGTAACAAACGACGGCATCAAGAGGATGAACGCGTTCGAGTCTGCCCCCTGGACTGCGGCCTTCACGTCACCCGCCCACACGTTCGTGATCGCACCAAGATCGCCGATGCTTACAGTGACCGTGTTTCCACCTGCCAACGGACCGCTGGCAGGCGAGACCGCATACACGCAGACCCGGTTGGTCACATCCCAGGCGGCGCAATAAACCGTATCGCCCGCCTGCGATGCCACAATCGCGACGGAGCCCGGCGCGGAGAAGGTCAGGTTGCCGCCGCCGTCAATCGCTCCGAGCCCGCTAGCGACACGAAAGGACACGAGCAGCCCGGAGGAGGAGAAGGCGGACAGACTGACCGAGGCCGCGACCGGTTGCGGCGCGACGGCCGCAAAGGTGATAGCCTGATTCGCGAGGTAGGTGAAGGCATTGGAGCGCACTGTCTCGCCAAAACTGGCGGACCAGACCCGCACATCGCCGTGAGCGGGGTTGACACCCGTTCCCGCCGTGACCACAATCTGGGTGGAGGACACACTCTGGATCGTGGCGCTTATCCCGCACAGCGTGACGTTGGTAACATCCGATCCATCACACAAGTTCACGCCACTAATGGCCACCTGATACCCGCCAGCCAAGGAGCCGCTGGCTGGCTCCACGCCGGAAAACTCGACCATTGTCGGTCCCCACGCCGCCATGCGGCTGGCCGGCTCACCGCCCGCAGTCGTGAAACTGCCGCCCGCAATCAGACTCGACCCATCGTACGTCAAGGCGCGCACAGAACCGTTCATGCCGCTCCCGAAGTTCGTCCACGCCGCGCCGTTCCACATAGCCACATACTTCGCCGCCACGCCGCCCGCGGTCGTAAAGAAGCCGCCCGCCACCAGGTTCGTGCCGTCCTGCGCCAAAGCCATCACAAAATCGTCCATGCCGCTGCCGAGGCCCGTCCACCCCGCGCCATCCCACCGCGCCACACGGCTGGCCGCCACGCCGCCTGCGGCCGTGAAGTCGCCGCCCACCACCAGATTCGTACCGTCCTGCGTCAACGCAAACACGCTGCCGTTTATGCCGCTACCGAGAGCGGTCCACGCCGTGCCGTCCCACCGCGCCACGCGGTTGGCCGCCATCCCGCCCGCGGTTGTGAACGTGCCGCCCGCAATCAGGTTCGTGCCGTCCCACGCCAAGGCGCACACCGTACCGTTCACGCCGCTGCCGAGCCCTGTCCATGTCATGCCGTTCCACAGCGCCAGATGGCTTGCCGCGACCGCTCCGGCGTTCGTGAAGTCGCCGCCCGCGATCAGATTCGTCCCGACGCAAACCAAGGCACGCACGGTGCCATCCAAACCGCTGCCAAGCCCCGTCCACGCCGTGCCATTCCACAGCGCCACGTGATGGGTGACCATGCTGCCGGCGTTCGTGAAGTCACCACCCGCATACACGTTCATCCCGTCGTACGCCAAGGCACGCACAGTCCCTTTCAACCCGCTGCCGAGGCCCGTCCAAGCCGTGCCGCTCCACAGCGCCACATTGGTCGCCGTCACCCCGCCCGCTTTTGTGAAGGCACCGCCCGCAACCAGATTGGTCCCGACCTTCACCAGGGCATTCACAGAGCTACCCAGAAGGCCGCTGCCGAGAGCGGTCCAGCCTTGCGGGCCCGGCACATTGCCGCCAATCTGCCCAGCCGGATTGACCGTGTACGCCCGCGCCAACGTGCTTTCAGTTGCGCCCGCTACCGTCGCGGCCGTTTGACTCGCCCCGCTAACCCCGTGAAACTGAATGTCATACGTTGCAGCAGTGCCTTGAGCCGTGGCGGTTTCCACCGCGCCCAGCAGGACGAGACCGAGCATAAAAATGGCGAGGCGTTTCTTCATGATTATTTCGGCGTTCCCAATTCGCGCACCAAAAGTTCGAGCCGCTCTTGCGAGAGTTTTTTCTTCGCGACGAAAGGTGCCGCCTGCGCGCGAAAAGCTGCACGGCTCGACTTGACGGTCTTCTGATATCCCTGCTCCGACAGGCTGCCGTTTTTCTTCAGCAGGCGGGAACGCGCGATGACGCGCCCGGAAAAGTCATGGGCGGCTTTGAGCCCTGCCGGAAGCGTCGTGTCCTTTAAGCAACACCGCAGGCGCTCCTGTTCTGACGGCAAGAAAGCCGAAAGCGGGTAGTTTACGATCTTGCCGGTGCGATCCTGCACAAACGTAACGGACTGCCCCTGAATGGCTTGCGGCGTAGCCTTCAACGCATGGCCGGCGCGGTTGGTCCAACTACCGCCCTCTTCCGCAAACGACATGTCGGGGATAACCAGCAAAAGAGCCGCCAGCAGACCTCCGGCAAGGATACCTACTCCGCGGCGGTCTCGGCTCGTGCTCATTGCGCCTCCAACCGATAGAACGTGGGTGTGTTGGTGGATGGCAGCACGTAGAGCGTGATGTTAGCATCCACTTCGCTGTTATAGAAAGTTTTAGCAGGCGACTCGCTTGAGGTCAGCGCGAATTCAGCCGTACCCCACGAGTTGGAACTCACATTTTTCGACTTGGGCAACGTGTAGGTACGGCCCGGTGCCGAGAGGAAGGAGAGAGCCATTGAACCGTTTGCCATCGGAAAAAACTGAGTGATTCTCAAATAATCGTCGCCCAGCACCGGAATCGTGCCGGCCTGGAACTCCTGAAGATTGGAATACCCGTCGCCATCCAGATCGTCGGACGGTTTGATATCTTCCAAGGTTGATCCCCTTCCGGCCAGGCCATAGTAATACATCAGCAGTGCTTCGTATTCATCGGGCAGGCCGTCCCCATCCGCATCGGTGCCCATCACCAGATCGCAAGCAATGGATCCAGCCGGCTTGATAACGGAGAGCATCTGCTTCCCGGCCGCCACCGCGTGTATCTGCCCGTCGTAGTAGACTTCGAATGTAATCGGATCGCCGACCTCGCCCCGCCCCGCCAACGGGCCACTGGCCATGGGAATCTGGACCCGGTAATTCAGTGTCGGGGATATTCCGGACTTCACATCGCACCGGTTCACCTCCACGCCCTTGACCTTAACGATCACGGTCGCCGCGTCACTGCTTGAAACAGCTCGGCCGTTCCAGTTGCGCAGCTTGCCGTAAACCGTAAACGGCGGCAGCGGCACAATGATCGATGCCTGTATGGTCGCCGCCATGATAACCAGCAACCCGATGCTTCGTGTGATCTGTTTCATACTTTCCTCTTTAACTTTCGCGTTCTCAGTTTCCAGAATTGGAATAGGTTTGGAATCCGATCTGAATATCCTGAATTCCGGGCTGGTCCAGCTTGCCGTCCCTGTTGAGATCGGCGCCGCGGATCAGGGTGTCGAGCGCAAAATCACGATCGAAGTTGAGCGTACCCGCCGGGATGATCAACAGCCAACGGGTATTCCAGACCGAGCGCCCGACCAGGCGGGTGTTGGAGAGCATGTCGTCCACATTGAAAGCGCCATGGTCATGATAGGCCCGCAGCGACGGATAGCGGCGGATGGAGGCCAGCGGATCGCCGTTGCCGGTATAGGCGTTATAGATCGCAGTCCAGTCGGGATCGTCAAGAGAGGAGTTGCCCAAAGGAAACGGCACGGGCACGACCTGATCCACCACATGGTACGCCAGCAGCTCGCCGCCGTTGATGCCCGGCGAGCGCATCACATCATACCCCACCGGAATCAAATAGATGCGCGGCTCGTTGCCCAGGGCCACAATCCCGTTGGTGGTGGTGTTGTAGCCGATGAACGTGACCCCCATCTTGCTGATCTTGGTCGCGTAATACGACGAGTCGAACGCATTGTCGTTGCCGGCCAGCGGCCAGCCGAAAACGTTGCGCGCGAAGTCGATGCTAGTGGCGAACGGGATCACCAGCCCCGGTTCCTGCGACAGCAACCCCGTCGAGCTTTGAAAGGGCAGGCAGTAGCGCCGGAAATCAGGATTGTCCAACAGGTTGTCGACCCGGAACGAGGAGAGCTTATCCTGCCAGGCCTTGGCGGCTTCGGACCCGGTGGACTTGATGCGGAAACACTCCGAACGCAGCGACAGCCAGCAACTTTCGGTCTGCGGATTATTGATACCCAGGCGTCCCTTGAGCACGAGCCAGTTGGCCTTCAGGCGGGCCAGGATATCCGCCAGCCCTCCGTCGCCATGCAACCCGCCCAGTTGCGCCTCGCCCTGATCGTCCATAAACCCGATGGTGCGCGTGCCAACGACCTCGCGAAAGAGGGTATCGCTGGTGTTGTCCGAACTCATCCCAAGCGCGGTTTCATAGTCGTAGGCCTTCGTAGCAAGGTACGTGTACTTCTTGGCCAGATCGAAGGCATTGCCGTATTTCGCCAGCGCATCGCTACGAAAGGTGCGGAAGGCCATGTCCTGATAGCGACCGGCGGCGATACGGTTGACGGACTGTTTGCGCAGCCTCTCGCGTTTCGAGAGCACAATCTCACCTTTGGCCAGCACCGAGTTGCAGCTCTCCTGCGCGTTGATCAGGGTTGCATTAGCGACATCAAGGGCCATGGCTAAATCGTTGACCTCCATGACCAACTTCTCCGACTCCATGATGAGCTTAGTGGACTCGAAGGATGTTTCCGCCGCATCCTTTAGCAGTTGGTACAAACCTGCCACTCGCTTCTTCTTATTTTCACTAATGGCGAATTGATACTTGGCCAACTGCACTGCAGCTTCGGCTTCGCATTGGACTGGCAAGCTAATCATTTCCTGGCCCCCCTTGATGGGGGCACCGATATCCACGCCGACAGCCATGCCCGCAATCGCCAGTCCCGGCACACTATACCTTGAAGTATCAAGTCCCTTTTTAATTGAGAACTGTGTCAAAAGGCTGTTGAAATGTTCGCGCAACGCCGCAGCCTGCACGGAATATTCTAAGCTTTCAGATATCTGCATCCCAGCGTTATAGACTTCCAGCCCACTGTTCACAACAACTTGGGCAATAGCCGCCCCCGTAACCACTTTGCAGTGCGCCACGGCTTCATCATAGGACACCAGTGCCTTGCGGTACGCGAGGTACGCCTGAACGAACGAACCGTAAGCCGCCTGAAGGCTACCCTGCGCGCTGCGCGAGCCCTCAATGCTGTCCGGTTTCAGCACCATGCCGTTGGACGCCAGATCAAATTCCAGCGTTAGGGTCTCGCTGGAATTCTCGTTCATGAGCGCGCCGTTGACCTCGTAGACCACGCTTTTCTTGGTCGTCAGCTCAAAATCCTCAAAGCCGTACGCCGTCAGATCCATCCACATGTAGTGATAGAGGTCCGGGCCTGCGTAGCCCTGCGGATAGGTGGCGCCCGCACCGATATCGTCGGCATAAGGATAGCCGAAGATGCCGATGAGCTGCGTGTTGAAAGCAGCCTCTTCGTTAGCCAGATTCTGCTGCGTGTTGCTGGCACTCTGGTTTTGCTGGCGCTGCAGTTTGGAGATGCCCTGAGCGCGGTCCAGCAACGTTGCAGCATTAGCCAGCGCCTGCTCGGCACGCGCCGCGATCTGCTCGAAATGGCTCTGGCCCAATGCCAGTGCGGCCGGGTCGATGTCGAACGGAATGGCATCGCCGGAAAGCCCGATCGGCGTCATGCCTGCATCGGCCAGATCCACGTTGCGCTGCACATCCTTCAGGGCCGTACAGATCTCGGCCAGCGAGCCGACCGAGTCGCGGTTGAGGCGCAGGAGGCTGTTGTCCGTGAAATTGAGCGCCACGCCAGTAGCCTTCTGTGCTTCCCAGACGGCATTCTCGGCCATCCAGGTCGCGCCGCAGGCATCATCCGGCAGAATGCCCTGCTCCTTGTCCGCTATGAAGCGTTGGTACATCAAGAGCCCGGCGGCAGTCACACTGACGCCGTCGCGGGCGGCCACCAGCGCCGTCTGCTCACGCGCCACGTTCCAGATGCGGAATTCGGATAACAGTCCTGAGAACAGCGTGGGCGAATCGTTGGCGGCCAGCCAGATCGCCGCGTTGGTCGGCATCAGGGTGTCCGACATGACCAAGCTTGAATAGGTGCTTTGCGGCACACCATCCAGGAAGAAAATCATTTGATTGGAGAAGGAGGAATACGTGATGGACACGTGGCTCCACACGCCGAAAGCCGGAAGTCCCATGCTCAGGTTCAGGTTGGTATCCGCTCCCTGCACCTGCATGACCAGTTGTTCTGACAACGGATCGAGGGCGATGCTGATCGCGCCCGCATCACCGCGGCTGCCCGAGTCTGTATGCCAGTCGAAGAGGAAGCAGGGCTCCGCGCCGTTCTGCAGGGAAGCGTCGGGCTTGACTTTAAACTCGATTGTGAAGTCTTGATTGAAATCGACCTTACCCGAAGGCGAGGTGCAAGCCAGTTGTGTATTCGTGGCAAAGCAGAAGAAATCATAGTTCAACGGATCGACGTAAGGCGGCAGCAGGGCGTTGGCGGCAGCCCAGTTGTAGAGCGCAGACAGGCCGGCCCGCGCACCCCATTCGCCGTAGCCGAAGGCGCGCTTGCTGTCTTCGTCCAGATAACCCGCCATAGGCGTGCCACCGGCTTCCACGTACGATTTTTCGCACGAACGCTTAACCACTTCCACGGCCGTGCGTGCCATTGCGGCGGCCGACTCGGCAAATTTCTCCTCATCGTAATAGTCGGCATCCACCACCGCGTCGCCTACCATCATCGGGGTGATCGACGGCGTGCCCCAACTGAAATAGGGGTTGCGCATAAGGCGATAATAGCCGTTGAGCGCGCTCAGGTAATGGCCCCAGGCGTCGCCGTGTCCCTGCGGGTAAAGGGTCGCGGCCTGCGGCTGGTCGACCGTAACCGCGTCGCCTGAAATCTGATAGTTTACGGCGTAGGCCACCTCACCAGCGGTAATGCCCTTGGTAAAGTTCCAGTAGAGCCGGTTGTAGGTGGGCGACAACTCGAGACTCGGCGCGAGCTGGTCTGAGCGACCGCGCAGCAAGGCCAGCTCTTCATCGCGCAGGTTGGGCATTAGATTGTCGAAGCAGAAGAGCGAGGAACTCATAGCCCCGTAATCAATACCGCCCATCGAGAAATCGTCGTTGTCAAAATAGTCGCTGCCGAAGCCGATGGTGGGATCCATCGCATCGGCGTAGGCCTCGTTGCCGAGCAGCATATACAGGTCGTTCAGCCGGGTGGCCGCCAGCATCAGCTGCTGATTGGCGGCGGTGTCGTTGATTCCCAGCGTCAGGCTCATCGACTCTGCCTTGTTGAGCACCGTCTGATAGAGCTGGATCAGGCCCACGCTGGTCAGGTTGTCCTGATTGAGAGCCACATCGCCCTCGTAAGGCGCGCCCGCCTGCTGGATCATACTCCCGGTGGTTTCCACCGGGTTGTCGTAAAGGTCCTGCATGCGTTGCGTGAAGGGCGTCACGCTGTTGACCACGCGCTGGACCCAGCCCTCGGCCAGTGTGGGGGAGACCCAGCCACTCCAGTTTCCGCCGGTCGCGTCATAGGCGATGGTGTTGGTGACGGCTTTATAGCGCATCACGTAGAAGTTGTTAACCATGTCGGGCAGGGTATCGCCCTGCTTGCCGATTGTGAACCGGGTCAGCCCATTTTCGTCTCGATAGAGGCTGTACTGGTGGTCATAATCGGTTGGCGTGGTGCCGTCGGCATTCGGCTCGGCACGCTTCCACTGGAACTCGAAATCGATGCCGTTTCCGGCAAAGGATTCGGTATAGAGGATGTCAAGCTGTTCGCTGAGCAGGTCGTTGGGGTCTTGCAGCGGAAGCAGGGCACCCGTATAGAGATCGGAGGAGAGCTGAACAATATGCATCTGAATGGGGTCACCCGCGTTCACCCCGAAGACCTTGTTCGTCGCATCGTTTTCCAGCAGAGTCACATACCCGCCCGCCCCCGGCCCCATGTGGGTCATGGCGTAATTCACAACGGCATGGCTGTCATCCGTATCTACCCGGGTCTGAGCCAACATTTCAATGGCCTCGCTCCATTCGTTTGTATGGTTACTGGCCAAGTCTTTCAGCGCCGTACGCTCCACGTTGCTCAGAATATTGAGCTGGAGATAGCTGAGCCCACCGGCCGGCGCGACGCGTTGACCCGCCAACTTAAGACAAGCACTCTTTGGAGCGGCTGGATCAAAATAGAAACGGTAGCTGACATTGGGCGGCACACCCATAAAATAAGTTAGTCCGTTCTTCTGCTGGATCGTACCGTGCGGCCCGCTGACAAACCCGAAATAGGAGGCAAAGTCCCCCTCAAAGTCTAATGCCTGCGTTTGAATCACGATCGGGTCATAGAGCGCGACCGCACTCGTCGCAGACTCATAGATCATCTGCATGCTTTTGGCACCCCAGACTTCGGGCAAGCCTTGCGCCGCCGTAGTCAGCGTCTGACCAATATCGATGGACGGACAATTGGTCGGCCAGGATACGGTCCAAATCCAACGAATGGGTGTGCCTGCGAGCACGTTCGCATTCTTATCCGCTTCTACACGACACAACCAGGGCACCGGCGTGCCGAGGGCGGGCTGCGGTTTCAACGCCAAAGCCAACGACGGGAAGAAAAACCCGTCCTGCAAAGGATAAAAATTGTGCATAACCAGCGCGGCAGTTGTACCGTTCATTCCAGCCTTTTTGGCCCAGATCTGGATCTTGCGGTCTCGGTATCCGGGGTCTGCCGGGCTGTTGATGTTTGGTGCAGCGCCCCAATAGGTGTTCATATTCCACGGGTCAGGCAGAAGATCGAGCGGATGAGGGCCAGGCACAAGCGTGCCCGCCGTCATGTTGCCGGCAAACGTCCCATAAACATTATTGGTCAGCACCACCTGATAGACCTGCATCTTCGGACGTCCATCCGTCGGATCGTTATACTGCACCAGCACGTAGGACTCAGAGCTGGATTCGATATTGAGGTCGCAGCGCAGCGCATACGTCACATAGCCGCCTTCACTGCCCGAGACGAAGGCATGCTCCTCGTTGGGATTGTAGCCCGGCAGGGTGTTGTCGTTCTGATAGTAGACAAACGGCGCATCGTCGGTCATCAGCACGCCGGTGTCGAGCCGCGGGGCACCCGGCAGTGCCCAAGATGCCGAGGTGAACGTTGCCCGGACATTGCTAACCCGGTCATCGGCGTGCTCCGCCTGTGAGGTGTCGCCGATATCGCCGTCAAACGGATAATAAAGGCTTAAGCCCGACTCGGTTCCCGCCAACACCGTCAGCAGGGAGTTATAAATTTCGTTGGTCGACCGCGCCACATTCCAGATGCGAAATTCATCGATCTGCCCGTCGAAACCGCGCATGCTTCCGTTCTGGCTGCTACATCCCAGCACGTTATTGGTCGTCACGACATCCGCCAACCACATCGGAACCGGCACAACGGGTTTCAGTTCAACGGCGAGCCCGTCCAGACAAGCGGTCGGCGTCCCGTCGCTGACCGCCAGCGCCAGGTGGTTCCACCCAATCCGCAAGGCATCAGTCGTCACAGGCGCAAGCTCCACGGACAATCCAGTGGTCGAGCTGACCACGTACTTGAAGGTGCCGTCCGTGAGAATCATAAGGGCCACGCAGTTATTGGAAACCCCATTGTTGAAATTGAAAACCTGGCCGTCCGCGCTGAAGCTATACAGATTGACCCAGCACTCGACAGTATAGTTGTCTCCGGCAAACCACGCGCCCGGATCGACTTGCATCCCCGAGTTGTCGGAGAAGGAGAAATCGACGGCCACCCCCCTGTTGACCAGAGACTTATTTGCGCTACCCAATTGGCTGGCGAGAACGATCTCCGGCACTGAATAGGGGTCGGTCGACCAGTCAAAGGTGTAGCTCTGAACCCAGGCCGGGAAGCAGATCGACATGGGCATCGCCGCCTGCGAAACCTCATGCGACCACCAGATTTCCAGCGGTTTATCCGTGGTTTTGTTGACGGCAAAAATATAGGTATCCGTGGGGTCTGATTCAGCGCTGGTATCATCGCCCGAACTCAACTGGTCCGGCCTTACATACAGATTGGTGTTGTAATTATCTCCGGATACCGGTTCATAAATGTAGGCGTGAGAGGCACTGAACGACGCCATGTCCGAAAGGCCGATGGCACCCGGCGCCACGCGGACACAGTTCAGCATCGACGCGTCACGCCCGTTTCCACTCGCATCCGGCACCATATGCCCAAGCCCTTGATCAACAGGGTAATAGGCCACCAGATTGGCCTCGCTTGCTGCAACATGTAAAAATCCGGCACTCCCGTTCTGGAGTTCATTCGTGCTCAACGCCCGGCTCCAAACGCGCAGATCGTCTATTTTTCCTTTGAAAAATTCGCTGTTTGTTACAGGTCCCCTACCGAAACACAAAGCCCCATCGTGGTGCATCGGACGCACACCCGTGAACGAGTAAGAGGCACCCACGCCATCCAGATAAACCGTCGCGTTCGTCGCCTCACGGTTGTATACCAGAGCGATGTGGTGCCAGACATCATCGCCAAACCCAACACAG
>Ga0307990_1003739_pt1 | contig 11467 bp, 11 predicted proteins | sample EllFjometagen129_FD_203168 | JGI IMG/M metagenome (GOLD analysis project Ga0307990, IMG submission 203168) | Marine microbial communities from Ellis Fjord, Antarctic Ocean - #129 | ecosystem: Environmental > Aquatic > Marine > Unclassified | place: Southern Ocean | collected 2014-10-08
GCTTTCAGGTAATACTCATTTGCCATTTCAAAATCATTCAATTTAGCATACACAGCACCAACATGATATGCAATCACACTACTATCAAAACCCAGTTTAAGAATAGAGTCCATGTAGGTCTTAGCCTTCTCATAGTCCCCAGTCATATAATAGTACCAACCATAACTATCGATATAATTGATGTTCTCTGGTTCAGTTTGTAGAGCATTTTCTAAGAGGAATGGAATTTCATCTGACAAAGTGCCGGTAATAGTTAGAAGGTATGCAAGTGCATTAAGAATATCTGCTTCATTTGGATAATGAACCAAAGCCTTTCTGAAGTACTCTATCTCTTCTTTGTAAAGCTGATCCCTATCTAAAAGTGCTGTGATTAACTGAAAAGTATATAGTGAAGGTTTTGGGTTACTTTCTAATTCAAGGTCTAGATACTTCTTCGCTTTGCTATATTCCTTCTGCTTATAATAATACTGACCAAAGACATCATTCACTGAAATTGTTTCTTCGTCTGAGCTCATATCAAATAGTTTCTTTGCCCATTCTACATCATCGCCTGATTGTAAGGCAATTAATGCTAAAGCTGAAACAATGTGATGTTTTACAAGGACCTTTGGATCTACCTTCTTAGCATATTCTAATGCCATTTCATGATTATCATTGAGGTAATAATTACGGGCAATTAGAAAGTCCTCTAAACTCTGGTCTAATCCATTTTCTGACAGAATCCTAACAAGGTACTCTAAAGTTGTCTTCTCTTCAACTGAGAATTTACTGACGAATCTCTTGATAAAGAAATCATGGATAAAACTGAATTCATCAATCTTACACAGATACTCGGCAGTCTTTTCAGGATTCCTATCTAACCACCATGATTCTGCTGCCATAAGCGATAATATCTCAACATCTTCAGCTTCAATGTCAGGATTATTAACTAATCTAGCATAGATTTTGTCTAAGAGCAAAAGATGATCTTTACCAATACAGGCAAAGAAGAGATACTTCTGTATCTGGAGCTCATTTGTATCGTAATAATAATCAAAATGTTTAATTATTTCAGGAAAGTTCTCTTTATTGTAATGAACCTCAATTAGAATCCCCTTTTGAAATTCAGACAAGTTCGAGATATTCTCCGATAAAACTTTCACTATGCTATCTTCAGCTCCCTTCTTCTCCAAGAGATTGATCAAAAGGTCAAGTAGCTGTGATTCGAAATTGGTCGAGATAGCATCATTAAGCATGATTATCGTACCTTCAGGATCAAACTGAGCTCTTAAATTAGCAATAGTCATTATCAAACGAGGGTTATTGTTACTAAACTCATATGCTTTGTCTAAATCAGAAATACTCATATCTTTAAGATACTTTGCTTTAATGACAAAGATCCTTAAGTAATCTTGCCCTTCAGGTTTATACTCTAATTTCAAGTTGTATATTCTAAGAGCATCTTCCGGCTGATTATTCAACAAGTATGCTTGAGCCATACTAATCAATACATCATTATCGTATAGATTCTTTGAATACATATCCTCGGCATAAGTAACAGCTTCTGGAATTATTCCGGGGTCTGACTGAGCCTTTGCGAGCATAGTATCAAGAATTCTCTTCTTTATCATGAAAGACATTGTATCCTGGTTTGCTGCTACTCTTAATAACCTAAGTCCATTTACAAAATCACCCTGTGATGCTGCGAAGTCACCATTAATAAAGGAGCGCATTGCAATTTGGGTCGGTTTAGATTCAGGTAATGCTGGATATTGTTTGTATTGTGGTTCAATAATTTCAACTGTTTCAACTACATTCTTGCTACATCCAATGGAAAGCAAGATGATAACAGTTGTTAGAATTAGAAGTTTTATTTTCAAAAGGCTGTCCTGAAGTTTATTTTAATGGCTCTATCAATGCCGATATCGTTGTTATTGTTGTTCCCGAGATTGGGGTTGTTTTGTAATAAATCATATAGACTAAGTCGTAAATCAAGGTTTTCTGAGATTGAAACCAATACACCGGCATTCAAATAACCTTTCCCATCTCCTGTTAAATCCAAACCATCATCATCAAAAGATCTATCATTATCGTTAGTTGCAATATCATATTCAAGGAAGAAATGCACAACATCACCAATAGTTTGCTGTACTCCAACCCATGCATTAATATCCTCATCACCGTCATCAGCTTCTAAAGAGCGATTCACTCCAATATGTGCACCAAACCCGGGTAGTAAAAGATTGTGCTTAGACGCAGCTAAATAGAACCCTTTTGATTTGATATCATATCGATTGATAGCTTTATGCCATGCTCCATGCCCCATAGAATCAAATCCAAAAGACATTGCTGGAATCATCTGAGTTTCAGCGAAGAATCTAAACTTGATATTGGCATCAAAAAGATCATGCCATTCTGGCTGAAGATTACCGACTAGGTTCTCTGCTCCATAGCTTAATCCAATCGTAATGTATGGGAAAAGACCTATTTGCGTTCCGGCTATCATCCCATTATCACGATAAATCTTAGTCCATATATTGTATTCACCCTGTTCTAGTACATCTGCTGTTGGAGCTCCAACGAGATAGGTAAAATCATAAGCCCAAGCTGTTAGAGCTAAGAAACATATTACGAGTATAAGTATTGTTTTTTTCATCTCTTAATCCTCACTTTATCTGGATAGATTTGCTAATAGCTTCAAGTTCCATAAGATAGTATAGTTTATCCCCTGCTGGGAAGAAGATCGAATTATCAATCAGATACGCTGTCTTGGTCTTTTCATCATAGAAGGCAAAGCTCTGAAAAGCACCACCGACATAGTGCTTATAGTTACTCCATCTGCCATGCAATTTAGTACCTTTACGATTCTTCCATGCAAATGGTTCAATTTTTACTTGGTCAGCCTTTATCTCATCATTATCATATATATCCCAACCAATCTTACCGCGAGTCTTGATTAACCACTGTTCGTTAATTGGGTTTTTGTCACTCTTTTCATAATATACAGTCACATATTTATCAGGTTTGTCACCCTGCTGTTTGTAATGGCGATAAAGGAAGCTAAGAATGTTTTGCTCTTTCTCATCTCGAAAAACAGTGAATTGTTTAGGAATATCTATGATGTATGGTAAAGTGCTAAAGATCTTCTCATCTTTAGTGACCTTACTACTAATTCGATTGCTAATCCTATTCTTTAGAGCATCGGAGTACTTGTCAAAAAGGACATCCTTCAAGTTAATGTGCAGTGACTTCATCTGTTCTGAGCTATTAGCAAGCAGGAAACAAACTACTTGATCTCTCGCCCAGAGGTTCTCTTTATACAAAAAGGCATACCCATCTTTGTTGGCCTGGTCTATTAAGTCACCCTGCAATTGTTCGGTAACATATTTAGCAACAGGTTCATTATCGGTTATGTCGGCTAGGAAAAGCAGGTTCCTGAATTTATAGTAGTCATCTATCTTGTTTACATCCGCAAGTTTTATATCAAACAGTGTCTCTTCGTTAGTTGTCTCAAATACACGCTGGAGATTAGCTTTGACATCTACTTCAACTTCCTGCCACATTTCTTGATCAGCAAAAATGTAGATTACATGGTCTTTACCCCAGGACATCGGCTTATTAGATATCGTCTGAGAGAAATTGTTAATAACTTCTTTTTCTGTCTTATTACATGCAGTTATTGAAAGCAATAGTATGGATATCAGCACTAAAGGTATAAGTTTTCTCATTTTGAACCTCTCTTAATGAAGAAATAGTTACTCCCGGATAGAACTGTAATTCCGGCTACAATCCAGAAATAGATATGAATAATCAACTCTGCTATTGGGGCGATACAACCTGAGGATAGATATAGCATTACAAAGATTAGACCAAGCATCTGGGTGACAGTTTTGAGTTTACCCCAAATATTTGCAGGTATTATTATGTTCTTTCTCGCATAAACATCGCGCAGGATAGTTACAGCAACTTCTCTTAACGCAATAATCGCAAAGACTATTGGGTGAATCATAGTTTCAGGATGGATTGCCAAAACAAACACTGCAGAGAGTACCAAGAGCTTATCAGCTAATGGATCCATTAGTTTCCCGTAGTTGCTAACGATATCATACTTTCTAGCCAAATAACCATCAAAGAAGTCAGTCAAGCTGGCTATAGCAAAGATAAACAAAGCGACCATCCAGTTCTGTACAAAGGCATAGCACAAAAACACCGGTACTAAGGCCATTCGAACTGTCGTGAGAATATTAGGTATATTTTTATTAATCATAATTCCTATCCGCAAAAATAACTGTAAATGAGTTAGCAACTAAGTATAAGAGATAGACTCCAATAATCTGCATTCTGCTCAAGATCAGAGGGTAACTCTTCTCAGTTACAAAGTAATAATACAAGAATGTTACAATAGATACAGGAATAACTGTATAAAATGCCGTCTCGGCAATCAAGTTAAACCTTCCTGTACCTGCTTTAGTATATAGTTTTCTATGTTTTCTAATTGATTCGGTCACAGACTTTTCATGTAGCAAGCGAATGACAAAAACAATAATAAAGACACAGAAGATAAGAGTAAAGTTAACGATTCTGACAAATTTACTAACGCTTTGATAGTCTTTTACAACTATCTGCCAATTCTTTTCATTATAGCGAGTTACGACATCACTGCCAATTCGACCAATGTTTTTAAGAATCTTATCTCGACCTTCAATACTTGCAACAGCTCCCCTAAATGTTATTGTCAAAACATCAGGTAGCTGACTCGGATCAAGATATTGACTCGCGTGGTTCAACGAATACTTACTCATTAATCGTTTCGATAGATCAGCCCTTCTGTCCAGCTTAATTTCTGCTATATAGAGGGAGTCATTAGCTGCTTCCGCTAACCTTTCCAGGATTTTTGTATTAGACGAGAAGACAATTATAGGATACTTCTCCAACTCATGCAATTTAGCACTATTGTAACTGTTCATTGCAAAGTTAAATTGCAACCATCCAAATAGGATTATGGATAACAAAGTAAGACTTATTACTGCTCTCATCTCTTTTTAACCACTTTAAACATAGTTGTTGTATCTCGTTCGTTTATACTAATTTCCTGTTTAACTACCAATTCTTGACCTCGGCACTTTTCAATAAAGTCATCCCTTCTCGAAGCAGGATACAGAATATACCCAACTCCATCAGGGGTCATATAAAACTTAGTAGTCTCGATAATATCAGCCATAGTGGACTTCAATTCTGTCCTTGAGATTGCTCTCTCCGGATTCGTACTCACTTTCCCCTTACTTAAAGGAAAATACGGAGGGTTAGAAACAACAATATCAAAACTGTCAGACCACTCTATATTAATATCTTTCAAATCTCTTTCAACAAACTCAGCAGTTGTACCTGCACTTCTATTATTATGCCTTGATAGTTCCACTAACTGACTCTGAATTTCAATCCCAATAACTTCCCAGTCAGGTCTATAATGCGAGAACATAATCGGCATAATACCGGTTCCACTCCCAAGATCAAGGACCTTGCATAATTCACTCTTTATCTCTTCCAGCACAAATCTAACTAGTTCAGCAGTATCTTCAGTAATCGTCTGACCACCCTTATGCTGATATATAACTTTTCCAAACGGCAATTCTACAGGTTGCAGAATTTGGTCATTCACGCTATTTAGATAACTCCATCATTCTGTGAACGCTTGCTCCGGCCTTTTGAGCCACATCAGGGTCTAATATAACTACAGGCGCTTCATCTGCTAATGCATTATATACATCAACAAGCTTTGTCTTTTTCATATTTCTACAAATAGCATCAGGAGCTAAGACAATGATATCCTTTTCAGGGAATCTATCTTTTAACTGCTCGTACAATCCAACTTCAGTTCCGATAATAACTTTATCATTCTCTTCAGTGAATTTAACCATTCCGGCAGTAGATGCTACTAAATCAGCAAGTGCAGTCACATCTGGTGTACATTCAGGATGTACCACAATCTTATGGTCAGGATAATTCTTTCGCATTGTCTTTATTCTATCAGGTTTAATCCCGAAATGATGCACTAAGCAGTACCCATCCCATACAATAACATCTCTTCCACTTTGAGCAGATGCCCACTTACCTAAGTTTTGGTCAGGTACGAAGAGAATCTCTTTATGTATTGGGATAGAATTAAGGATTTTAACTGCATTTGAAGAAGTACAACAGATATCACTCTCTGCTTTCACTGCTGCTGTAGAGTTCACATAACACACAACTACAGCTCCGGGATGTTCAGCTTTAAACTTGCGTAAATCATCACCATCAATCATATCTGCCATTGGGCATCCGGCACCTTCAACCGGCAGAACTACCTTTGCATCAGGCTTGAGTATCTTTGCTGTCTCAGCCATGAATTTAACTCCACAGAAGATAATCAAATCTTTATCAGTTTGACTCGCCATTATTGATAGTTGGAGTGAATCTCCTACAAAGTCAGCAATCTGCTGGATATCTAAGGTTTGATAACTATGAGCAAGGATGATGGCATCCTTCTCCTCTTTCAACTTTATAATTCGTTCTTGTAATTCGTTCATTTCTACCTCATCATACTTGAGTATGACCGAATCCCCCTGCGCCTCTGGCAGTTTCATCGAGTTCATCCACAGGTATCACATTTATATCAATTACTTTCTGGAAAACAATCTGGGCAATTCTCATCCCATGTTCCACTGTAAAAGCTTCTTTGCCAAAGTTAAAGAGTATAACTTTAACTTCTCCCCTATAGTCTGCATCTATAGTCCCGGGTGAATTAAGCACTCCGATTCCATTCTTGATAGCCAGTCCACTTCTTGGTCGAACTTGAGCTTCGTATCCTTCCGGGATACTCATTGCCAATCCTGTTGAGACTAAGGCAATAGCTGATGGTTCAATTACTAAGAGAGATTGCAAATCAGCAGTCAGGTCAAAACCTGCTGCCTGTTTAGACATCTGTTTAGGCATCACTGCCGTATCAGTTAACTGTTTAATCTTGATATTTATCATTAGAACTTACGAGTTAAGATAAAGTCTGAGAGCTGAATCAATAGGTCAGCTTTTCTACCGTAGGTACTCAGAAGCTTAATACTTTCCTGAACATATTTCTCTGCCATCTCACGAGATTTCTCAAGCCCATAAACAGCAGGGAAAGTCATTTTACCCTGGATAGCGTCTTTGCCTAAAGTCTTCCCCATCATTCCAGCACTGCCTTCAACATCGAGGATATCATCAACTATTTGAAATGCCATCCCGAGTTTTGCACCAATCTTCTCCATCTTCTGAACCTCTTTCTCAGGGGCTCCTGCCGCATAACATGCGAATCTAATGGAGAGTTTAATCAACTTAGCAGTTTTATTATTATGAATATATGTTAGTTTCTTCTTATCTGGTTTCGCCATTCCTTCGCAGTCAATATCTTCCATCTGACCGGCTAGAAGTCCACCAATACCCATATCTGCAGAAAACTCTTTTATCAGTTTAATCTTAAGGGCATCTTCAAGTTTGGCATGGCTCAGAACTTCAAAAGCACTCACTAAGAGAGCATCTGACGCTAAAAGTGCAACATTATTCCCATAGACTATGTGGCAAGCCTGACGACCTCTTCTGATGTCATCATTATCAATCTCAGGCAAATCATCCTGGATTAGTGAGTAAGTATGTAAAAGCTCTGTGGCTGCTGCAAGGTATGAGATTCTTTCCACTTCCTTACTGAAAAGCAGAAATGTGCGAATCATAAGATAAGGTCTTAATCTTTTACCTCCGGCAAAAAGAGTATGTCTCATTGCTTTATGGATCTCTTTAGGGTACTCATCTTTACGGGGCAAGAACCTATCAAGGACTATGTTTACCCACTCTTTCTTATCTTTAATGTCTTTCTTTAAGGCAATTCTAGGTTTCTCAGCCATTAATTCTCCTCTTTCTCTACCGATCCTAACTGCGATGTCAACTGAGTGATCTTCGTTTCTAAATTATCTATCTTGGATGTGCAAAACTTTACAAGCTCAGTTCCCTCTTTGAAGTATTGGATGGTTTCCTCTAACTCCAAATCACCGGATTCAAGCTTCTCAACTATTTCTTCTATCCGCTGAAGTGCTTTCTCTAACTTCATTTCGTCCATTTTACACCTTCTCAAATTTGATTTATTCCATTCTAATGTATCTACTACGTATATCGAATTGATGCTCTTGTAAAGAACTATTTCAAGATTTGTTGTTTTTTTTTAAAGCCCTCTCATTTCTTACCTAAAGATAGAGTATAAATCTAGTGATTATGGAGCATTTCACAATCATTTCCCAATTACTCTTTCCTTGCATTTCTTGTGCATAAATTCTCTTTCTCTATTTTCGTGCTTTTAGTGTATTTCGTGGTTGAAAATTCTTTATTTTTTTGTCAAACTTCTCAGCTTAATCCAAAAGATGCTCGCTTTCGGCTTGTGAGTTCATCCTTAAAGTCGTCGGTTCCCCCAGCTCGTAAACTCGCTATTGTGCCAGGGATAAGATTCGTGACGGGAGTTATAAACAATTTAAACCGACACAGTCGGTTAACTCCATAGTTAACTCCATAGCTTTGGACTGCATCAACTGCGTAGATGCTCTTAAACCGACACAGTCGGTTAACTCCATATTTTTAAGAAAACTCCCTACTCAAACTGAAAATTAGAGACACCAATAATTGAACCATCTGCTGATTTCTCGGGTTGCCAGGAGCGAACCATGATTTTCGGTTCAGCTGGATTCTTTAGATCAAACATCAGAAAGAGATATCCTTTATCACTATAATCAGATGAATAGTAATATTGTCCTATCTGCATTCCAAAAACCTTTTGACCTTCACCGGTAACTCTATCTATACTATTATCTGAGAAATGGATATTGATAAAATCCTTCTGTCCAAACTGTTCCTCAATTCGCTCAATGTATTCACCCTTACTGAGCTTAACATACTTAATGAGCTTATCCCCGAGTTGCTGATAAAGCTTTTCGGCATGCTCATCCGGCTTTCTTTTTACAACTCTGCCAATAATAATAAGAGCATCATCACTGAATACATCTTTGATGAAATCAATATCTTTCAAGCAGTAAGCAGTTTTATATTGTTCAACAAAGTTTACGATTAGAGCCTTCTCTTCCTTGGTTCCGTAGTTCTTTGACATAATATCATTTATCGCTTTATCAGAGAGGGAAAATGTAACTCCATCTATCTTATCGTCCTTGTTAAATACAAAATTTACTTTCTCTGTGAAGCTCTCATTGGAACTCGTAAAATCAAACTTTAAAGGGATACTGCGAATTATGCTGATATCACCGACCTGCAACCTCTTGAGAGTTACCTTTTCAGGAATAATCTTTGCATTCCCATAACCAATGAGGGCATTGAAATCTCTAAACCCTTTGGCAGTGAAATGTCTTCTGGTTTTGCCAACATCTTTACAGATAACTGAATCAATAACCTGCTTCAAGATTAATGCCTGTTCAGGGTTAATCTCTGAACTATATGAAACCTCAGATTGAGCAGAATTGACCGCAACCGGTTTTACAGGTGTAAGAAGGCACCTCTTTTCGTTATATGAAAGCTTCACGGGTTTCATGGATTTGAGTGTTTTGGTAATCTCACCACTGAAACCATGCTGTTTGAAACTGCAATCAATCTCAAGTTTTATGAAATCCATAGTTGAAGCCATACTTTTACTGATACTGAAATACCCATTCCCGCTTGCCCAGCGTTCATAATTTGACCATGCGTTACCATCGAAATACTTAACCAAAAGTCCATCAGCAGGGATTCCGTTATATGATGCTGTGAGAATATATTCGTAACAATTTGAACCTTGAATATCTTTAACCGACTCTATATTAATTTCTATCTGCTTTAAGATGTTTTCTATCTCATTCTTGAGGGCATTACTCAATAATCTGTATTTTCCCTTGAAGTAATAAGAGATCGTGTTTTTATCAGGATGAGTTTTAAGAAGCATCATTGCCCAGTAGTAATTCCGAACTGCATCTACTGCATTATTACTGTCAAAAGCTATCTCCCCCTCTGCTACGAGAGATAATATCAGATTCTTTCTGTCGGAGAATACTCTGTCCCTATCTTCCGGAGTTATATAGCGATATACAGTTGTGCGACTATCATTTGAGATGGGAGAAACAAACTTTCCGGCATTAGTAAGCTTTACATCAGAAAATGTCTCTACCACACTCTTGCAGTATTCATCAACCTTTGAATTGTCCTCTTTTGCAATATTGATAAAACTACTCTTTACCTCCACAATAATCTGGGATGAAAGGTCTTGCAAGGCAAGATTATCTGCTTCGGCTTCAGTTGAAGCTGTGCCTTTACCAACTATCAGTTCTCTACTGTTCTGCTTCTGCTTCAGCTCCGCTTCAGTTATTGCTTGTAACACTATAATGCTTAAGATAAATAAAATAAACAATGCCTGTTTCTTCATTTCCTTTCTCCTTATTCTCTGGACTGCATATCTTCTTGGACAGCCTTAAACTTTGGACTGCATCAACTGTGTAGATGCTCTTAAACCGACATAGTCGGTTAACTCCATAATTAACTCCATATTTACTCCAAATCAATACCAGATTAAAAATCATCATCTATGTGGACTCTGTCAATAGGATAATTCAGCATTATCTCTTCAGACTCTTTATCTTTCATCTTAAAGCGATGATAATAACTCCCATGCCTCCACTTCTCAGAGCTTTCTACATATCCATGTTTTACTGGATTATTCCAAATATAATTAAGTCGGCAATAATATGATCTTTCGTATGTAATACAAGTGTCCCAATAGTTATGGAAATACTGATGCTTAATCTTAACAATGTTGTGCTTTGAAAGCCAATTTGCAGTAAAGCGAGTGAAGTTGTGCATTAATTCTGACAACATCCTTGCATCTTCGGGAGCTGTTGCCATAAAATGTAAATGGTTATCTAAGATTACCCAGTCTTCTAAGCACCAATTGAAGTGTTCCAGGGATTGGAGGAGATATTTCAGAGTAGCATCTTTAGCTGAATCTGACTTTAGATATCTATACCTGCCAAATGTTGAAACTGTAATGAAATACTTAGCATCTGGTGTGAACAGATGGGGCGGATTATGCTTGTATTCCTTATATATATTGACTCCAATTCTTTTTGAACATGAACTGCTTTAAACTTTGGACTGCATCAACTATGTAGATGCTCTTCAAACCGACATAGTCGGTTAACTCCATATTTTTGGCCTGCATCAATTATGTGGTGCCTCCTTTAAACCGACACAGTCGGTTAACTCCATATCTTGGACTGCATCAACTGCGTAGATGCGTCTTCAAACCGACACAGTCGGTTAACTCCATAATTAACTCCATATCTTGGACTGCATCAACTGCGTAGATGCAATATATTGACAGATAGATACCAGAAACCGACATCGTAACCGAACTCCATATCTTGGACTGCATCAACTGCGTAGATGCGTCTTCAAA
>Ga0307990_1003740_pt1 | contig 11466 bp, 14 predicted proteins | sample EllFjometagen129_FD_203168 | JGI IMG/M metagenome (GOLD analysis project Ga0307990, IMG submission 203168) | Marine microbial communities from Ellis Fjord, Antarctic Ocean - #129 | ecosystem: Environmental > Aquatic > Marine > Unclassified | place: Southern Ocean | collected 2014-10-08
CCTTCCAGATAGGTTCGTGTTCACGACCGATGAGACAGTGACGATCGATGTGAGTGCGGAGACGCCTCCAGCGGTGCAGATTGGTGGGTTCATCAAGCCCAAGGAGGTCATCATCACTTTCCAGCCTCCAACGGCGGACTTCTCCTTCACCCCTGATCAACCCAAGGCAGGCGAAACGATCACTTTCGATGGTTCCGATTCGTTCGACTTCGATGGTGAAGTCGTCGCCTACGCGTGGGACTTTGATGCTGACGGGAAGACAGACGCTAACAACGTTATTGCAGAGCAGAGCTTCTCTGCTGCCGGATCCTACGATGTGACTCTTACGATCACGGACAACGATGGGAACAGCGATTCCATCACCTATACTGTCGATGTGAAGTAGGCACGTTGGCTCAAAGCTGCGCCAACAGCTCAAGCTGCCGCGGGACGTTCAGGTTTGCTGACGAGACAGGATCTTCATCGGGTGCCTTCGCTGCTACGGTACGCGCCCCGAGCATCAGCACGTTCCGCCATCGGTTGAAAGGACAAAGGAAGCTAGAGAAGGCAGCACGGACCGCCGCTCGCAAGCTCCTAGCGGTCTCCTGTGCGAGCTACAAGGCCAGTGACGAGTTCAGATCGCTGGACGAGAATCAGACTTGACACTCATTGCAGTGTCTGCCGCTTTTCCGAATGCGACGGTAAGGATACGGACAAGTCGGTGCACTGCTTCGCTCACTTCAGGAGACATGCAATGCCCCAATTCCGTTTGCGCAGGTTGAATTCCGATGAAGTACGCGACCGTTCCGATATCACGACAAACTGCATCAACAAACAGCCTAGGTGAGAGTCCATGTGTCGAGGTGATCGCTGGGCTCATCTCTTCCGGTTCGAATGAGGCGATCGCTCCCACCACCGCCCCGAAGTCGATGGCGTCGATGATGAGTAGGCACTGCGGGGTGTGATCTCTGATCTGTTGGATGTAGTTTTCTGGCGTGCTGCTGGCGTCGATGAGCCCAGCTGTGACTTTCCCCACGAGCTGTCGACAGACCAGTGGGCCGGCGCCATCATCACCCTTCAGTGTGTTTCCAACTCCAATAATGATCGTTCTATGATTGCATAGTTTGGTCAATCCCTCGAGAAGTCCATCCTCAGTGTACATGGGTGTTTACAGCCTGATATTCAGTTCGTACTTGCATTTGGGGCACAAAATCCGCATGAAATCAGTTGTTTCCACAGGTTCATTGTCATGTTGATGCTTGTCGCCGTCCTGGGGGTTGGTCGAGAGTTCGCCGCTCTTGGCGAGCAGCAACGCCGGGTTGGAATAGGCGAGGGGCCCGAGTTGTTCATAGAGCCAGATGAGATGTTTCTTGGTCCCGATCACTGCGCCGCACCTTTCGCACAGCTGCAGTTCGTATGAGTGCGTCTCGATGGTGCTTCTCCTATCCATGGTGGCCAGGTTCCACTCGGTCGATAGCCGTATGCCGTCCGTGGTCGTACAGATATCGTGACAATTGCCGCAGAAGATGCACGTGTCATAGCGAAGGGCAAGTATCCTAACCGCCGGATTCGCCTCCAAGTCCTCGCTCTGGGTGAGTGCTTCGGTCGGGCACGCGTTGACGCACGCGCCGCACCCGATGCAACTGTCGAGATCGAATTCCGGTTTTCCTCTGTACGTATCCGGTACAACACACGGCTCGGCAGGGAAGCGTGTCGTGAACCGCGGTGAGAAGACAGCAGTGACGGCCTCTCGTAATTCTCTCAGCTTTGGCAGACGCAATGTATGACTCCTGTCTCTTTTCCTGTTCGCGCAGACTGCAAGATCACTCTCTTACGCCCTCTGATTTGTCTCATCATCGGCCTCTTCCCTATACTTGTCGACAACGCTTTTCTCCCATAGGTGCACGCCGGAGGCGTATGCCCCTTTGGCGATGGCGTGAGCCGCGGTAGGCGAAGTCAGAAGTATGAACAGCGCGCAGATCAACGCCTTAGCTGTTGTTGGTCCCCAACCCACGACAATCGCGACCCCGGTCAACAGCAATAAAGTTCCTAACGTTACACATTTCGTCGCTGCCTGCAGACGGTTGTAGACATCGGGGAAGCGAACCAGCCCGATGCAACCGAAGACATCGAACAGAATGCCGATCGTGATCAGAACGTATCCTGCGATATCACTCATCGAACCCCCTCCCTTCGAGGAACTTCGCCAATGCTAACGTCCCGATAAAGCTGAGCAACGCCCAGGCGAGAGCGACGTTCAGATAGAAGTCCCTGCCGGTGACCATTCCCAGAATAGCGCAAAAGCCTACTACGACAATGCCAAGTATGTCTATCGCCACGGTTCTGTCAGGAGCACTGGGGCCACGGCCGATTCGGTACAGGCAGAGGAAACAACAGACGGTCAGCCCGGTGTAGAACAGCGTTATCATCGTTCCCTCCTTTTACTCACAGATCCTCTTCAAGAACCACTCGAATCTCTGTCCGATCAATCTCGTCGCTACGTCAATGTCGCTTGAGCGCACGTTTATCCAGTGGATGTACAGGAACCCATCATCAGTCAAATCGATGGTCAGTGTTCCAGGGGTAAGTGTAATCGAGTTCGCCAACGCAGTAATGCCCGTGGCGGTGGTAAGCTCCGTTTTGATCTTCACGATGCCGGGATTTATCGGCATTTTTGGATGCAGGGCACGATACACGACATCGAGGTTCGCCTTCATCACGTAGTAAAAAAACACCGGCAGATAGACCAACAGCCAGAAGATCCGTATCGGTGAGACAAACACAAGATGTTCCTTGGGCAGGATCTCGTGGAACAGTATCGCGGCTATGAGCGAAACGACTAGGCCAGCTATCATGACCTGAATATCAACCTTTCCATCGACAAATGGCCAGGTTAATCCCACCCATATGAGAAACGCCAGTCCGAAATAGATCACTCGCCTCATGCTACGTCACCCCTCACATCGAGCCCATACTGATCACCCTGGCCGAATAGCCGAGTCCGTCGATCAATGCCTTCACTGCAGGATCGAGTATGTTGATCTTCAACGTAGGTATGATCACCAGCAGCCCCATGCACACGCATAGAATGGCCAGGACAACCATGGCTACGACCATCGATCCTCTCTCTTCTTTTATGTTCCGAAGACTATCGGGCAGATCGCCGAGGAACACGTATCTCTGAACCTTGAGGTACATGATCAGCGTGCATACACTAACGAACACGATAATCGCCGCCACCCAGATGAAGTGCGCCTGCACTGCCGCGATAACCATGATCAATTTGCTCCAGAATCCGCTGAATGGTGGAACCCCCGCGATTGAAGCCGAGGCCACCATGCAGGTTGCACGTGTAACCGGGAGTTTTCCTGCCAGTCCGCCCATTTGCTGCAGCTGCCGCGTGCCGGTTGACATCTCGACCGAACCGCTTGTCAGGAACAGCAGTGACTTATAAACGGAGTGATTGATCAGATGAAGCAGCGCCCCGAGGAAGGCCAATGACGCCCAGGTGAGATTGCCACCGCGAGAGATAATCAACCCGCCAAGGCCGATTCCGAGCACGACATAGCCTAGCTGACTGATGCTTGAATAGGCCAGCAGTCGCTTGAAATCCCACTGGCCGAGCGCAAGGAATGCACCTACGATCATACTCACGATCCCGAGACTGATCAAGATCCAGGCCACGGGCAAAGACACGCCGAACACGTTGAACACCACGCGCATGAGGGCATACACCCCGAGCGCCTTGATCAATACCCCGGACAGCATCGCCGATATCGGAGCTGGTGCCGATGGGTGTGCATCGGGAAGCCAAGCGTGGAAAGGCACCAAGGCCGCCTTCAGCGCGAACCCCGCAATGAATAGAGACAGGGCGAAGGCGAGTCCGGCGTTCAGACCGAAGTTCTGAATTGCCACCGAGATATGGGCCATGTTGAGCGAGCCGGTATTGCCGTAGGTGAGGGCAATTGCAAACAGGACGAGTATGGATCCGACACTCCCCAACACCATGTACTTGAACGATGCCTCCAGCTCCTCAGCGCCACACCCAAAGGCGACGAGAGCATACGAAGCGATTGATGCGATCTCCAAGAATACAAACAGGTTGAAGATGTCGCCTGAGAGGACTACCCCATTCATGCCGGCAACCATGAGTAAGAACAGACTTAGATACTTTGCCTTGGCGGTGTACTGCTCCATATACCTGACGCTGAACAGCATTGCCGCAGCACTGACAACGCCGATAGAAAGGAGCAACAGCGCGCTCAGGCCGTCAAGAACGAGATTGATCCCGAGTGGGATCGGCCATTTGCCAACTTGGTAGACGCCCTGGTTGCCAATGGAGAGGATTGCGAAGGCGAGAAGAGAGCCGGTTGCCAAATTGGCCAATAACGTGGCGGCTTTCTTACCTCTCCTGCCGAGAAGCGGAAGGAAGAATGCCGTCGCCAGAGGGACTGCTACGAAGAGAGGCAACGGGATACTCATCCTCTCAGCCTCCTTATTTCGGTAATGTCAAAGGTGTGGTATTTCCCGTAGATTCGGACGCATATCGAGATCATGAGAGCCAAGGAACCAAGGCTAATGACGATCGCCGTGAGCACAAGTGCCTGTGGCAATGGATCAACACACCTACTGAGAAAGCCGGCGGTGAGCTGCTGTGTCCCCGGTTCGAGCTGGGGCTGATCGACTATCGGGGCGACGCCGCCCAGGCGGTATCCCAGCATGATAAGGAAGAGGTTGACGGCATACTCCATGATCATGATCCCGAGCACGATCTTCACCATGTTCTTCTTGACGACTACGCAGTAGAGGCCTATGGTGAACAATAGAAAACACAGCCCGTATAGCATCAGGTTCCCTCCCCTTTCTCGACCGGCGTGTCGGATCCAGTGTCTTTGCCCCATATAGATAGAGAGAGAATGACTAAGAACAGTGACGCTCCAACCTTGAGACCGATAGCAATGTTAGACAGAGGGATGCTGCCCGCACTGACGAGATGGAACGCTTCGCCGGGGAGATAGTGCTGATAGAGGAAGTTCACAAAGAAGGAGCCCCCAATGATGAGGCCGAACACCGCGATCAAGGCGAAGAGCAAGGCGCCGGCGCAATCCAGCTTTGAAGCCATAGGCAGGGGCAGGTTCCTCTCGGCGTACTGCCTACCGAACGCAAGCATGAGTAACACGTAGGAGGAAGCCAGTATCACACCGCCGGCAAACCCCCCGCCTGGTGTGAGATGCCCGAAGAGAACGATATAAACACCGAACAGGAAGATGAGAATCTTGACCCAGCCCGCGACCGTCTTTACGATAATCGTCATGCCGTTCATTCGTCCGAGCCCCCTACAAGCTTCTTGCTCTTTCTCCGTAGTATGGCGGTAGCGCCGATGATACAAGTGAACAACACCGCCGCCTCGCCGAGCGTATCATAGGCACGGAAATCCAATATCACCCCTGAAACGAGGTTCGCCGCCCCTGTGAGTTCCAATCCCTGAGCTATGTAGGTCTGGGAAGCGGCACCCGACACCAATGCAAAGATGGGGCCTCCGAAACCGGGCAGGTCGCCAAGAACCCTAATGCCGGCGATGAAGATAACGGCGATGATCGCCACGGAGACAACGACCCCGAAGAACTCTCGATCACCGCTGATCGAGGTCAGATCACGCGAGATGGTGGCGCGGATCAAGATGATCAGCCCCAACACCTCCACCACTATCTGCGTTATCGCGATATCCGGCGCGCGGAGGAACAAGAACATCAGAGAAGCACCGAAGCCGACGGCGCCGACACAGATCACCGAACTCAAGAGATTGCTTGTTTCCACCGCGATGATGGCGGCTATGATCATGAATAGGAGTAAGGCATAGAATATCATCATGTCGACCTCACCAAATCCTGCATACTACGAATAGAATCGCCATAAGTCCCAACGTCACCCACGTTAGATACATTGGAAGCAGCCCCGAGTGCAGCCAACGCAATAGGCCCGATATTGCCTGGCCCGCCTTCCCGACCTCGTTGTAGGGATCGAAGATGCCCTTGTCCTGCCACGCGTACAGCCGGCGGAGCCCGCGCATCGAAGAGACCGTCTTGTAGAATTGTGTCCCCGGAATGATCATCTGCTCGTTCTCCTGCGCCTCTCCGCACGACCAAGTGGGCACGATTCTCACCTGCTTCGTCAGCCGGCCGAGCACCAGGATGAGAAAGCCGATGGCGATCCCGATTAGAATCAGTCCGGCGGCAAGCGTTGAGTCCCATGTGCTAAGAACAACACTGTCGACAGGAATACTCAGGGCCGGATAGATGAACAGCCGCAACGGCACATAGTAGAAGACACCAAAGACCACGCACAGCAGGGCGAGGACTAGCATCGGGGCGGTCTGCGTGAGAGAGACCTCTCGCACGTCCTTCAGCCTGTTCGGCAGGCGGGAAAGGAAGACAGAGTGTATCACTTTGACGAATGAGGCGAGTGTGAGCGCGCTGCCGAACATCGCCACAACGAGCCATACAGGCCACAGTGCGCCGACCAGGCCGGTCTGCGTTTTTCCCATGTCGATTACGCCCTGATAGACCATCCATTTGGATACGAATCCATTTAGCGGTGGTACCCCCGAGATGCTGAGCGCCGCGATCAAACAGGCGCTGAACGTGAGCGACATCTTCTTTCCCAGTCCACCGAGTTTGCCCAATTCGACGGTGCCGGTTTGCTGTTCAACCGCTCCGCCGCACAGGAACAGGCAGCACTTGTAGATGGCGTGGTTCAGCATGTGAAAAACGCCGCCGGCGATCCCGATTGGGGTCATGGTGGCAATACCAAGGATCATGTAGCCCACCTGGCTGATGGCATGGTATGACAAGAGCTTCTTCAGATTATGCTGCACCATGGCGATCATCACGGCAATGATGATTGTGGCCGCGCCGATCAACGCAAGCAGGATGCTCAATGTGCCGGGCTTGAGGATGAACAGTCCTTTGACCGCGAGGACCAACAGATAGATTCCGAGCAGCTTGTCGATCGCGGCGGGGAGAAGCGCCATCACAGAAGCGGGCGCGTATTCACCGCTGGTGGGTATCCAGGTATGCAGAGGCATTGCCCCTGCCTTCGTGATTGCGGCGGCCACAAACAACAGAAAGGCGGTGATGGGCACGGCGGTAGTTGCAGCGATGCTTATGTCGGATATGACGAACGTTCCCGAATGCATCCATATCATCGCTATGCCGAGGAGAAAGGCGGCATCAGAGGCTCCGATCATGGCAAAGCTTTTCGTTGCCGCGAAGTTGGAGTTCCGGCCACCGGTCGTGATCATGAGATACAGCGAAGCGGTGACGACCTCCCAGAATATCAATAGGAACAGTAGATGATTGGAGAGCAGAACCCCCGCTGAGCCGCCGATGGTGAGCATCACCGCTCCGTAGTATTCGTTGATCCGTGCCACTCCGGCCATTGATCTCATGGAGTAGAGCGCTATCAGTAGCCCAAACCCCATGGCGAACAGCAACATGAACGATCCCAGCGGACCGGCTTGCAGCAACAGGTCCAACTGCACGGCGTCCATCTGGAGAACGGGCCATGCATACTGGAATGGACCCCTCACGAATATCAAGACACCTAGTGCGAACGTGACGACTGAAACCCCCAGCGTCAGCGCCTTGGACAGAGATCTCACTCGGTTTGGTAGGAAGAGCAATACAAATCCGACCGCGAGCGGCATGAAGATGATTGTGAGCAAGACTCGATCCACTCTATCCCTCCTCTCCGTCCATACGGCGCGGGCCCATAACCTTTCTCAATCGATCGGTCTCATCACGACTAAGTTGCAGCAACGCCGCATAGTCGTGCGTGATCTTGCTGTTGCCATCGACGGCAGCCAACCTCTCTGTGCAGCTGTAGCAGGGATCGACCGAAGCAAGCGTGATTGTTACGTCAGCGATGTGTTCTCCGATGCAGGATGCTTTGAATGACGGGACGTTGACAAAGCTCGGCGCCCTCATCTTATGGCGGACTGGCCGATTCCCTCCGTCGCTTCGGACATAGTGGAAGGTCTCTCCACGCGGGGCTTCTGCACGCCCGTATCCCTCTCCCGGTGGGATCTCTCTTACCTCTACAGAGATCGGTCCATCAGGCATTCGTTTCACCGCCTGTTTCACTATCTTTATTGACTCAATCGTCTCCAGCAGGCGCACGACCGCCTTGGCGAATACATCGCCCTCGGGCTGAGTGATCACGTTCCAGTCCAGTAGATCGTAGGCGGCGTAGGGATCATCGCGCCGGACATCAATCGGAATACCGCTTGCGCGAGCGGTCGGGCCCGTGACCGCATACCTGATTGCATCGGCCTTAGTCAACACCCCGATCCCTTTGAGGCGTGCATGCAAGATTGGGTCATCGAGTACAGCCTTGGTAAGCATGTCGATCTTCTTCTCGATCTCGTCCATCGCCTTCACTATCTGCGGTTTGAGCTCATTGGGGATGTCGCTCCGACAGCCGCCGATCCTGACATTGCCGTAGTTATTCCTGTTTCCGGTAATCATCTCCAGCAGATCGAGCACTGGCTCGCGGTACTTCCACGCCCACATGAAGACGGTATCGTAGCCGATGAAGTGCCCGGCCAATCCGACCCAAAGCACATGGCTGTGAATTCGCTCCAGTTCGTTGATGATTGTGCGGACGTATAGCGCCCGTTCGGGAGGGCTAACGCCCGCAATCTCTTCCACCGCCTGCACGTAAGCCAAAGGGTGCGACGCCGAGCAGATCCCGCATATGCGGGAAACGAGGAACGGCACCTGATCGTATTGCAGTGATTCGCTTATCTTCTCTATCCCACGGTGGTTGTACGATATCCGCATATCGATGTCTGTTACGATTTCGCCATCAACGGCGAGCTGGAAGTATTCCATCTCCTCTTGCAGCGGATGGAAGGGTCCGACCGGAAGGATCGGTTTGGACAGGTTAATCGTTCTCCGCGCTGGGGACTTCATCTGGTCCAGCGGGCGCTTCTCTGGATCTCCGTCCGGTCTACTCTCCAATCTGACAGCATCCTTCCTCAACGGGTAAACGCCTTCCGGCCAATTATCGGATAGGATCAGCCGTCGCATGTCGGGGTGATGAAGGAAGTCGATCCCCAACAGGTCGTGCATCTCTCTCTCTATCCAGTCTGCTCCGGGAATGCGCGGTGCGATCGATTCGATCGATGGATGGACGCGATCGCGGATGAAGGCATCGACCGTGATCACGCAGCCGGTCTGGTCGTATGAATAGTGATACAGAACCTCGAAACAGTTGTCGGAATCGATCCCGGTGGCGATTACAAAGCGAGCATGCACGTCTTCAAACAGGAATCGATTGATCTCGTAGGCGTGTTCCGCTTCACACTGAAGAGAGATTCGGTTGTGCGAACGACGCTCCATCGTGATGAGCTTGTCTTCGAGCTGCGCCAATCTGTCTTCCAGTTCACGCTGGTTCATATTGTGTTCCTTCATAACGTCGACAACGCCTTGACCACGCCCGCGATCATCGCCTCTGGCTTCGGTGGGCAGCCCGGCACATAGGCAATGATCGCATTGGGGTCTATCTCCTTGATGATCTTGTCCACCGGGCCCACCACGTGATACCCGCTGTAGAAGATCCCCGTGTCGCACGCGCAAGCCCCGATGGCAAAGACGACACATGGCTTCGCGGTCTGGCGATAGATCTCGCGCAACCGCGGCGCCGCCTGTGCAGTGACGACCCCGGTCACAAGCAGGGCATCGGCATGCCGAGGCGATCCGACAAGCTTGATGCCAAACCGTTCCACGTCGAACTTGGGCGCCAGCAGATCGAGGATTTCGATGTCGCAGTTGTTGCACGCGCCGGTATTAACATGAAATACCCAGGGAGATTTCTTCAACGATCTAATTCTCCAGTTCATAAGCCACCCTTAGAGCCATTGGATGCCATAGCGGCTTCCTATCGCGGCCAAGATGATCGCAATCACCAGTGCCCCACTGCAGTATGTCCAGAAGAACCGCATCGCCTGATCAATCCGAACGCGCGGATTCGTGTTCTTTATCAGGATCAGAAGCACCAGCACCAACACGTATTTGCCTATTCCCCACGCCAAAGCCCATCCTGTTGTGCCAAATCCACCCAGAAAGACGGTTACGAGGAATAGCGGCAGGGCGACTAGCATCATCGCCTGCATCATCTTCCAGACCGCGAGCAGTGCCCCGGAGTATTCCATCAGGATGCCACTGGCGATCTCGGTTTCCGATTCAGCGATGTCGAACGGAACAAGACCCAATTTTGCCTGAACGCACAATACGCTTGTCAGAAAGGCCACCATCCCCGATATGCTGTACACTGGTGTCTGTTGTGCAAGCATGGCCAGATTGAGTTGGCCGCCGGCCTTCAAGATAACCACAACGAGCGCAAGCACGAGCGGCAATTCATATCCTATCACTAGCTTCATCTCTCGTGACGTCCCGATTGCGGCGTGCGGACTGGCGCTTGCCGAACCCCCGAGGATCAAAGCCAACGAGGGTACGACCATCAAGTACATCACGACAATGACATCCCCGAGAAAAGCGGATTGCGCGATCGCTGTCCGCCAGAGGACGGTGGAGAGAAGCAGCACCCCCGCCATACCGATAAGCGGCGCCGCCATGAACACGCCCTTGCGTGCATCCTCCGGAACAAGGATCTCTTTCCCCAACAGTTTCGCGACATCGTAGAACGGTTGCATGACCGGCGGGCCAACACGCCACTGCACTAGGGCGCTCACCTTACGCACCACCCAGGAAGCGACAAGGCCAAGAAGGGAGGTGAACAAGAATCCCGGGAAGACAACAATCCAGAATAGATTCCATGCGACGTTTGTCATGTCTTGGCCTTCACCTGTTCCCGCCGGAACGGCTCCCAGAGGACACCGCCAGCAACGCGGACAACAATGTCCTTGAACACCTCTGTCATGTCGCCCTCGGCATCGAGATCGACTTCCCTGTACTCTATGCTTCCATCCTGGCACGTCTGGACGCACAGTGGCTTCTCATCGGGCCCAAGCCTCCCTCTGCACACGTCACAGACGCTTGATGGCAACAGGATCAGATCCGGGTATATCGTTCCGAATGGGCAGGCTATCGCACAAGTACCACAGCCCGTGCACAACATAGTCGCTCGCTTAAGAATGCCGGCGTCACTTATTGCACTCTGAACCTTCTCCAATGCGTCATTGGGACAGGCGTCGATGCACGGTGCCTCCTCACACCTACGACAGATGAGGGCAAAGCGTATCATCTCCAACAACGAATCGAACCCATTGTTGTCGGGGTGGTGTTTGTATGAACACCGCACTCCGGATTCGCGCTGAATCCTGGCACGCCCCAGATCGATTATTAGCTTTGCTCCCATAGGAACCTCGTCTCTTCAGTCCCAGATATTCCGGTACCTCTTTATCTGATCATAGGTGAAGACCGGCCCATCCTTGCACACGTAGTACTTGCCGATCATGCAGTGGCC
>Ga0307990_1003741_pt1 | contig 11466 bp, 10 predicted proteins | sample EllFjometagen129_FD_203168 | JGI IMG/M metagenome (GOLD analysis project Ga0307990, IMG submission 203168) | Marine microbial communities from Ellis Fjord, Antarctic Ocean - #129 | ecosystem: Environmental > Aquatic > Marine > Unclassified | place: Southern Ocean | collected 2014-10-08
TGGCTGGTCGTTATGGGGCAAAAATCGTCTTAACTGGTGGTCCAGGTGAACGGGAGATCGGCGATGACATAGCCCAGGCAATGCATGCTCCGGTGCTGAATATGGTGGCTCAGACCAGTGTGCGTCAGATGATGGCATTGCTGGCGCATAGTCGCCTGCTGGTTTCTAATGATTCCGGTCCTATGCATGTTGCTTCGGCTTTCTCCGTGCCTATAGTGGCAGTTTTTGGTTCCACAGATCATACTACCACCTGCCCAGCTTCTGGAAATGTTAGAATTGTGCGCAAACCGACAGATTGTGCTCCATGCTTGTTGCGCCAATGCCCGACCGATCATCGCTGTATGACGGCGATAACTGCCGCCGATGTTATTCAAGCGGCTACTGAGTTGTTAGATTGCCAGCAATGAAAATCCTGATCATTAAAGTAAGCGCTCTCGGTGATGTGGTTCACGCCTTGCCGATATTGCCCTATATCCATAGCAGTGGCACTGAGTGTGAAATCGACTGGTTGGTTGAGGAGAGTTTTGCCGCACTGCTTGATGGTCATCCGATGATAGCTAACGTAATTCCAATTCAGACCAAGCGCTGGCGCCAGTTACCATTATTGTCCATGTTGGCACAGGTGTGGAGTTTTACCAAAAGATTACGCCAGCAAAAGTATGATTTGGTTTTCGATTTACAGGGTAATAGTAAAAGTGGACTTTTTACCCTGTTAAGTCGTGGGTATAAGAAATATGGTTTTGACCGCAGTCAGGTGCGCGAGTGGCCTAACCTATTGGCTACAAGCGACAAGGTTACCCTTACGGCTAACGATCATCATGTGAGCAAGCGCTCCATGGCGGTGGTGCGTGCCGCTTTGCCGCATGGTGCTAGTACTTGCGAGGTTGGTCCATTACATGTTGTGCCAGAGGCGGATAAGCATGTCAAACGGCAGTTGGATCAGCTCAATCTGTCACAAAAAAAAATGCTAGTGTTACATTATGGCACGACATGGGACACCAAACTGTGGAGTTTGGCATGTTGGCAACAGTTGGCGCAGTTGTTGGTGGAGCGCACAGATTTGCTGCTGATTTTAACCTGGGGTAACGAACAGGAGTTGGTCGCCGCTACTGTGATTCAGCAGGCAACACAGGGGCAGGCGATTATCTGGCCGCGCGGTACGTTGCCTCAACTGGTGGCTTTGCTGGCAAGAGCCGATCTGGTGGTGGGTTGCGATACCGGTCCTGTGCATATCGCAGCAGCTTTAGGGACGGCTACAGTGTCAATATTCCGAGTCACCGATGCTGAGCGCAATGGTCCGCAAGGTGATAACCACCGGCGGCTGCAAAGTCCGCTGTCCTGTGCCAAATGTTTGCGCAAACAGTGTGATAAAGATGCGCAGTGTGCCTGCTCGATTCCGGTGGATCAAGTCTATCAGGCGATTACCCAATTGATCGATTGAGAAATAGTTGCCATCCTAAAATTCCGGATGGTACGGTGTTGTTTCTGTTTTGAAAATAGCTAGTGCCGGACAGAAACTAAACAAGGAGATACTCTGATGCAAACACGTATTTACCAGCATATCCGGAGCCATATTGAAGTGTTTGAGCGGGTGTTTCTGCCGATGACTGCTGATGTAGAACGCTGCGCCCAGCTGATGTGTGCGGTTTTGCAAGGTGGTAACAAAATTCTGGTAATGGGCAATGGCGGTTCAGCGGCTGATGCCCAACATCTGGCAGCAGAGTTGGTGGGGCGCTTTCTGAAAAATCGTGCAGCGTTGCCAGCTATTGCTTTGACTACAGATAGCTCTATTCTGACGGCAGTTGCCAACGATTTTGGTTATGATCAGGTATTCAGTCGCCAGGTGGAAGCCTTGGCACAGGCTGGTGATTTAGTGATCGGTATTTCCACCAGTGGCAACTCTCCCAATGTTGTTAAGGCCATTGATGTGGCACGAGAACGGGGTTGTCGCACGGTGGCTTTTACCGGACGCGATGGCGGTGCCATGGCGCAACGTGTTGATTTGAGTCTGACGGTTGGCGTGGATGAAACGCCGCGCATTCAGGAAGTGCATTTGACCATCATCCATATCCTGTGTGATCTGGTTGAACAAGAGTTGTTTGGCGAGGATTAACATGGAGAAGGTCTCAAGTACAGAATATGCTGAACTGGTGTCGAGTTGCTCTATTTTGGAGCAGGATGGCTACGGAGCAAAAGTTCTGTTCAATAATAGTGGGCAGATAATAAAGATTTTCCGCCGCAAACGGTTGTTGTCTGGGGCGCTGTTTTTCCCCTATGCCCAGCGTTTTGTCGCCAATGCCCAGCGCTTGCAACGCCTCGTTGTCCCAACCATTGATGTTGTCAAACTTGGACACTGTGACAACCCTAAGCGTGATTTGGTGTGGTATCAGCTTCTGGTTGGAGTTACTTTGCGTGATTATTGTCAGACCCATGGTGCTAGGTCGATAGTAGATATTTTAGCTCAGTTTATCGCCGCCTTACATCACAAGGGGATATTGTTTCGTTCCGTACATTGGGGCAATATTATTGTATCTGAAGAGTCAACTTTGGGATTAATTGATATTGCTGATATCCGTTTTTATCGTAGCGCGCTAACTCTCAAACAGCGACAGCGTAACTTCCGTCATATGCTGCGCTACACTATAGACAGAAAATTCTTCGCCGAAGTAGCCGTAGACTTCTGGTCGAGTTATGCTGCCGCGGCAAATTTAACTCCTGTCCAGATTCAATCCTTACAGCGGCTTGCTGCTGAACAACAATAGATAAAATGATGCAGGTATAATGAAACTAGCTTTTGCACTTTTTAAGTATTTTCCCTACGGCGGTTTGCAACGTGATTGTATCAAGATCGCAGAAGAGTGTATTAAACGTGGACACTCAGTTGATATATTCACCTTGCAAGCTGAAGGCGAGTTGCCCGATGGCATAACTCAGCATTTGTTGCCACAGAAGGCACAGCGTAACTATAAACGCTATGAGAGCTTCGCTACGCAGGTGGCACAGTTGGTTAGCCACGGGCAGTATTCTGGCTTGATTGGCTTCAATAAAATGCCTAATCTCGATGTCTATTACGCCGCAGATCCGTGTTTTGCGGCAAAAGTGGTAGCGCGCAATATCTTTTATCGTCACGCTGGGCGCAGCCGCAGCTTTGTTGCTGCCGAAGAAGCAGTTTTTGGCGCGCAGTCAAAAACCGAAATATTGCTTATTTCCGCGCGCGAACAACAAATATTTTCCCAACTCTATCAAACTGACGATAAGCGCATGCATCTGTTGCCTCCGGGGATACAAAAAGATCGCCTGGCCGGGGCAGATTATCAGCAACGGCGCACGCACAAACGTCACGAATTAGGTGTTGATACACCAGATATAATGTTGTTGATGGTTGGCTCTGGTTTTAAAACTAAAGGGTTAGATCGCAGTCTATTAGCTATCGCGGCGTTGCCCGAGGCTGTGCGTAAGCGCGTAAAGCTGTTTGTTGTGGGGCAGGACAATATCAAACCATTTAAACGTATGGCTAAGTCGTTAGGATTAAGCGAACAGTTTTATTTTCTTGGTGGTCGCGCTGATGTGGCTGATCTATTATTTGCTGCCGATCTGTTATTGCATCCGGCATATAGAGAGAATACTGGAACCGTGCTCTTGGAGGCGATGGCAGCGCAGTTACCGTTACTGGTTTCCGGCGTGTGCGGGTACAGTTTTCATGTAGCGGCAGCTGAATGTGGGTCAGTTCTGCACGAGCCATTTAGTCAACAGGAGATGAATGCAATTTTGGAACAGATGTTAGGTTCTTCACAGCGCGAAATGTGGCAAGAAAACGCCAGAAAATATATAGCCAATAATGATGTGTTGAGTATGCCGCAACGTGCAGTTGATATTATTGAGCAGGTGATTTCATGATAATTTTACCTGAAAGTTGGAAAAAAAACTGGCAAGGTAAAGATTTCTTTGCCCAGATATTTGCCTTGCAAGGCGATGAGTATCGCAATATGGATGGTCGGCGCACGCTACGTTTTGACATGCTGGGTAAAAGTTATTTTGCCAAAATGTATAGTGGTATCGGCTGGGGGCGTCTGTTAAAAAGCCTGCTTACTTTGCATAAGCCGCCGGTACTCTGTGCACGTAATGAGTGGCTAGCAATACAAAAATTGACAGATCTCGGGGTTAATACCATGACCACTGTTGGTTACGGAGTGTGTGGAGCCAGCCCGGCGACAAAAAAATCTTTCTTAATTACTGCCGATTTGCAGGGGACACAAAGCCTGGAAGACTTTTGCCGTAATTGGAAGAGCGAACCGCCAGATGTTCGTGTGAAGCGCGCTCTGATTAAAAAGATAGCAACGGTTACCCGTACCCTGCACGAAAATGGTATCAATCATCGCGATTATTATTTGTGTCATTTTTTGCTGGATGTTTCAGCTGGCAAAGAGAATTTAACTACCCACAACCTGATACCGTATTTAATTGACCTGCATCGGGTACAGTTTCGTTCTAATGTACCAGAACGGTGGCGGGTGAAAGATCTTTCATCTCTGTATTTCTCTAGCTTGGAAATAGGGTTAACACGAAGAGATTGCTACCGTTTTATGTGTGAATATACGCAGCAGCCGCTACGCTGTATTTTCAATGACGGTATGTGGAGGAAGGTTGCTGATAAAGCATATGATTTACAGCAGCGGTTTTACCGAAAGTATGTTTAATCAGCCAGTTGGTTGTTTGATGTTTTGTTGAGGTAGTGTACAAATCATAGCAATTGGGATCCAGAAAGCGAGCCAGGCGTGGCTAGGTCTGTTAAAAGGAATACTGCCATTTGTCATTAAGCATAGTCCCCCAAATAGCAGAATTAGTGCCCATAGCTGATATTCTTGGTGTTTGCTTCTAAGCCCCTTTTGAAGTGCGTATATATATAAGAATACAATTAAGCAAAATCCTATAAAACCTGTAAGGCGAAAGGTGTCGAGTATAAAATTATGACTGTGGGTAAAGACGCAACCGTTGGGTAAATGTATTAAGGTCTTTTTCTGCATACCGATACCAAACCAGAAATTGTTAAGTCCATTGATGATGATTTCTTTCCATATGATATCTCTCATACTGACGTCTAATCCGCGTGAGAAGATCTTCGAAAAGATATCTGTTGTATAAAATAGCAGTAGAAAACCGCAACTCATTATTGATGTATAAATCGCCATCTTTTTCAGGCTGTTACGCTTGAAGACAACAATGAGTAGTGAAGTGCACAGCAGTGCCAGTTGTGGACCACGGCTTTTGGTAATGAAAAGTGTCGCCAGCAACAAGGTGAACGCGCAGAAGAAAAGTATTGATTGTGCAAGTTTTTTTTCGTGCAAGGCATAAAATAATGCAATTATAGCGGTAATTCCGTAGACCATCCCAGTATCGATGGGATTGGTCAGACGGACGCCCAAGTTATGGTTCGGAAGGAGGAAAAGAGTGTGAATGCAGGCAAGTATTATGCAACCTTTGAACAGCATCTTATGGTACTGGGCGTCAAAATATCCAGCAATCACCAATATTAGGGTGATCATTTCAAGGGCACGTTTAGAGTTATACAAAAGATTTTCTATCGGTGAAATCGATTGTGCCCAGAGGGTGCTGGTCAGAATGTAAAGTATGAGGAGTAATGCCATACCGATTAACGGACGGTAAAATGGACGAGGTTTGAGATGGAAATAAAGGATGATCACCAATGTTAGACCAAAACATAGATAGAACGGTGCTTTTGGGGAGGTGTCCAGAGGCCAGAGGTAATAAGATAAAATGTAAATTGTAATTAAGGAAGTTGGTATTGTTTCTCTTTTCAATGGAATTATCCCCTTGTCCGAGTATCTTTTTTAGCTATGGCGACTTGTTTACTCTGGCGATAAAAGACTAGGGTATTAAAGTAGGTCAGTAAAACGAGTGACGTAACAATGTCTGGAAATTTTCTCAGTTTGCGCCAAAATTTACTGAACTGGTTCTTCTGGGTACGTTGCTTCCAGGTACCAGCATATAAATGATGGGCGAGAGGCTTCAGATCCGGCAACCGTTTCGAGCGCGCGTCAGCAAAAGTGCCAATGCATAGAATAAGGTCACCATTCTGTCGTTCCTGAAGCCCCTGACCGGCGAAACCATGCTTCAGTAATAAACGACTGACTTCATTTACGTTTACCAGTGCGGATAAGTGTCGATCATCAAATTGGACGGTATCGTAAAAACTGATCATTCGCTCTGCAAGCCAGTGGCCAGATTTGCTACCGACAACGCAGGTGCCAAAGCGTTGGATATCCTCGAGACCGATAAAAAAATCTTCCTGCAGCAGTGCATCGAATGTGTCACACACCTGAACATCGACATCCATATAGATACCGCCTTGCTGCTGCAAAACATACATTCTGACGTAATCGGCAACAAAAGCATATCGACCGGCTTGATAGGCTTGGTGGGAAAAAGGATGACTGTGAACATCAAAACTTGTTTCGTCCCAGCGCACGACTTGATACTCCGGCAGATAAAGCGCCCAAGAGGCCAGACAACGTTTTGCTTGTAACGGTAGAGGTTTCCCTCCAAACCAGCAGTAGTGTATTATTTTGGGGATCATTCGCGTCTATTTGGAAAAAGGTTTAGATTTAGAGAAGCTCTTTAAGGGTTTCGTGAGGAACGTCTCGTCTGTTTTTCAGGGACTCAAGGAACTCTACAGTTTTCTTCAGCCCTTCGCTACCGTAATTCAAATGGTGGGCGGCAAATTTTTCTGCAGCAATCATTGCCTGGCTGTAATCTAAATATATGTTATTTATACGTTGTTCGAGATCCTGAAGCGTTTCAACCTTCGTACCAAAGAATTTTTCCTGTTCGAAAATATCTTGGTCAGTGCCCGCATTGACATAAATGATGGGTCGCTGGGCTAGAGCTGCTTCAATCACTGCGTTGGACATAATGTTGACAACAAGGCTGGAGTGGCTGAGTGCCTTCGCCAGCGAGCAGTTGTTCTTTAGGACTTCAATTGTGCGGCAATGTTTTGCCATATCTTTCCAAAATATCGACTTGCTACGCGGGTGCGGTTTGAAGATGACTTGAAATTCAGGATGGTTTTCACTCCATTGTGCTAGCAGCATATAGGTTTGCTCATATCCGCTCTCTTTTTCTTTGTCGGGGCCAACTCCCAGAATCAGGAGATTTCTTTTTTCCGAGGCACTCTTAGACAAATTAAAACTGTCATCAATCATGTGAGACCCGGACAGCACCGCACTGGTTGTTCCAAAACGCAACGGTCTCTGGCGCAGAGCATTGAGTGAACTTTGACCAAACAAGAAATAGTAATCGTAATCTGTCATTCCTAGGAGCCGTGAGCTCTCAACGGTTGTAGCGTGAGCCAAGTGAACAAGTGGACTATCCTGATGGTGTAAGGATAAGCGCAGGAATGGACTGAGTAGACTGCCGTTACGGTCATTAATCAGAACCTTTGGCGTGTAGTGGCAGACAAGCCATTGCGCATAGGCGGCGTAACACAGATAGCGTAACGGTAGCTTTTGTGGTGGGCGGGCAAGCCTTTTTTTTTTCAGCACGTCAGCAGGATCTTCCTGTGCTGTTTCAATAAGGTGGTGACCGTTGTCACGCAGGCGGTCAATAAGTTTCTTTTTGCGTTGCAGGTGAATCACCTTTGGTGCTCCTTGCAAAAGAAGAAAATCACAAGGCTCTGCTCCGGGTGCCGATTGTTTGATGGCATGAATCGTTCGGAGTCCATAAAAAAAATCAAGTATGGCATCACGACTGAATCGCATTGCCGAACCGAAATGTCCATGGCGTAGCCTCAATTGCTTCCAGCGGTAGCTGTCTAGCTTTTTCGCTGTAGCCGACCACGCACCGTCAACTGGACGAAGGATTTTCAAAGGATCAGACATGGGTTGTGTCTTCTTGGTTCAAAGAACAGATAAGTTCAAGATTCCAAAATTGGGTTCTTATCGCATCATCAGAAAACAAGTCGAGGTGGCTTTGAGCATCTGGTTTGGATGGATTGTCTTCATTAATATGACAAGCAACCAATTCCTGAGCCAGGGCATCACTGTTTCCGAGAGGGAAAAGAGAGCCATACCCCGCGATAACTTCTCTGCCTCCCCCACAATTTGAACAGATAACTGGCAAGTATGCAGTTATGGCTTCAAGCAGAACCATGCCAAAAGGCTCATGGTCAGATGTCAGCGCGAAGAGATTGAAAGCCTTGAAATAACGGCGGCCCTGAGGGATCTGACCGAGGAAAATAACGCGATTGGAAAGATGAAGTTCATCCGTTAGTTGTCTAAGGGCAGACTCCAGTTTTCCACTGCCCATAATCGCCAGCAGACTGTTGTCTGGAAGCTGTAGAATAGCCTTGGCGAAACCGCGAATCAGCGTGGCCTGATCTTTGTCTGGGTGTAAACGACCAACAGTGCCAACAATCCAAGCATCTTGCGGCAGTTTCAGTGCCTCTCTTGCGTCTTTTCGAGAAAGTTGCTCGGCTTGAACGGCCTCAACATCGATGCGATTGTAGAGCGTGGCAATTTTGTCGTTTGGCCAAGATGGGAAGCATGACCTTATTTCATTTCTGACAGCGTTGGAAACCGCCAGTAATGTAAGGCGTTTTTGGTAGAAATTAACTAAAATACGTCTGGTTGCGCGCTCATAGTCGCCAAATGCGTGATGCACGCCAAAGACAGGTAGTTTGGTTGCCAACAATGCAATGTAAATTGGTTTAAAGCGGTGGGCAATACAAGCTTTAAAGTTTCTGTTCTTGGAAATCCGATGAATATCTTTAATGGCACCAAGCTTTAAACCACGCACTTGCCGACTGGAATAGTTGAGAAAAATAACTTCATCTGATGCTGAACCAGTTGTTACAGCTTGATCCGGGCTGCCAGTCAAGTAGACCGTACACACTTTGTAAGGTGTATCCTTAAATAATGCGGCATATTGGCGCGCACAGTCCATAAAGGGACCGGTGTAGCAATGGCAAAACTGTAAAATCCATAGATCAGATGATTTTGTCATTACTTAACTTCCTTGCGCACCAGAATATCCTCCATAATCAAATATGGCAGATCTGACCCATAAAACATATTCAGCGCATCCGCTGGTGCACACACCATTGGTTCACCACGGCGATTCAATGACGTGTTGAGCACGACACCATTACCGGTAAGTTTTTCCATCTCTTGCAGCAGGGCATAGTAGCGTGGATTGGTCTCTTCAGTTACCACTTGGGCGCGCGAGGTGCCGTCTTCATGAATTACTTCAGGAATGCGTTCATTCCACTCTGGGTTGACTTTAAAAGTAAAGGTCATGTATGGCGCCGGATGATCTGTTTGCAGCAGATCTACAGCCGAGGTGTCGATAACGCTGGGGCAGAACGGACGCCAGCGCTCGCGGTATTTAATCTGCTCATTGATGCGATCCGCCACCCCTTTCGCACTGGGACAACCGAGAATGCTGCGGCAGCCGAGGGAGCGCGGGCCAAATTCCATCCGACCTTGAAACCACGCCACCGGATTGCCATCAGCCAGCATTTTGGCAATGGTCTGCGGAACATTGTCGATCTTTTCCCATTGGGGGTTTTCCGGATGGGCGGCACAGGCGGCAATACATTCATCATTACTGAATTTGGGGCCGAGATAGACATGCTCAAGTTTGTCAACCTTGATGCCGTGCAGGTGGGCAGCATAGGCAGCAGCACCGATAGCGGTGCCAGCATCGGATGCGGCGGGTTGTACGAACAGCTGTTTTACATAGGGCAGATCGAGAATGTATTGATTAAGCTTGACGTTTAACGCGCTGCCGCCAGCAAAACACAGTTGACCAGTCTCCTGCAACACATCCTTAAGATAGTAGTCGATCATCTCCAGCGACAGTTTTTCGAACAAACGCTGAATACAGGCGGCGTAGTCGATGTAGGGCTCATCGGCGCTATCGCCTTGACGTTTCGGTCCCAGCCAGTCGATCAGTTTTTGGCTGAAATAGTAACCCTTGCCATCTTCTTTATACCGGCGGATGCCGACGGTGTTGACTAGCTCGGTATTGACAATCAATTCACCGTTTTCGAATTTGGCCAAACGGGAAAAATCGTATTTATCCGGATTGCCATAAGGAGCCATGCCCATCACTTTAAATTCGCCGTCGAGCATCTCGAAACCGAGATATTCGGTCATGGCGCCATACAATCCACCCAGCGAATCTGGATCAAAAAACTCTTTGATCTTATGGATTTTACCGTTTTCGCCATAGCCGAAGAAAGTGGTGGCATATTCTCCCTTGCCATCAATACCGAGAATTGCCGTTTTACCCTCAAAGCCGCTGAGGTGGTAGGCACTGCTGGCGTGGGCCAAGTGGTGCTCAACGGGGACAAATTCAATCTTATCCCACTGGATTCCCACCTGCTGGAGCATGGCTTTAACATTCTTTATATTGCGTGCATAACGGCGGTTGCCGTTGAATAAGGCAGTAAGAGCACGATCCGGTGCATACCAGTAACGCTTGGCAAAATGCCAGCGATCTGGACGATCCAGCCCAATTTCGGCAAACGGGAAGGCGACAATGTCAACATCTTCCGCTTTAAGACCGGCATATTCCAGACAGAATTTAGTAGCTTCAAGAGGCATGCAGTTTTTCGCGTGTTTTTCGCGGGTGAAGCGCTCTTCTTCTGCGGCTGCTATCAATTTATTGTCGATATACAGGGCGGCAGAAGGGTCGTGAGTCAGAGCACCAGAAAGGCCAAGAATCACTTTGGGCATATTTGTTATCTCCATAACTGAGGATAAATGAGTGTTTAAGTATTTGTCGATTGCAACGTGGACTTTTATTGTCATTTGCTATGAAATTAAATAATTAATAATTATGCCACAATATCATAGAGCTGTGTAAACATATTTTTGTGGTTATCGCGAAAGATATTGCATCCAGTTTCCTGAGTAGCACTAATCTTCCGCTCTGTTTTTGTTTCCCGTATTCGTCATGCTCGCGAAAGCGGGTCTCCAGAGGTTTTGCGTAGATTTCTAGACTCCCGCCTGCACGAGAGTGACGACCTTTTGGTGACAGCGGAAGATTAGTATTAATTAGGTGTTTTTATGATCCTATAAGGTGCTTATCGAACCAGTGCTGCAGTTCTGGATCTGAATCCCAGTTGCGTAAAAATCGTGCACGATCGCTGATGAAACCACGTATAAACAATGGCTGCCAGTGACATTCATTCATGGCATCTAGGTCTATGACATATAATCTGTTGTTATGGATTAGAAAATTACTGGCCTTGCAGTCACCATGGGTGATTTTTAGTTGGTGCAAAATTCGGAACAGTTCAAGGAACTTCTCCTTGATTATCCGCTTATCGTCACGGTTTGCTAGGGAATCTAACAGATACTTATCGGCAGATGGACCATCAACCGCAGCGCAAATGTAGTACCCTCCGAGACGTAAGGGTCCCCAACGTTTTTCAATCACAGCGAC
>Ga0307990_1003742_pt1 | contig 11465 bp, 10 predicted proteins | sample EllFjometagen129_FD_203168 | JGI IMG/M metagenome (GOLD analysis project Ga0307990, IMG submission 203168) | Marine microbial communities from Ellis Fjord, Antarctic Ocean - #129 | ecosystem: Environmental > Aquatic > Marine > Unclassified | place: Southern Ocean | collected 2014-10-08
TGAAATGTTGCTGGATAATCAACTCCACTGATGAGTTTGGTCGAGTTTTTCATGCTCGAAGACTACATATTGCGGTCGGTTGAGTAAAGTGCATACCCCATTAAATTTAATGCTAACGGAGTATCTATGCGGATATTGATTGCCGAGGACGAAAAAGTGACCCGCATGCGGCTTGAGAAGACGTTGAGCCAGTGGGGTTTTGAGGTGGAGGCGTTTCTGAACGGGGAAACGGCCTGGAAACGGCTGTGCGAACCGGATCCTCCACGTCTTTGCATTATCGACTGGCTGATGCCGGAGATGGAAGGGCCGGAATTCTGCCAGCGCGTTCGTGCTCGATTTCCGGAAGAGTATTTTTACCTCATTATTCTCTCGGCCCGGCAGGGGGTGGACAATCTGATTGAAGGGTTAGGTGCCGGCGCGGATGATTATGTGACCAAGCCGTTCGCGGGGCGTGAGTTGCGTTCCCGGATCGATGTGGGGGTGCGGGTGATTGGTCTGGAACGGATGCTGGCCATGAAGGTGCGTCAGCTTGAGACGGCGCTTGACGATGTGAAAAAGTTGCGTGGTCTGCTGCCGATCTGTTCGTACTGCAATAAAATTCGGAACGATAATGATTACTGGGAGCAGGTGGATAGCTACATCAGCCGTTTTTCTGAAGTGGAGTTCAGTCATTCGATTTGTCCCGAGTGTTATCAGCAACATGTGAAGCCGATGCTGGGCCGCAAGAAGGAGAATGGATGAGTTTAGCCGGTCTGTTTCATAGTTCATTTGAGTCGCCCGCCTCGGAACTGATGCGTGACGATGTGACGTTCCATTACATGGCGTTGTGGGCGTTTGTCTGTGTGTCGGCGCTGATTTGGATGGTGATGCATCTGCGGCGCAATGCGTATATCCGTAATAATGTGCGTGCGTGCGATCAGTTGCAGATTCAGCTTAAAAAAGTTCTGCAGTACTCGCGGGAAGCTATTTATAAATTCAATTTGGAAGATCGTGGTTTTGAGTATTTGAGTCCGGCTTGTTTCAGTTTGACCGGTTCCTCGGCAGATGAGCTGGAGAGGATGGGCTTGGATGAGCTTCTTGAGTGTGTGCATCCGGATGATCGGGACAAGTTGATCCGGTTAATGAAGGAGTTGCGGTACCAGGCCAAAGAACGAGAGTGGCAGGGGGTGGTGGAATATCGCTTTATGCATCGGGACGGGTTGTATCGCTCGTTGAGCGATCATTTGTATGTGACGTACGATTCGTCCGGCGAAGCGCGCTTTCTGAACGGCTCTGTGCGCGAGGTGACGCAGATTTCGCGGCTGGAGGACAGTTTGCGTGTTTTGGAGCGTAAATTTCATGAGAGTCAGAAAATGGCGGGACTCGGTCTGCTGGCCAGTGGGATTGCGCATGACTTCAATAATTTAATGACGGTCGTGCTGGGAAATACCGAGCTGGCCCTGATGGATAAGGGCGGCTCGGACGGTGGCTCGCTCGATGAGATTAAAAAAACTACGCTACGCGCGGCCGAACTGGCGAATCAGATGCTGGTGTACACCGGAAAAACCACGTTGGTGGTCAGTAGTATTAACTTGTCTGCTGTAGTGCGGGAAATGGGCTCCCTGCTGGATGTTTCCATCTCGAAGAAGGTGGATATGCGTTATTGCCTTACCGAGGATGTGCCGTTTATTCGCGGGGATGTATCTCAGATCCGTCAGGTGGCGATGAACCTGATTACCAACGCGTCGGAGGCGATCGGCGACCGCCAGGGCGTGATCGCGGTCAATATTCATGAGATGCATCTGCGCCCTGGAGAGGCAGAAGATTTGTATCCGCCGGGCAGTGCGGAGGGGGGGTGGTATGTTCTGCTGGAGGTTTCCGATACCGGCTGTGGAATGGATGAGCAGACGCTCAGTAAGATATTTGATCCGATGTTCACCACAAAAGTGGCCGGTCGCGGACTCGGGCTGGCCTCCCTATTGAATGCGGTGCAGCGCCATAACGGCGCGGTGGAAGTGAAAAGCAAGGTCGGAGAGGGAACGGTGTTTCGTGTGTACTTTCCCGTCGAAGACCAAGGTGATGATGTGGTGGTCGCCGACTCGTTAGTTAAGGATGAGAAAAAGTGGAGCGGGTATGGAACCGCGCTGGTTACCGATGACGAAGAAGCCATTCGTGGTATTGCCACGTTGCTGCTGAAGCGGATCGGGTTTCGAGTCATTTCTGCTGCGGACGGGCTGAAGGCGGTGGATTTATACACTCAGCATGCGGAAGACATCACCTTTTTGCTAATGGATATTAACATGCCGGGGCTTAATGGGCTGGAGGCTGCGTTGCGTATTCGGCACATTAATCCCAAGGTTCCGGTTCTATTTATGAGCGGGTATCCGCGCGAAGAGGTGATGGAACGGTTTAAACAACAGCCTCACACTGATTTCATCAAAAAACCGTTTGAAAGCATTGCTTTAGTAGCGGCCATTCGCGCGGTGATGGAAGCGGAACGAGCCGGATGAACTAATAATAAGTGGATGACTCGCCGATGACGCCGATGGTGATGGGGTCATTGTCCACATTCAGACCGTCCTGATCTTTAATCCCGCCGCCTATATACTCTGCGATGTCGGTCCAATCAACCTCCTCGCCGGGGAGCTTGTTGTACAGAATGGACCATTGATCCTTTGCGGCATTTACTGTGGATATATTGACTAATTTTATTTGATCTTTTGCCCCTTTTTGGGAGCCGATGAACGAGGGAACACCGATGGCCGCGATCAGGGCGATGATGGATACGACGATAAGAATCTCAATCAGTGTAAATGCTTTTTTCATAATACGAACTCTCTTTCTGAAAATACCAACAAGGAGTAGAGCACAGTTTATGCCGAACGGATAGAGAAAAGAATAGAACTGGAGAAGCCGGTTCCGGTGAGTTAGAAATAGACCATGAAAAAAATGAGTTGCAGTGTCGGGTGGGGAATCGGGGTTGCTATATTGACTGCCGTGGTGTTTCTTCCGGTTCTTCAGGGCGGGTTTTTATCGTGGGATGATCACAGTTTGCTGGTTGATAACACGCTCTATCGTGGGTTCAGTACGAGGCATTGGGCTTGGATGTGCAGCACCTTCTTTCTCGGCCACTGGCAGCCGTTGAGTTGGTTGAGCTACGCGCTGGATTATGCCGCATGGGGAATGGAGCCGGCGGGATGGCATGCGGGTAATCTGCTACTGCACGCACTGAATGCAATACTGGTGTATCTGCTTTGCATGGAGTTTGTGACAGGCCCGGTGAGTCGCAAAAAAACAGCCGCCTGTGCGGCGGCCGCACTGTTCTACGCCATTCATCCGCTGCGGGTTGAAGTGGTGGCATGGCTCGCCACTCGCGGATATCTGCTTGGAACGGCCTTTTGCCTGCTCACCGTCCTGTTTTATTTGAGGGCAACCACCCGGAAACAGTATCCGTTTGCCGCCTTGCTGTTTTTCACGCTGGCAACTGTATCCAAGGGCGTCGGTATGATGCTTCCTTTGCTTCTACTTCTTGTCGACTGGGTTCCTCTTGGCCGGCTTTCATCATTTCGCAAATCCGCAGCCTGTTTTGTTGAAAAAATTCCGTTTTTCATGCTCTCAACGTTGACTGGGGTGATGGCTTTTCTGGCCAAAAAAACGGCGGGCGGGATGGTAGATATTGAGCAGTATGGTTTCAGTGAGCGCTTTGGGCAGGCCTTGAGCGGGATCTGGTTTTATCTGTATAAAACGATTTCTCCCACCCATCTTTCGCCGCTTTATGACAAACAGCCGGGGCCGCTGGTTGTGTTGGCGGCGCTGCTCCTGACTACGGTCGCGGCGGTTGTGCTGTTTTTGTTCCGCCGACGGCTGTACGGGGTAATTGCCGGAGGAGCAGCGTTTTTCTTGCTAATACATATTAATGTAGGAAGCTTTGTCGCTGGGCGATCCAATATCGATGGTATCATCGCCGACTGTCAGCGCATCGAAATCAGCGATGCTGAGAGCATAGCAGAGATTGGTACCTGTCGCTGTATCTATGGTGATGTCAGTGGTAGTGTCAGCCAGACCCATTGCACCCGGAAGAAGGGAGCTGGTCGGAAGAGTCAGTACACCTTTGGCTTTTTCAACTTCAGCAACGTTACGCAGTTTGGCTTTTTTCTGTGAGCCGGAGTAGGCATTCAGAATGGACGGAATACCGATGGCGGCCAACAGACCGATGATCGCGACGACGATCATGATTTCGACGAGGGTGAAACCCTGTTTTTTGATTTTCATTGTTTTTTCCTTATTTATGTTTTTAGTTTTGGTTAGTTCGGCTTGCCGTTTTGTGAATCAGTCGTTTGTTTTGTGTGCCGTCTCATAAGGCCTAACTATTAAGCAGTTAGTGTGCCAAAAAACACAATCACCGCTCAGATTTTATCGGGTTGCGGGGGAAAATAGTTGTAAATCATTCATATGGATTATTTTATAAAATTTTATTTTGATAGCTGTGTTCTCTGTTTTTGTCGAAATTCAAGTTGAAATATAGAATAACTTTTTTTTATTTGAGAATTTCGCAGAAAAGCGAAAGGCGAGAGTTAATTTTTAGAATTCTGAGGGAGCTTGCGGTAGAGCGTCGCCAGGCTGATTCCGAGTTCTTCGGCCGCTTTTTCTTTATCTCCTTTCATGTTTTCGATGGTCCGTTTCAGGAACTCCTTCTCTTTATCATGGAGGAATGCTTTGAGAGATCTTCCCTTAAACTGCTCATGCCGATTGGTAATGACACCTGATTTGATACCTTCTTCAACAAGATCGACAATTTTTGCCGGAAGGGTTGCTTTGGTGATTACCCCGTTCTGTACAAAGGCTAGTGCGTGCTGGATGGCATTTTCCAGTTCACGTACGTTGCCGGGCCAGTTGTAGTTATCGAGAATATTCTGCGTTTCATGATCGATCTGGGGCAATTCGGAGTCCGGACCGAGTTCGCGGCGCAGGATGTGGTCGATGAGCGGAAGAATGTCTTCCGGGCGGTTGCGCAGCGGCGGAATATCGATGCTGATCACACTCAGGCGGTAGTACAGGTCCTCGCGAAATTTGCCCTGTTCAATCAGGTTCTCCAGTTTTTCGTTGGAGGCGGCAATGATACGCACATCGATTTCCGTGTGATCTGACCCGCCGACTTTTCGTATTTTTTTATCCTGTAGAACGCGCAAGAGTTTGGATTGGATCTCAATGGGCATGGAGGAGATTTCGTCCAGAAAGAGGGTGCCGCCGTGGGCGGTTTCGAATAGACCGATTTTAGTGGCAGTGGCTCCGGTGAACGAGCCTTTCACGTGACCGAACATTTCTGATTCCATCAGCGAGGCGGGTAGGGCGGCGCAGTTGATGGCCATAAAAATTTCGTCTTTACGCGGGCTGTAGCGATGCAACGCACGAGCGACAAGCTCTTTGCCGGTACCGCTTTCACCATAGACCAGCACCGTGGTCGAAGTGGGGGCGACGCGTTCAACCATTTCGCAGACTTTGCGCATACCGGGCGCTTCCGCCACGATGCCGTCGAGGTGTTCGCGGTATTCCAGCCGCGCTTTCAGATTCCGGTTTTCTGAAAGCGCATTGTTGTACTCCAAAGCGCGCTGCACGGTCAGAACGAGTTCGTCGAGTTTGAACGGCTTGGTGATATAGTCGAAAGCCCCTTCTTTCATGGCTTCGACGGCGGTCCCGACGGTTCCGTAGGCTGTGAGCATGATCACCCCCATGTCGGGGTAGGATTTGCTGGCCTTGCGCAACAGTTCCATCCCATTGACCGGAGTCATGTTGATGTCGGAGATCATCAAGTCAAAGGTTTCGGCTTCCAGCAGTTGTAGTGCCTTTTCACCGTTGCTTGCTGGGGTGGTCTGGTAGTTCTGCCCAGTCAGGATTTTATTGAGCAGGTTAAGGATCGTCGGTTCATCATCCACAATCAGAATACGTAGCATAATACACCCATTTCTTATTTTTGAAAAAAATCTATGCTGAAAGTTATCATTTTCGAGAATTACAGTCCACTGGAAAAATGGAATGGTTACGACTATTATGGCTGGAGGAGCGTGGACGCGGGTCGGGGTTAATCCCCCTTGATTTCGCGGGTGTCCTGATCGATACACATCTGGATCAGATTGCGGATATCACTGGGGGAAAACTCCGCGTAGTCGATGAAGTTTTGAATAATTTTATCCATCTTCAGTGATTCTTGAATAATCAGAGTGCAGAGTTCATCCTGTTTTTTTGTAGATGCGTTGTTTTCTGGCGGGGCTTGCAGGGTGAGCTGCAGCAGCTGGATGGATCCGGAGATGTTGGTAAGCGGTGTGCGGATATGGTGAGCCATTTCCTTGGCCATATTGGCGGCGGCCTGAATGCGCTCGAGTTGGCAGGCCTGGTTTTGCAGGCGCAGAAAATGCGAAAGATCACTGAAGTTTAGAATACGCAGATGCATCAACGTGTCAGGTTTGGCCCAAGCGTTTGGAACGGCCTCGGAGGGCAGAGTGAGGTGGGCATCCTCGATGCTGACGGGGAAAACGGATCCATCCGGGTGCCGGAAATAGTCGGAGGCACCGCGCAGAGCAGCATCGTCGTTTTCGATTTCTGAGGGTTTCAAGTGGATAGTGGAAAGGGATTTTTCCGTCAGTTCCGATTCGTCCCGTCCGAGCAGAATGCAGGCATGATCGTTGGCCATGATGATTTCGTCTTCTGGGCTGAGTAGCAGCAGGCCGGTTTTTACATTCTTAAAGATTACCTGTGTGATTTCGCGAAACTGCTTCTCTTTTTTGCTGATGTAGTCGCAACGGCGGGAGACATAGGCGCTGGCGATGCCGAAGAAGATAAATATGGCAATGCGCAGAATCATTGCTCCGGAGGTGTCCACGAGTGTTTCGGTGACGCCGTTGGCCGAATATTCGATCAGAATATGCTGTGACATAAGCAGAATCACCAAGGTATAGGAGATGATGGCGAGAAGGGTGATCTGAATGGTCTGTTTGAGCGGAAGAATGATGCCGGCTGAGAGGATAATCAGCGGGTAGAACAGAATTAGGACGTCATGCTTGTGTCCGCCGGTGAAGTAAACCAGTCCGGAAATAAATACAAGATCTACGAGAAACTGCAGAGGAGCGAGCCGCCGCATCCGATCCTGATTGCGCATCCAGAGCGAGTAGGGGATCGTGATAATATACGCGAAGGCGATGAAGGCGTAGAAGGCGATTCCGTCCTGAGCCAGAACGAAGGAGAGAAAGATCAGAAATCCGCTGATGGCTACGAGCCGTCCGGCAAGCATTCCCATCATTGTGACCCATGGGATTTGTCTCTCTTCTTCTTCTTTATTCATTTTAAATACTGACTACTTCTCCCTCTACATAACCAGCGAGGACATTTTAAAGATGGGGAGGAACATACACAACACAATACCGCCGATCATTACCCCGATGACAACCATCAGCAGCGGTTCCAACATCGAGGTGAGTCCCTCCAGCATGACGTTGACTTCTTCCTGATAGAATTCGGCGAGTTTGGTGAGCATTTCTTCCATTTTACCGGTCTGCTCTCCGGCGGAGAGCATATGGATCAGCATGCTGGGGAATTCCTTGTGTCCCTGCAGCGTGGAGGAAATGGTGTTTCCCTGTTCCACACTGGAGCGGGCATCGAGAATGGCCTGGCCGATCACCCGGTTGCCGGTCGCCACCCCGACGATGCTCATCGCCTGAATAATCGGTACGCCGCTCGACATCAGCTGTGAGAATGTGGAGGCGAAGCGGGTGATCGCGATCTTTCGGGCGAGCACGCCGATCAACGGAAATCTCAGCTTGAACCCGTCCAGAACATATGCGCCGCGGTCGGTTGCTGCATAGCGGCGCAGGCTGTAGGTTCCGCCGGTGACTGCAGCAATTACGATGTACCAGTATGCTTTAATAAAATCGCTGACGTTCATCAGAATCTGAGTCGGTTTCGGCAGTTCGGCTCCGAACCCGCCGAACATGTCGGCGAATACCGGCACGATCCAGATAATCAGGCAGGTGCAGATGACGAGCGCCACGGTCATAACGACGGTCGGATACATCATGGCGGATTTCACCTTACCGCGAAGCCGGTTGGAATCTTCCAGAAAGCCGGCTACCCGGTCGGCGGTTTCCGCCAGCATCCCGCCGGTTTCCCCCGCGCGCATCATATTCACATACAGGTCATCGAAGATCTGAGGGTAGCTCGCCAGCGCGTCGGAATACATAGCGCCACCTTCCACACTGGTGCGAACCCCATTGAGCACCTTGGTGAACTCCTTGTTCTCGGTTTGATCTTCGAGTGCCACAATGGACTGCACCAATGGCATACCCGATGAAAGCATCGCGGAGAGCTGGCGGGTAAAGATCGGGAGCTCTTTCAGGCGGATTGTTCGGCTGCCTTTTACTCGAATGGTTTCTTTTTTTGCCATGGTCTTCTTATCCTTTGATTATTCGCTGGTGACGCGCAAAACTTCATCAATGGTGGTCTCGCCAGCCCGCACTTTATCCATCCCGGCATCGCGCAGGGTTTTCATTCCGTTGGCCACAGCCACCGCGCGCAACGCGCTAGCTTCTGATGTTTCTAGCATTCGAGCCTTCATCGCATCATTAATCAACAGAATTTCCATGATGCCTCCGCGCCCCTTATAGCCGAGCCCGTTGCATTTCGGGCAGCCCTTGGCTGAGAAAAAATCCACATCTTTGAACTTATCTGGATCAATATGGTTGATTCGCATCGTTTCTTCGGGCAGATCAATTACCTGTTTGCAGAACGGACAGAGCTTGCGATAGAGGCGTTGCGCCTGCGTCATCACTAGAGACGACGAGAGTAGGAACGGTTCAATCCCCATATATGCCATACGTGCAATCGCACCGGCTGCGTCATTCGTATGCAGCGTGCTCAGCACTAGATGCCCCGTCAGCGCGGCCTGTACGGCGATCGAGGCGGTTTCGTTGTCTCGAATTTCCCCGATCATCACGATGTCTGGGTCCTGACGCAGAATAGAACGCAGTCCGGCGGCGAACGTCAGTCCCACTTCGGCGCGGGCTTGCACCTGATTGATCCCGGCCAGCTGATATTCCACCGGGTCTTCCACCGTAATGATGTTCACGTCCTCGGTGTTGAGCTCTTGTAGCGCCGAATAGAGCGTCGTGGTTTTTCCGGAACCGGTCGGGCCGGTCACCAGTAGCATACCGTATGGTTTGGCAATCGCAAATTTGAGGTCGGCCAGAGCCTGCGGCGCCAGGTTCAGCGCTTCTAGACTCGGCGAAAGCGAGGTCTTGTCGAGAATACGCATCACGATTTTTTCGCCGAATACCGTTGGCAGATAACTCACGCGGATATCCACCTCTTTATTCAGCGCCTTAATCTTAAAGCGCCCGTCCTGCGGGATACGCCGTTCGGCGATGTCGAGGTTCGACATAATCTTAATGCGCGACGAAATTGCAGACTGCACACTCTTCGGCGGGCTGGGCGACTCATAAAGCATCCCGTCGATGCGGTACCGCAGACGGATTTTTTTCTCCATCGGCTCAATATGGATATCACTGGCATGTCGACGCAAAGCCTCAATCAGGATCGAATTCACAATACGCACCACCGGTGCGTCCTCGGCGCCCTCGAGCATTTCGTCGAGATTCTCATGGCTGGTTTCGTCTATGCCGATCTCGAGGTCGCTGTCGTCTTCAATGTCGCGCAGAATATCTTCCAGTGCGGCCGAGGAGTCATCACCGGAGTCTTCCAGTGTGTTGAGCAATTCCTTCTCGTCGACAATCACCGGGAAAATCTGGTAGTCGATTTGCGACTTGAGATGTTCGATCCCCATCAGATTAAAGGGATCGGCAATGGCAACGGTCAGCAGTTTGCCGGTTTTACACAGCGGCAGCATTTTTAGATGAACCCAGGTGGCGCGGGGGAGCAACTCGACCAGTGCGGGGTCGATTTGGAAGTGCTCGAGGCTCAGGGGCGTCATTTGCAGATATTCGGCTTTTGCCAGGAGCATTTCGGCAACGGGAACCACCCCCAGAGAGACCAGAATATCCTCAATCGGCTTGTCGCTTTTGGTTGCTTCTTCGCGAGCAGTATTCAACGTATCTGCCGGTACCGTACAGCGGGTCAGCAGAGTATCGATCAGGGTTCTATATGAGTTTTCTATCATAAGTTGTAATGGATCCGCAACCAAGCACGAACGATGCCAACACTTTTCACAGCGTGAACTTTCCAGTGGTTGGAAGCAAGCCCGCTCTTTGTTTACAACCCTTGGAGGAAAGCGGGCCGTTGGTTTCCAATGGTTGGAAAAATAATGAAGAAAATTTCCGACCTTTGGAAAAAAGCACCCGTTTTTTCCAACCCTTGGGAAAACGGCTTTCAATCCTTGTTTTCATCCCTCTGTGGTGAGCCGGTCGAATCCGGCGGAAAACGGGAGTGCATCCCCGGCATAAATCATGCTTAAATATCGATATGTCATTTTTTTGGAAGGAGAAATCATGAGCGAGCTGGGAAAAAGCAGCAGGCAAGAACTCGAAGAAACCGTTGAGATGCTTGAGCATATTCTCGAAGTGATGCCGGATGATTTGTTTACGCTCCGCGCGCTCTATGAGACATCGCTTAAGCTGGAGCATCCGGAGAAGGCCTTTGAGGCACTCGCCCGACTCGATGAGCAGGCCCGCGTTGCTCAGAACCTCGAAATAATCGATTTTGTTCTGACTCAGTATGAATTGATTTCGGATGATTCGCCTGAAATGCAGGAGCGTATTATCCTGTTGCAGGAGATTCGATGCGTGGCCGGATTAATGGTGGATGAACCGCCGGCCTCGGCTCCGGCGGAAATGCAGTCCGAGGGCGCCCGTCTTGATGCAGAAATGGCGCTGGCGTGGGAGCTGTTCCAGGACGAACAGCTTTCGCAGGATGAATATTCCAATGTGTTGCATGACCTGACAGAAATGTCATCGCGGCAGATGGCCGTTCCGGTGACGGTGCTGCATATCCTGCAAGATCGCCAGTTCGGACGGATGGAGCGGTTGATGACGTATCTGTGTCATAAGGCGGAGGTACCGATTATGATTCTGAGTCAGTTTGAAGGAGCTGAGGAGATCGGCAAAGAACTTCCGCTCGATTTTATAGCTCATAACGGGGCTATTCCATTCGCACAGGTAGGCAATGAGTTGCTACTGGCGGTGCTGAATCCGTTTGATAAAGAGTTATTGAATGAGGCACAGGTGCTGTCTGGGAGGCGTTGCCATCCCTATCTAGTGACTCCGGAAGAATATGACCATCATCTTGGAAAGATTAGGCTGGCGGCGGTTAGTTCATGAGCACAGAAACGGTCTCTCCGATCTTGAGCTCTTTCGTTTCGCCTTTGTACTCAAGGATCAGAAACTGATTGCTGATCGCCTGAACTATGACCCCGCGAATGTCTGTGCCGGCGGAAAGGGGTTGGTCATTGATGATGGCAATGGCGCCCGATTTGCCCGCTAGTGTTC
>Ga0307990_1003745_pt1 | contig 11461 bp, 11 predicted proteins | sample EllFjometagen129_FD_203168 | JGI IMG/M metagenome (GOLD analysis project Ga0307990, IMG submission 203168) | Marine microbial communities from Ellis Fjord, Antarctic Ocean - #129 | ecosystem: Environmental > Aquatic > Marine > Unclassified | place: Southern Ocean | collected 2014-10-08
ATGGCTGGTGCTTTACTTGAAAAAAAGTTCCGCAAAACAGCAAATCCATGCCTATGCCTGCAAAACGCGTGCATAACCACCACAAAACCAGTAAGGATCTACGCCCATAGGGCGTAGCCTTAGGAAGCCCCCTCGAAGGGGGCAAGGCAAAGCCCATTGGGATAATTTCTTAAACTATTTTAAATCCAATTCGCCTTGACCAGATTCTAACTGGTCTTGTTCTCGTATATATCGACGTATCGTCTCTTCATCCAAGCCTACTGTGCTTACACAATACCCTATAGACCAAAACGAAAGACCAGTCATACGACGCTCTTTTAATATCTGGCGATGAATCAATATCGCACTCTTGCCCTTAAGAAAACCAATCGTATGAGCAATACTAAACTTTGGAGGAACAGATAGACACATATGAATATGCTCATCATATGACTACTCCTTACTATCCCAATGGGCTAAGGAGTAGTCTACACGATGGAACGCTAAAAGCTAACAGGGTCACACGGCCAGAGGCCGGGGTTTTATTATCGTAATAATGACGTTGTTTTTGTGCCTGATCTTGTTTCCGTTGTATTCGTATCCACCTATCAAACAGTAGATTAGATCGCGTCCGTGAGAGATGTTTTGGTTGCGGCCCGTGTCTTACTGCAACTTCAGCTCGATCTGCCGGAGGTTAATGGGTTGCCAATGGTTTGTGTCAGGTCTGATCTGCAGGGTATACTCACCGGCTTTGTCAAAACTGACCTCACCCATAAACTTAGTGACATAGTTGCCGTAGCCTCCAGTAGAAGCCAGTTCTACGATTCTTTGCTGTTTAAGCAGAATCATGCGAAAGCGGGTTTTCTCTTGCTCTATGGCCAGCTCCGCCAAGACTTCGTATTTCCCGGGCTCATCGATTTTAAAAAGCCACTCCACCCAGGCCTCTGCATCGGTCCAGTAACCAAGATTGGCACGTCCATCACGATCCTGAACACGCACATCTCGGCTGCCTTCGTTATTGTGAAGATAAGCCGATTCCGCCGACAAAACCAAGGCCCCATCTTTTCGCAGCATGGGTAAAACGGCTTCAATATCCAAAGCCCCGCTGAGCTTCAGCACCACCACACTATTGATCTCGTCAGGTGCCTGAGCAGGAAGTGACACCATCACCCCTGATTCTTCATTGTGAGTCATCAAGGCCTTCCAGTCAGCCATAAGGTAGGCCTGCTGAACCTCATTCTTCAGTCCAGGCACGAGCAGCTTCCCATCCTCGGGCCAGTCAAACACGTGCAGATACAGGGTTGTCCCGCGTGCAAATTCCTTCTTGGTGCAACGTCCCCATTCGAGTTTGCCAAAGGGACTGGCCGTGGTGTCATAGATGGATTCGCTGTTGACCTTCATCCATTGCCCCATGGCCTTGAGACGTTCCGTGGCTTGAGGCAACAGTGTACCATTCCCAGTCGGACTAACGTTAAGCAGGTAATTGCCTCCCTTGCTGGCAATATCTGTCAAATTACGAATCAGGGTTTCTGTGGGCTTGAAATCCGTGTCACTCTTCTTGTAACCCCAACTGCCGCTGATGGGCATGCAGACCTCCCAATCCTGACCTTCCGGTGCCTGCTTTGGGATTCTTCGTTCAAAGGTCTTGTGATCACCCGCATATTCTTCCCCCAGACGATCATTGGTGATGATGCCGGGCTGTAGATCGGTGCTGGAATGGAGACAGTCAAAGGCCTCCTTGCTCATGTCACGAGGGGTGTCCCACCAGAAGATCGAGATGGGGCCATACTCCGTCAACAATTGCTTGATCTCGGGAGCGGCTTTTTCTCGCACGTATTCATCAAAACTGACACGTTCGATGGTCTTGTCCCAGTTGTTTCCCATACCGCCAGGATGATGCCAGTCCTGGCACTGCGAGTAGTAAAATCCAAACCGAATCCCCTCTTCGTGACATGCATGGGCCAATTCCATCATAACGTCCCGTTTGAAGGGTGTGGCATCCACCACATTGTAGGGACTACACTTGGAGTGAAACATGGCAAAACCATCGTGATGTTTGGCAGTAATAACAATGTATTTCATACCTGCTTCTTTGGCCAATCCCACAAACATCTTAGCATCAAATTCGGTGGGATTAAACTTGTCCACATTTTCAACCTTATAGTCTGCAATGGGAATGCGTGCCTTGTTCATCATCCATTCGGCACTGTTGGTCGGCATCTTGCCCCTGTATTCTCCGCCAGTCACTGAATAGACACCCCAATGGACAAACATCCCGAAACGTGCCGTGTTCCACCACTCCATCTTCGCTGCATGCTGCTCTGGCGTTTCCTTCACATAGGACCAGGTCGAATTCGTATCCGCACCCATCAGGAAACCACAGGTCAGAACGCACAAACTACAGCATACAAAACCCATTTTACGTGTTTCTGCCATCTTTTATAACCTCCAAGTGATGTTCATTTTGAGCCAGAGGGATCGAAGACAATCCCACTGTCATAGGGATTCTGAGAACATGGGAACACGAATCTGACTTTCGACGTCAGGATGAAGGACACACAATCGTAAGTGAGAAATTTGAATTAGTATTTGAAAAAACTCTTCCCTTCAACTCAAGCCATCCCCTTTAATTAACACAAAATTAAACCTCAGCATAAAGTCCTATTTCATGTTTCTTGCTATAAAAACCTACTTTTGAAGCAAATGAACCAATAAGAGTCTCATCAAAAAAGAATCAACTAAAGTATCATAGCAAAGCGAAACTTAGCCATCAACACTTTATTTACGTTAATTTATTAATTTAACACTACCTACTCTCGCTCCGCATTGACGCCCTTTATGTACAGGCTACGGAGATGGCATAACGTGCGGGATTGGTTCCTGTTGTGAGGAGTATCAACGGATATCGTAACAACAGAATTAAGCGAGATACCTACTCCCCTCAAGGTGAATCTTCCAAAACGTTTTGAAGGAGGAGATATGAGAATTCAATCGATTTGACAAGGTTACTGTGATCTTTTAAGAATTGTGTCGAGCAAACGCTCTGACCAGCTGGGCTAACCGCCCTGAGCAAGCGAGCATTATGCTGATCAGACTGGGAAAACCAAGTGATTTGGCCCGCCCGTAAAGGACTATTCAAGATTTCTTCGAATGGTTACCGATCGAGAAAATGTCTGCTCTATGGCCCCGCTGCTAACTGTCAGGTTAATATGCACGCTTTGGCAATCGGCATTATCCTCAGTTGGCATTTTCGTAAACGTGGCAGCTTCTACATTTCGACAAAGCACATAATCATTATCATCCACATGAGTCACGATATACAGCGTTTTATCCGCACTGCGGTAGTCGTAGCCCATGTTGTCATTCGCGTCACCAACACCCTGATCACTGGCCTTATAGAAATTACACTGCGAAGGACTGGCATCGGGGTCAATCCAATATCCGGTGCGCAATTCAGAGACCATTCTGCCAAGAGCAAGTCGGGCATTATTAAGACCGTTATAAGTATCCTTATTGACCGTGTAGCTTGTCATGCAGGCACCAAATGCCACACCCAAACCACAGAGCAATACTGTTGAGATAGCCAGAGCCATTAATAGCTCTACCAGAGTAAACCCCCTGTTGTGTTTTGTTCTTTTCATAGTGCCCTGCCTATTCTGCTTCTGCGTACTGACAACGAATCCAAGTTGCACTGGTCACTTCTTTCTGCTGGTGTAGGATTGTGACAGTTACTCTGTAAAAGTGGCTGCCCAAATCGTCCACTGGCGTCGCAAGATCATTGGCTTCTACATTTTGAACGATAATCTCCTGCGTAAATGTAGACCATTGACTCATTATGTTGCCCCTGGTATCAATGGGCGGACAGAAACTGGCTCCATCAAAATCATCCAGGTCGTCAAACTCAGTCCAACTCCCTTCTTCTGGGCCGAAATAAGCACTAGAAGTCTCAGGATCAACGACAGGCAAGCTTTCTGTTTTTTCCTTGATGTGTTCAAGGAGAGATTCTGCTATAGATAAATCATTACCTGCCCGGTTTACTTGAGTAACATAGCCGTTGGCACCCACCATAGCACTTAGTGCAACCCCGATTAGCACGGTAGCCATAAGGACCTCAACAAGGGTCATACCTGATCTGTAAGAAGCACGTTTCATATGATTTTCACCAACTCTCTATTTGCCTGTCACCAAACTTGACATTTTGAAGATCGGCAAAATAATACTCATGGCAATAAATCCCACCAGTACACCCATGACAATGATCATAATCGGTTCAATCATGGAGGTAACAGTTTTGATCACACAGGTAAGTTCACGTGCATAAAAATCAGAGATGTCCTTAAGCACCAATCCCATGTTACCGGATTCTTCGCCGCTACGTATCATCTGCACTACATTGTTCGGCATGAGTTTGTACTTGGTTAGGCTTGTGCAAATCTTCCGACCTTCGCGCACATCCTCATGCACGCTAAGCCACATGTTTTTATAGTGAACATTGCCTGTGATCTGGGCGGTAATAGCCAGCGTATTAAGAATCGGCACGCCAGATCGAATTAATGCACCCATGGTGTGCAGACTGCGAGTAATATACAGACTTCGACACAACAGACTGACCAAGGGTATTCTCAGCTTGGCTTTGTCCCACCAGAAGCGTCCTTGAGTGGTTTGAACACCGAGATGAATGCCCCAGAATATGCCCCCAATAACAGGCACCAGGTAATACCAATATCCCAGAATAAAGTGACTGGTGGCAATTAGAAATTTTGTGGCTGTAGGAAGCAAATGTTCTTTGCCTTCAAAAATTGCCGTAAATCTTGGCAACACAAAGCACAACATAAAAATGGTTACACCCACAGCCATAACGGCAATAATCACAGGATAAACCATTGCGGTCCGAACCTGCGATCGAGTGGTTGCTTCCTGATCCAAATAGTCAGCCAGCTTTCGAAGCATATCACTGAGTGAGCCAGAAATTTCAGCGGCTGCAACCATATTGATGAATAGCTCATTAAACACATCAGTATGTTCAGCCAAGGCCTGTGACAGACTCTGCCCTCCTTCAATACTATTCTTGAGATCCGTGATCACAGCTTTGAACTTTTGATTCTCTGTTTCAGAAGCAATGCTCTCAAGGCTTTCCTGAAGACTGATGCCGGCCTTAACCATCACTGCCAACTGGTTTGTGAAGTTCAAAATATCTTTTCGGCTGGGTCCAAATTCCACACGAAATTCACGCATTTTGTCCAATACGTTCATAGCCTGAGAGTCCGTTTTCAGGCCTGAGTTCATAGCATGAGCTGCGGCTGTCTGACTCAAAGTGATCACCCCCGCACTCCTTTTTCTTGTCATAAAAGGAATGCCTATTAGTTATTGTTTCATGAAAAACAAAGGTCTTTTCAGTTGATGCTTAGACCAATGCGACTTCCACTTCCTGCACATACCGGGCTTTGTTTCCGGGCATGAGTGTCTTCTCCATCTTGCCTGGATTGCTAGAACGCGTAACAGCTTCATCACGATCAATAAAGCCTCTGAAATACATTTCTGCAATACTGTGATCCAAACTTTGCATGCCCAAGCGTCGTGAAGTTTCTATGATATTGGGTATTTCAAAGATTCGGTTTTCACGGATACAGTTTCGCGCGGCAGATGTACACAGCAATATTTCCGTACATGGAATCATTCCTGGTTCATCAATGCGTTTGAACAAAGTCTGTGATATCACAGCCTGGAGTGTATTGGCCAACATCGCTCGAATCTGGTTTTGCTGACCTGAGGGATAAATATCCACAATACGCTCAATAGTCTGAGAGGCATTGATGGTGTGTAGAGTACTAAATACCAAATGGCCTGTCTCAGCAGCACTGACCGTGAAACTCGTGGTTTCGAGATCACGCATCTCACCGACCATAATAATATCAGGGTCCTGACGTAAAGCATGCTTGAGTCCTGACGAAAAATTGGGACAGTCAAACCCGATTTCTCGCTGCTCAATCATGGAATGATTGTTTTTCATGAGATATTCAATGGGGTCCTCAATAGTGATAATACGTTTACCATAGTTTTTGTTGATCTGACCAATCAGGGCAGCCAAGGTCGTACTCTTACCTGACCCTGTATGACCTGTGACTAGGACAAGCCCTCTAGGAAGGTCAGTAAGTTCTTTGACAATTGGAGGTAAGTTCAGATCTTCAGCATTGAGAATCTGATTAGGAATAATTCTAAAAGAAATTGCCACAGTATCCCGTTGGTAATGGGCATTCACGCGAAACCGATGCCCCTCAGCCAATGTTGTTGAAAAATCAACATCTCGTTCCTGTTCAAAACGCTCATATCGTTTAGGATCGATCATATTCTTGACCATGGCAATGGCATCTTCCTGAGTCACTGCAGGAAATGGCATTTCAACCAATTCTGTGTTATATCGAATGATCGGAGGCATGCCCACATTGATATGAACATCACTGGCCTCTTGCCTCACTGCATTCTCTAGAATTACTTTTATGTCTAGCATACTTTTTTCCTCACTTCGTCTCTTCTAATTCTTCTGCTACTTGCGATTTTAGATCTCCCACTTCAGTGGCTCTCAACACTTCCTCCATGGTCGTTTCCCCCAAACGCACTTTCCGAACGCCATCATCAAATAGACTGCTTGCACCACTCTCTCTAAATACCCGCCGCATATTAGCGACAGATGCATCCTGATTAATAATATCTCGAAAATGGTCAGTAATGGTCAGGAGTTCATAAATGCCCACTCGCCCAGAAAATCCTGAACCATGACAGGTTTCACATCCGGTGCCATGAAATAGTTGCTCTCTGGCAATGCCAAAACATTCTAGAGATTTAAACATGTGATCAGGGACCTGATAAGGTTCCTTGCATTTAGGGCAAATGCGCCGCACCAACCGCTGAGCCAAAACGCCATTTAGAGAAGCAGCAATCAAATAGGGATCAATCCCAATATTGACAAGTCGCGTTACACTGCCTGCCGCGTCATTGGTATGGAGTGTCGACAAAACCAAATGTCCTGTAAGTGCAGCTTGCACAGCAATGCTTGCAGTTTCATGGTCACGAATCTCACCAATCATAATGATGTCAGGATCTTGCCTGAGGAGGCTTCGAAGCGCCGAAGAAAACGTCAACCCAATTTTTTCACTGACTTGAACTTGACTGCAAAAATCCAATTCATATTCCACTGGATCTTCTACCGTGGAGATGTTCATACGATTGCCATCCATCTGACGCAATGATGAATACAGGGTTGTACTTTTGCCTGACCCAGTGGGTCCCGTGACCAGAAATATGCCATGAGGCAATCCCACTTGTTCTTTCAAGGCATCTGACACCTCAGTACTCATACCTAATTGATCAAATCCCAGCAAAATAGACCGACTGTCCAGCACACGAACAACTGTTTTTTCACCACGATTTGTAGGCAGAGTTGAAATTCTCAAATCAACACCACGCCCTCCCACAACTACAGACACCTTACCATCCTGAGGTAATCTGCGTTCTGAGATATCGAGATTGGACATGATTTTTATGCGTGACACAAGCGCGGAATGCATGCTCACGGGCGCTTGTTGTACATCAAACAACACACCATCAATGCGATAACGAATGCGTGTCACCTTGCCCTTGGGCTCAATATGGATATCACTGGCACCTTCTCGAATCGCATTGCTGATCAAGTAATTGACATATTTGATCACAGGCGATTCCCCCGCCATGCGTTCAATGTCTTCAGTGTCCTGATCCTTTTCCTGGATCACTTCCACCTCAGTCATGTCATTGATAATATCCGCCAGATCACAGTGCTGCTCGGTCTGGCTCATGGCATCAAAAATAGCTCTAAGGTCAGCTTCTGGACAAACTAGCACGTGCAACTCACGTCCAAGCTGACGTCTCACGTCCTCCACGGCAAACACATTGGCAGGTTCGCACATTGCCACCACTAGAACGTCACCCTCTAATCGAACCGCACACATGCAATTCTTCTCACGAAGCTCCTGGTCAATGAGCTCAAACGCATCACGATCCACTTGAGACTGATCTAAACGCTGAAACTCAAAACCATGAAGAACAGCGCGGGCCTGAAGGAGTGTCAACTCATTGACAATCTGTTTGTCAACAAGCCATTCAGAACTCTCACAATCCACATTTTTCTGTTGATGCTTTCGAAGCATCACATATTGATCGTGACTAATCTTCTGGCTTTCAAGGAGGATATCAGCGACATCACGAGTTGCCTTGGGCATGACTTCACGTGCAGGACTGTAAAGTTCTGTTAGCCCCTGTATATCGGCATCACCGGCGAAGACCTCACGTGGTGTTTCAGAAGCACTTGAAGGCATTTCTGACTTTGCCGAACTTTTATTTCTTTTGTATATTGAAAATACCACAGCTAATCTTTCAGGGCCAATGTCACAGTAATTAAATCACGCTGCAATGTTGTGGGCACATGCCCATCAGGCTGCCAAACAAGCTGAACATGATCTGACTGAATATCCTCAACTAGAAAAACGCCAGCAGATTGTCCCACCTCCAAAAGCATACCATTGATCATACAACACGTACTGGACTCTGATTTCATAATGCAAATCAGTGATAGCCCTTTTTTGTCTACATTAAACTGACTCAACAAAGATGCCACCCGTTCCTCTTGAGCAGGTTTCTTCTCTTTAACATCTAAATCAACAGGTACAAGGGCCAGCTGAAACGGATTCTTGTTTAAATCAGCCACCTTCACTTGAAATACATCGGAAAATTCGTAGAACTTCTGAACAATCTCATCCATACGAAGTGTCATTTCTGAACTCACGCCAGTCACACGACTAATGGCCATTTCGATCTGAGTTTTGCTATCCACAGCAGGTGCCGCACCGGCACTCTGAATATGACTTTTCTTTGCCATCATGACTAAACCGATCGAAGCCAAGATAAACAAGGAAGTTACAAATACCGTGCTTTTTCGAACGGATTGATCACGTCCGGAAATCGTTAAAAATGTGGAATCCGAATCCGTTTGACCAGACCTTTCCAACGCCCCATTTTCACGATCTCCTTGACCCAAAGCTTCTGTTTGAGACTCACGAATATATGACAACATACCATCTCCTCGTCTGATAACAACAAAGCGTTAGGGTATCCAAGCGACCAGCCTAACCTGTCTGAATTCACGGCCAATCGGGTTGTACTACACATTTTGAAAAAAGATACTTACAATACAGTCTGTACTGATTTGGCCTCCCAACTGATTGGTTTTTTCCACATCCAGTTTTCTAACCTTCATAATTCTAGGCATTTTTTCGATTTCCAGTAAAAATGAGTAGAACGCCGTAAAACTCCCTTCAAATTTCATTTCCAGAGGCTGCTCGACATATCCACTGTTTTGCTTTCGCCCCAAGGTTCGGATACTCTTGGGGTGGAGCCCCTGCGTCTGAGCAATCACCGTAATCTGCTCGAGCACTTTATGAATCTCGCTTGTGGGAGGTAACTTCTGTTCAAAAAATGAAACAGCATCACGCAATTGCCCCATCTGTTTTGCCAAATCCAATGCAGCATTGGTAGTCTTCTCAAACTCTGCAAGTTTCATTTGATTGATCTTCAGACGTTCTTGGGATTCATGAAGACTCTGCTGAGCCGGACTAATTACAAATCGATACCCCACCAAAGCCATGCCCAGTACCAGTAATAAAAAAACGAACTTCCGCATTGACTGCCACATTTAAACCCCCGAATATTCAATATCCCTAACATTAAAATCGATTGATTGAATTGTTTGCATGACCTCGAATCGAGTCAAGAACCTCTGGTGAGAGCTTCACGTCTTTGGCCAATTCTGCATTTAATTCGAACCGCCTGAATGCCTCACCCTCGACGTCATGCTCTTTAGACTCAATGAGAACCACCTGATCCATAAGTAGCGATTCATCCAACCGCTTGATATAAGAAGCCACCTGCAGATCACTAGATGCAAGCCCCGTAATTGTCACCTCTGTTCGCAATCGTTTTTCAGGTGACTCACTAGCAGACTTGACTAAGACACCTTTGCCTTTGGCCGCCTGATAATGATTCGTTTTTTGAGTAGCCGAAGCCCTGACATTGGAGTCCTTCTGAATAATACCCACCGAGGTCAAAGAGGCACCCTTGGGCAAGGCATTGGTCAGTTGCGCAAGTAAGGTACTTCTGGGCACAGACTCCAGAAGATCTGCGATAGTCAGAGCGCTAACCATCATGCGTTCACGTTGAACTTGCAGCTGCTCGAATTGAACCAATGACTTCTGCATTTGATTCATCTTTGAAAAAACGTTGGCTTCCTCGGCAACAGAAGCACGCTGCTTGATCTTGATTACACCGAACACCCCGCTGAGTGCTCCTATCACAACCAGCACTAATACGACACACAAAGTATTAACTCTGTGTGATTCATTGTTTTGAATATAGTCATCAGGTACAAAATTCAACGAAGCCATAAACGATCCTTTTCTTCAATTAAATCAAACAGACACCAAACGCACTGGCCCAACTGCCTGATGATCGGTTGAATTCTTTTTGTTTTGTGACGAGTGATGTTTGAGCTACAGCATTAAGGCAATCACCCACTTGAGCGGTCATATCAAGCTCTTGTGCAATCGCCATGTACACCTCGTTTGGCACACTAGCACCGGATAAAAAAACCAGACGTTCTAAGCCCAGATCAGAATACAACATCTCAAAGTCACGCCTACACGTGCCAATCTCAAGAATTAATCGATCCAACATCTTGGCATCAACCAAAGCCTCTACGCCAACTGACAAACGGCGTGCGAAAAACATTTTATCATGTCGACAAATCACGGCATGTGTATAATCACGTCGCACATCCAGCAACATGACTGTGGCCTTTTGGTCAGCATCGCGTCTTCCAAAGAATTGGCAATAACATTGATTAAGAGCCTCAGGCCAGGTATACAAGGCTTCTATTTCGAATCCAGCTTTTTCGTACGTGGCCAAATAGCGATTCACCCATTCTCGGTCGGTGGCCATCACAAGCGTATATGTATTATCAATAGGAAGATCCTTTATCACCAGAGTATCTTTGGTGCAGTCACTTTCAATCCTGGGTTTGAGTCTAGCCACCATGGTTTCCAGAAACTTATCATCTTTTAGTTTGGTCCTCTCGACCGTTTCCACAATCATTTGACTTGCAGAAATGACACCTCTGGCTAATTTGCAGTGGCTTTTGTTTTGTTCTAACATAGCCTTTAAGGCCGCCACGCCCCAATGCTGCCAAGCTGCAGTACCAGACTGTATACTCTTAGGTCTCGCGTGAAATGCCAACTCAAGCGCTTCAGACCCAGCGTCAGCCCCACTTAGTTGGACCAAATGGAGACCTTCCCCGGCCGTGTCAATACCAATGGATGTTCCCTTTCGTCTTGTCAATTTAAACATAGTGGTCTTCCGCTGTCATGTTATTATAGGTCCAAGTGTTGTGCTACCTCAT
>Ga0307990_1003746_pt1 | contig 11459 bp, 12 predicted proteins | sample EllFjometagen129_FD_203168 | JGI IMG/M metagenome (GOLD analysis project Ga0307990, IMG submission 203168) | Marine microbial communities from Ellis Fjord, Antarctic Ocean - #129 | ecosystem: Environmental > Aquatic > Marine > Unclassified | place: Southern Ocean | collected 2014-10-08
GGCCTGAAAGAGAAGACGATGCAGGATCATATTTTTAATGTGGATTTTTTCATCAATAATTACTTACTCTACTACGATGCAACGTCCGCTGCAGAGGGGGTGCATGGCATTTCTAATTTCTTCAATGACTGGGTTTGTCGAAAAGCGATGTGGGCATCAGAGGATTCCGTCAAAAAAATAGCGGCAAGTCTCAAGAAATTTTATCAATACCTGTTTGAGGTTGGGGACGTGAAAGAGCGGGATGTTTTTGAACTAAAAACAACCTGTCGGGACGAACTGCCGCAATGGATTGAGGCGGTTCGCCGGTTCGATGCTTTAGCTGATTTGGAGGAGTGGTGATTTGTGAATGAACGTGAACTTGAAATTAGAATTGCCAAGCTGGAAGCCCTGTTTGCGGGGACTTCCTACGAGGGAGAAAAGCAGGCGGCGAAGAAAAATCTGGATCGCCTGCTAGATAGACTCCATCAGGAGCAGGCCAGAGATAAGGTCGTTGAGATGAAATTCACGGGGCTGACACCCCAGTCTAAAAAATTATTTATAGCGTTATTGAGCCGCTATGGACTCAGGCCGTACCGCTATTATCGGCAAAAATATACGACAGTCATGGTGAAAGGGCCTAAGGACTTTCTGAACAATGTGGTCTGGGCTGAGTTTATTCAGCTGAACGACCTGCTTGTAGAGCATCTGGATGAAGTCACGGATCGCATCATCTCCCAGAACATCTGTTCCTCGGTTGAAGAGGAAAAGGAAGTTCAGCAACTGGGTGGATAACGGGCAGAAACCGATGGATTAATCGTGAAAATCAGACGCTGACTTTTTGATTTGTAAGGATAATGAGAGAATAGCTTGTCTGCGGTAGAATGGTTTCCATCCGCCGTCGCCAAGGCTATGGCGGGACAAGAGGGTTGGAAAAACTAACGCCCGCGCTTCCAAGGATTGGAAAAACACAGGGAGCAGACTCAGCCTGTTTCCAAGGATTGGAAAAAATGGGGTGGGGGCTGAGGTTTTTCTTCTCAGAACTTTTTAGAGCGTTATACTATCAGGAGCCGGGACGGACGGACCATGTGATTCAGAACTGGATGCGGAATCGCAATACCATTGAGTTTCTCGGCATTTGGGAACAGTTGAACAATCCGGATTTTAAACCCCTCGAATTCGAGGGGTTTAGAAAACGATCCGGATTGAACAGTTTCGTGCTGACCCCCAAACAGTGGATCGAACAGATGGGTGCTGTTGGCATTTTATCGAAACGAGGTCGCTCAGTTGGTCTGTCTTGCCAGTTTAGAGAGTCTCAATGCCATGTTGATTCAAGATGAAATCGAGCAGCCCATCCGGTTGAAAAAACTGAATAGTGTCGCCGTTGAACAAATACGGATTTTGGCGGCGGATGTTGGTGTGAAGCAATTGAACGGCGGAAAATAATTCGTGAAATTTGCGATCCGGAAAGAAATAATTTTGCCGAATAATGATTTTGTCAGGTAGTCTGTATTCAATGCGCAGGGAGATTGAATTTATGAAAACACAAAAGACGACGGTGGGAACAATCGATAACGAAGTGCTGGCCTTTACCGCCGGGAAAGATGTGGAGCTGGATGTGAATCTGATTCAGGCCGACTGCATCGGAACTGCTGCGCATGTCACCATGCTTTCAAAAATGGAACCGCCGGTCATCAGCGAAACCGCCCGCAAAAAGGTGATCCGTGAGTTGAAGAAGATCATCGCGCTGGCGGACGAAGGAAAATTTAAGATCAGGCTGGCCGATCAGGATGTGCATCTGGCGGTTGAGCGTACGCTCACCGAATCGCTAGGCGATCTGGGTAAAAAAATCCACACCTGCCGCAGCCGCAACGATCAGGTGGCGGTGGATCTGCGACTTTACGCCCGCGAGGAAATTCTCGGAACGCTCGAAGAGGCCGCCGCGCTGGCCACCGCGTTGCTCGCCTTCGGGAAGAAGCATCAAAAAGTTCCAATGGTTGGAAGAACCCATATGCAACCGGGCATGCCGAGCTCGGTGGGGTTATGGGCCTCCGCGCACGCTGAAAGTCTACTCGACGACTGTGTGCTGCTGGTCAGCGCCTACGAGCTGAACGACCAATGCCCGCTCGGTTCCGCCGCCAGCTACGGCGTGCCGCTCGACATCGACCGCGAACTCACCTCCGATCTGCTCGGCTTCCACTGTCCGGTTCACAACGTGCTCTACGCCAATAACAGCCGCGGCAAAAACGAGAGCATCATTCTTTCTGCAATGAGTCAGGTGATGCTGACGCTCTCGCGCATGGCACAGGATCTGATGCTCTTCACCATGCCGGAGTTTGGCTATTTCACCCTGCCGGATGAACTGACCACCGGCAGCAGCATTATGCCGCAAAAGAAAAACCCGGATGTCATCGAGCTGGTTCGCGCCCGCGCCTCGAAGGTGAAAGCCTGCGAGCTGGCCGTCTACGACCTGATCAAAGGTTCGCCCTCCGGCTACAACCGCGATCTGCAGGATGCCAAAGAATTCTTCATGGACGGTGTTGCCACGACTCGCGCCTGCCTGCGCGTGCTGTCGCCGTTCATCGAGGCCATCGGGGTCAATAAGCAGGCGCTCAAAGACGGATTCACTCCGGATGTGTTCGCCACCGACCGTGCGCTCGAGTTGGTGGGCGAGGGGATGCCCTTCCGCGATGCCTATCATTACGTGAAGGAGCACCTCAGCGAGCTCGATCAGATCGATCCAACGCAGGCGATTTTGCAGAAGACGCACCTCGGTGCGCCGATGGGGATCGACTGGACACTTTTGAAGGAGCGGGTCACTGCGGTTAGTGGAATTGCCAGCGATGAGCGGCAGACCATTGTTCTGGCCGTGGAAAAACTGTTTTCGACAAAATAATTTTTTACAGGATAATTGACAACAAGATGATGAGATTGGATTTGAAAAATTAATCTTGTTGTCCATCATCCTGTAAATTCTCTTGGGTTGCGGTGGAACTGCGCCCGATTCATTCGTGTCCATTTTGACTCGCCGAAGCTTGAGAGCGAAGGAGGTCCGCGGTTAAAAGTATCTTCGGCTTCTTTTTCGAGCCGTTCTTATGTTGCGAAGTGTGCGTTTCCTGAATGAATCTCAATATTCGGAACGGACTTCGCAACATAACGTCATTGGTAAACTTGTAGGACGCGCTTCCCGTATTCGGGAGCGTGTGTGCTCCTGTCCGTGCGTGGGACACAAGCTCTCTGGATACAGAGACTCGAAGAGAGGCCTCGTTATTACGAGGCAACGACGAAGGAGTGGCAACCTCGTCCTACAAAAAAGCCTGCTGCACGCTATTCTAATTGGAGAAAAGTACATCTGATGAAAGTGTTATGTCGCGTACTTTTGGGCGTTCTCTTTGACAGCGTGAGCAATGTTGCACGTCGCAACATAATGAACTACGCAACATAACCACTCCCTACTGTCATTGCTTCGCGTCCCGACGTGGCGGGAAGGTCTGCGATTGTTCCATCTCTACAAAGCTAATGATTCAGGCGGACCCCATCCGTGGTGTAGGAAGCTTGAAAGCATTGGCGGTTACGGCTACAGTTTCCTGCTTTTAAGGTTATATCCGCATCGATTCGCGTTCATTCGTGTTCATTCGCGGTTAAAAACAGGAGTTGATTTTAATGAGAATACTTTCAGGCATACAGCCGTCCGGTAAACTACATATCGGAAACTATTTTGGGATGATGAAGCCCGCGTTAGAACTGCAGGAGCAGGGCGAGACGTTTTTGTTCATCGCCGACTATCATGCGCTGACTAGCGTCCGCGATGCCGACGCGTTGCGTCAGATGACGACCGACGTCGCGCTCGACTTCCTCGCCGCCGGTCTCGATCCCGATAAAACCGCTTTCTACCGTCAGAGCGATGTGCCGGAAGTGCAGGAGCTCGCATGGCTCCTCTCGGTGGTCACCCCGATGGGCCTGCTGGAGCGCTGTCACTCCTATAAGGACAAAACCGCAAGGGGCATGCCCGCCACCCACGGCCTGTTCGCCTATCCCGTTTTGATGGCTGCCGATATTCTTTTGGTTCAATCGACGCTGGTTCCGGTCGGCCGCGACCAAAAACAGCACGTCGAAGTCACCCGCGACATCGCCACCAAGTTCAATAATATGTACGGCGAGGTCTTCACCATTCCCGAGCCGTCCATCCGCGATTCCGTCGCCGTGGTGCCGGGCGTCGATGGGCAGAAAATGTCGAAGTCCTACGACAACACGCTTGAAATTTTCGGAGCGACGGGCCCGCTCAAAAAGCGCGTGATGAAGATTGTTACTGACTGTAAAGAGCTGGAAGAGCCGAAAGACCCCGACACCTGCAACGTTTTTGCTCTGTACAAACTGTTCGCCTCTGAGGAGGAGCAGGCCGCTCTGGCAGAACGCTACCGCGCGGGCAATTTCGGCTATGGTACCGCAAAAAAGGAGCTGCTCGCAAAGATCAACGAGCATTTTGAGCCGCTGCGCGAAAAACGTGTCGAGTTGGAAAACAATATGGATTTTGTCGAAGAGGTTCTTGCGAAAGGGGCGGAGAAGGTCCGTGCCGAAGCCCGCCGCACCCTGCAGGCCGCCCGCAAGGCCGTTGGGTTGGAATAACATAAAAGCCGCCGCGCTTTTGGATTTAATGAAAAGAAAAACCTATATGGCTGATTTGCTCCCCAACGAAGAATACAAAGTGAACCTCGAAGTGTTTGAAGGCCCTCTCGATCTGCTGCTCTATCTCATCAAAAAAGATGAGGTGGAGATTTGTGATATTCCCATCGGGCGCATCACCACTCAGTACATGGAATATCTCGATCTGATGAAAATCCTCAACCTCGAGATCGCCGGCGACTTTATCGTGATGGCCTCCACGCTGATGCTCATTAAGAGCCGCATGCTGCTTCCCGATGAGGAACGCGGTCCGGTGGACGACGAGGACGAGGAGGATCCGCGCTGGGATCTGGTTCGCCAGCTCGTGGAGTACAAAAAATTTAAGGATGCCGCCGGCTTCCTCGAATACCTCGAAGAGGAGCAGGAGAATGTATTCAGCCGCGAGGGCGAACATGTCGAGCTGGGCGACCACCCAGATGTCGGCATGCAGGATGTCGGAATTTTCGACCTGATCACCGCATTGAATGAAGCCCTCGACCGTGCGCCGGAAGAGGAACTGCAGGAGATTTTTGCTGAGCGGTACACGGTGGGGGAAAAGGTCGATGATTTGCTGGCGCGCACCCATGGAGGCAAAACCATTTCGCTCAGTCGTCTGTTTGTTGATATGCGATCCCGGCAGGAAATCGTGTGCGTCTTTCTGGCGGTGCTGGAGCTGATTAAACTCAATCGTCTGGCCGCCCGTCAGGACAGTCATTTCGAGGAAATTGTCATCGAACAGATTGAGGAGAGCGAAGGAGCCTTCGACGCTGTTTTTGAAGGGGATGGTGAATTGTTATGAGTGACCTCGGAGTACTTCCCGAACTGAAGGAAATCATCGGCGCGCTGTTGTTCGCAGCCAAAAAGCCGGTGACCGCCAAAGAAATTCGCAAAGCGCTGATGGGTGCCGGGGAGACGTATGGCGGGCTTTACGAGCAGTTTGCCTCCCTGAAGGAAAAGGAAATCCTCGAGGCGGTCGTAGAACTGAAAGAAGAGCTTTCTAAAGGCGCGACCGGTCTGCATGTGGCCGAAGTGGCGCACGGCTTCCGCTTGCAGAACAACATGGCCTGCGGTCCGTGGGTTCGCACACTGCTCGACAAAGACCGCACCACCAAATTATCTAAACCTGCACTCGAAACGTTGGCGATTATCGCGTATCGCCAACCGGTTCTCCGCTCGGAGATCGAATCGGTGCGCGGTGTTTCCGTCGATCACATTCTCCGCAATTTGGTGGAGCTGCAACTGGTCAAAGTGGTCGGACGTAGCGAGCTGCCCGGCCGCCCGTGGATGTTTGGCACCACGCAGCGGTTTCTAGAGCATTTTGGCCTGAACAGTCTCGAAGATATGCCCGGCATGGACGAGCTGAAGCGCCGCGACGAAGAGGAAAATCGCAAGGTTGAGCATACTGAATCTTTTCCTGAGATGGAAAAAGAGCTCAATGAAAGCCCGAATGACGAAGCACCCAATCCGGAAGGAGATTCAAATGACGAATAACGAATCGTTGATTTCATTTTTGATTTTTAACTTCCGATTTCATTCGGTTTTGGGTATTTCGGATTTAAAACTTTTCGACAAAGGAGGCGCTCGATGAGCCTGGATAAACTGAGAAAACAGATTGATCAACTCGATGCAAAACTGGTCGAGCTACTTAACGAGCGGGTCAATGTCGCGCTTGAAATCGGGAAGACAAAAAAAGAGCAGGGGGGCGAAATCTATGTTCCCTCTCGCGAAAAAGCGGTTTTTGAGAAAATTAGCGATCTGAATCAGGAGGGTCCGCTACCTGATAAATCGGCTCGTGCCATCTATCGCGAAATTATGTCTGCCGCGCTGGCACTGGAGAGCAATCTGCGGATCTGCTATCTCGGCCCGCCCGCCACCTTCACCCATCAGGCCGCGCGTTCAAAATTTGGCGCCAGCGTGGAATATCATCCCGCCGGCTCCATTGCCGATGTGTTCGCTTCTGTCGAAAATGGCAACGCCGACTACGGCGTGGTGCCGATCGAAAACTCGACCGAAGGCGCGGTGACGCACACCTTCGATCAGTTCATCGGAACGACGCTCAAAATCTGCGCGGAAATCTATCTGCCGATTTCGCTTTGCCTGATGGCGTCCGTGCCGCGCGAGAAAGTCAGCCGCATCTGCACCAAGCAGGAGGCGTTAGGACAGTGCCGCCGCTGGCTCAATGCCAACATGTCTGGCATCGAGTTCGAAGCCGTTAACAGCACCACTCTCGCTGCCGAGATGGCGTCAAAAAGTGACTATGCCGCCGTTGCCAGCCGCTTTGCCGCCGAGCTCTACAACCTCGATATTCTCGCTGAAAACATTCAGGATGTCAGTGGCAACACCACTCGCTTTCTCGTGATCGGTCGTAGCTGTTCCGACTCGACTGGCGAAGATAAAACCTCCATCTACTTTGGCATAAAAGACAAAGTCGGTGCCCTACACGACACACTCGATACGCTCAAGAACAACGGCATCAACATGAGTAAGATCGAGTCGCGGCCCAGCGGCGACAAGGTATGGGAATATGTGTTCTTCGTCGATTTCGAAGGCCATGCCGACAGCTCGAATGTGCAGAAAGCACTCAAAGAGATGGAAGAACATTGTGCTGTGCTGACGGTGCTCGGCTCTTATCCCAAAGTAGGTTGAAGATTATGAACATGAATGAATGGATTCCGAATGTACCGGTTTATCAGCCGGGTAAACCGATCACTGAAGTGGCGCGAGAGCTAGGCTTCGATGACATTGATGAAATCATCAAAGTGGCGTCGAATGAAAACGAGCTCGGTCCGTCACCCAAAGCAATGGCGGCAATGATCACCGAGGCTGGCGAAATGCACCGCTATCCCGATGGCGGCGGGTTCTACCTGAAAGCCAAACTTTCCGAAAAGCTCGGTGTAAAGCCGGAGAACCTTCTGCTTGGAAACGGTAGTAATGAAATTATCGAATTTTTGGGCCACGTATTTCTCGGTCCGGATTCCAATCTGGTTATGAGCGATCTGGCCTTTGTAGTCTATCGTCTTGTTGCCGTGTTGTTTGATTCTAAAGCGATCGTTGTTCCGGCCAAAGAGTTTGGGCATGATCTCGATGCGATGCTGGCGGCCGTCACACCCGAAACGCGCATCGTGGCGCTTTGCAACCCCAACAACCCCACCGGGACCATTCTGACGGAAGAACAGATTGTTGCATTTCTCGATAAGTTGCCCGCTGATGTGCTAGCTGTTTTTGATGAAGCCTATTTCGAGCTGGCTCCCGAAGCGTTCCAGTCTGATCTGATTCAGCAGATCCGCGAGGGTCGCGAAAATGTGATTGTACTTCGTACTTTCTCTAAAGCCTACGGTCTGGCTGGACTGCGTATCGGCTATGCAGTCGCCCACGAAAACCTGATTGAGAAACTCAATCATGTGCGTCAGCCATTCAACGTCAGCTCTATGGCGCAGGCTGCCGCGCTGGCTGCGCTCGACGACGACGAACACATTGCCAAAACCCGCGAAATGGTTTTCCAAGGGTTGGAACTTTTTGCTGAAAAACTTCCAATGCTTGGAAAAAATGGGCTGGAGTTTGTACCGTCCTTCGCCAATTTCATCCTCGTTAAAACCGGCAACGGCATGGAGGTCTTTCAGGAATTGCAGAAGCGTAAAGTGATCGTCCGCCCCATGGTCGGCTACGGGTTGCCCGACTGGATTCGCATCACCCTCGGCACGTCCGAGCAGAACGAGAAGGTTTTGGACGCGCTGGCAGCGATTCTCTAATTGATCCAGACACAAAAATATCCCCCTTCCGGCGTTTTTGATCCTTCTAACAGCCCACTTGCTAAGCTGTGCCGAAGGAATACAGCGCCGGGTAGTTCAAGCTTTTGTCCGGCAGGTCAAACCAGATTGATCAACTGTTCTGTAGGTAGATTAGTCCAACGACGCACAGAGTGATAATGCTGGCAACCAACAGCGCCAGCAGAAACGAATGTGCTACAAACCAGTGAACCGGATGTAGATGTATCGCATGTGCATGTGGCATGTGCACACGTTGCATTTCTGACGCATTCCACTTCATCTTCTTCACCTCCCTCTGTTCCGTTTCTCGTATACTACTTTTGGGGAGGAAAGGCGATTTCTAACTCATTTTTTGCTGTGCAGATAAGCGAGGCGCAGGGGTTCGGGAAAGCGCTCAATGGCGTAGCGCAGCATGGTGCGCGGCATCTGTTGGTAACCTGGTGATCAGCCCAATGACGGCTCCTGTGGCTCGTAGCCCTTGCAGGAATGATTTCATGTTGTGGACCGTTCTATAGTTCAATGCCTTCGTGATGGCTCGGCATGGAGTTGTAATTGTTGTTTTGGAATATGTTTTGGGTGTTGCTATACTTGTAAATAAATCTGGCGTTTGCTGGGGAGGGTTTGCTCAATGACGAGGTTGGATGAATCGTTGAAAAGAGGAGTTTTAAAATGAAATATCGCAATCGGCTTGGGTTGAAGTTGTGTGTCGCATGGATCGTGGCGGGCGTGTTGTTGCCGTCTTTTGCACGGAATCACGACGAGGCGTTGGAGTGGTTCCAAGATTCTCGTTTCGGGATTTTTCTGCATTGGACCTCGCAGAGCATTTCGGGCGATTGGTCGGATAATTCTGGATTGGACCTCGGCGAGAAACGTCCCAATCGGACGGAACAGATCCGTCGCTTTAAGGAGTTTAATCCGCAACAGTTCGATGCCAATGAATGGTTGGATGTTGTGACGCGTTCCGGCGCAAAATATATTTCGTTCACGACCAAGCATGTGCTGGGCTTTTGCATGTGGGACAATCCCTATTCGGAGTTCGACATCATGTCGACCGATTTTAAACGGGATATTTGCAAGGAGCTGGCCGCGGGTGCACGGGCGCGTGATTTGGGCCTTTTCTGGTACTACGGCTCGTCCGATATGCAGCATCCCGATTACAAGCGCGAGCTGACCGATCCAGAGTCTCCTTTCTACGACTACCAATCCAAGACCGCTGAATTGCTGGTGACCCAATATGGGCGCATCGACGGCATGTGGTGGGATGGCAAACACAAGGATCGCAATGAAGAGCTGATGACGATGGTGAAGTCGCATCAGCCCCACCTGCTGATGACCGGGCGTTACTATAAACCTAGCGGTGACTTTAGCACCCCCGAGCAGGAGGTCGGAGCCTTCAATATTGATTCGCCATGGGAAAGTTGCATTCCGATTCAAGGGATCACTTGGATGTGGAATGGAGGTCGCGATATCAAAGATTCGACGACCTGCCTGCGGGCGCTTGCGCAGTGTACAGTTGGTGGCGGAAACCTGCTGTTGAACATCAGCCCCAAGCCGGATGGCTCCCTGCAAAAGGAGCAAGTCGATGTCTTGCTGGAAATGGGCGTGTGACTTGATCGATGCGGTGAGGCTGTTTGTGGAACCCGCGGCGGCCCGTACAAACCTGGAACTTGGGGCGGTTCTTCCCGCAAGGGGAACAAGGTCTACTTGTACGTCATGCAGCACATCGAGGATGGAACCCTCAAACTTCCGGCCTTGCCGCTCGCACTGAAAGGCGCACGCGTTTTAACCGAAGGGTCCGCAACCGTCGTTTCGGATGGCAAAACATTGCTTGTCGCGTTGGACGAAACCGCCCGTCGCCCCAGCCCCGTCACCGTAATCGAACTCGAACTCGATGGCGATGTCATGGCACTCGCCCTGATCGAGACGACCGGCGAACGCGAAACCTTGGCCGTCAATGCCGTAGTCGCGGCGTCGAGCCAGCGCTTCGACAACACGCCTCCGAACGCCCCCATCCTAATTCCTGAGATCGAAGAGAATCAGGGCGACTATCGCAAACTGTGGGTACTGAAGAACAAAGGAAAAGAAATTCCCGAGGAACTGCAAGGTCTCACGGTGTACGATTTCATCATGCGGGCTCGTGGATTCAGAACGCGCTATTGGATGGCGGCCGACGACAAGCAGCCCTGGCTCGAAGTCGATCTGGGCGAACCCAAAACTATTAGCGAAGTGCACCTGTTGGAAAAATTCTGCCGGATTCGCGCCTTCGAAATGCAGTACGAAAAGGGCGGCAAGTGGATCTCCTTCTACAAAGGCGGACGCATGAACTTCTTCGACGTGAAATTGGCCGAACCCATCACCGCGCAGAAGGTGAGGGTGGTGATCACCGAGCGGACAAAAGAAGGCCCACCCGGCATTAAAATCTTTGATCTGTTCTAAACAGAAACGCCGGCGGGAAACCCTGCCGGCGTTTTCTGACCGGTACTTTTTAGCCGCAAAAAGTCGCAAAAATCGCAAAAGAAGATTCTCTATTTTCGTGTTCACTTGTGGTTTTGAGGCCTCCAAGTCAAATTGCATCTTCCGTTTAAGGCCATTTTCACCACACCCGCCTGCAACGCTGCCTGCTCGAAATACTGCGTGTAACGCTGTAGGCGGGTAGCACTACGGGCAGGGAGCTCCTAGCGCAGCAAAGCCGCAACCAAATAAATTCGACAAAATCATGGCCGACAAAATCATTTTTTCCGCCTCGGCGGATCTGCCGGAGGCACGAAAATAGTCAGTGAAGAGTTCTTCATGATTTTGTCATCCATGATTTTGTCAAAACTCGCACCTGTTGAGTGGTTGTTTAGAAATGGGCTCCCAGTTATCGGCCACGTTGTTCAATTCGACGATATCAGTGGAAAGATTAAATAGCTGAACCCAATCGTTAAGTCCTATTTTATTAATTTATAGGACTACTCCGAATGGAAGCGTTTTTTTGATTGTTAAAATTTAGGTGTGGTCTCCACGTCTGGCCAATAAGCTGGACTTTTTTACACCACATAAAAGGAGACCACA